>Ga0307489_10000434_pt1 | contig 25240 bp, 39 predicted proteins | sample SB12metaG_FD_202247 | JGI IMG/M metagenome (GOLD analysis project Ga0307489, IMG submission 202247) | Sea-ice brine microbial communities from Beaufort Sea near Barrow, Alaska, United States - SB 1.2 | ecosystem: Environmental > Aquatic > Marine > Coastal | place: USA: Alaska | collected... | reverse complement strand
GATAATAGCTTTATACGACGTTGACAGATTTGTTGGTTTCCGTTTACATCATTACATTACGTGTGCCGAGAGCGCTACGAGTACTACGCTACAATACACACCCGTCGCCTCAATTTTGGTACAACATGTGACAATTGCTGACGCGACTGCCTTTTACATGGCGACCACAAGGTCATCTTGCGAGAGCGCGTTACAGCCCTCGGGTATACTGGTACACTATGATCAAACAGTCAGGTTGCTCACGCGGAGATGGACATCGCGTGTGCGGTGTGAGCAATGGTGATGGACCCCAGGCAGAGGCGGCTCCCGGACAGAGGCTCCCAGACGGAGGCAGCCCCCGCTCCCACGACCCCCATTCCTACGCCGGCAGCTGCCCTTCCCATCCCGCCGGCCTCCACGTGAAACCGGGTCATAACCATCTTCTCCACGATGTGCTGTACCGAGCCGACGAACGCGACGCCGCACATGGTCTGCCACGCCCAAAACAGGTTGCCCTCCTCGCCGGCACCCCCGTTGTTCATCCAATGGTCACCGCCCTGGCCCCCGCCCCAACCGTCGCCTTGGCCATCGCCGCCACCGCCGAACCCATCGTCGTCGAACCCTCCGAACCCTCCGTAGTTGCCGCCGTCGTCGAGGTTGTTCTCTTCGCCGCCGTCGCCGCCGCCGCCGCCGCCCCGCCGCCGCCGCTTGAGCTTGCCCATCTTGGTCGGCGCTGCAGCGAGCTCAGTTTCGGTCCAGACGCGGCCCCGAGTGATGGTCACAGAGGGGGGGGGTGCCGAGGAGGCCTCTACCGCGGAGGCGGAACACGGCGGCGGCGCGAGCAGCGCGGCGGTCGCGCCCGCGCCCGCGCACGCCGTCACCAGACCCGCCGCGTGCGTGTGCGCCGTCGCGCGCGACGTGGACGCGGCGCCCGTCAGCGCCTGAGAGGGAAAGTGCAACGTGGGCATTTGTGAGCAGACCTTCCAGCGAACGACCAAAACACCAAGAAAGCCTGCAAGACCTCGGGGGACGCGGATGTGGTGGTCCACGCATTGAAGCGTCCGCGCATAGGGCGGGAATCTGTGTGGGATGAGGCGCGCGCGAGATAGCGCACATGGCCGTGGAGGAGCGCGCGGGGATAGGGAGGCGGCGCTGGCGATGTCGAGCGAGCGCGAGAGGAGAGCGACGCGAGGGAAGACGACGGGACGCGGGTCTTTGAACGGACCAACCGCTTGAAATCTTGAAAATTGTGGGGGAGGAATGGTTGGCCGCTTGCCAGGGGTGCGTGAGCGATGTGACAGGCACGCACCTTGCGGCCTCCGCGCGCCAGGGCGTTGGTGACGCTGGCGACGTTCTGAACCACGACGTTCGTCATGGTGTTGTGTTGCGGTTTGTGAGATCCCTTTGGCGCGTCGGTCTCGGCTGGGTCAACTGACCGACTACGAGTACTACGTGTTTTTTGAGCTTTTTAAACCACGACACCGAGATCAAACAGCAAATGGAAGTACCACGGCGACGGCAAGGAGCAATGGAAGCACTACGGAAGACGTCGCGGGCCGCGTAGAGATGAGCTTCACGTCCAGAGGAGATCCCTTACGGCTGGCACAAAGCTGTGACGACCCCACTGGACCGAACGCAAAGCAAAAAGACGCGGGAGGCAAAATATCTGCCCCGTCATCGTCACCAAAATCAAATTCGCACGCAAATGTGCACCGGTACACACAATGAGGTACGCTCGTATGAGCAAACACTGACGGGTGCCCCCACGGGGACGTGCAAAAGGACGTCACTTGTGCAGTCGTGAGATTGTCCTTTCATCCTCTCACTTGGTTCAACACACAGAAGGCTGATGAGACGCTCCTTGTGCTCCGACTGTCGGCGGACGCTTCGGTGGCGCCGAAGACCATACCAGAAGTGCTAGTGTGGTGTTCTCGCTTTCAAACTTAGCTCTCATTCCAACTTGAGTCCCTGCATGTAGGAGGGAGCCTCCGGACTTGCGGGCTTCTACGTCCTGGCGGGTGGTAGCCTCGGTCCCTACATGGCGCCTGGTGACGGCGGTCGCCAGAAAACAAACGCAATGGACATACCAGTAGGAATGATTTCGATGTTTTTAAATAAATTGAACTATGAGTACTCAGGATTGAGTAGGTCTACCTCACTCCCGAAGTCTATGAGTAGCTAGCTCTTGGCAGTCCAAACAGCTGTAGTCGGCTTGATGTACAAATATGTAATGTTTGTCACACTGCTTTACATTTACAAGAGAACACGAGGCTTTGATCACCAGTTTTCGGCGTCACTTTGCATCGAAACCTGTCGGGGTCACTTTGGGGTCCCGCAGCCACGCGGCGATCACCTCCGCGTGCAACTCCGACACCTATGGCCAGCCGCATATGACCCGCCACGTCATCCAACGCACGTCAAAAGCTCGTTTTGTGATTTCAATGCCATCCCATGACACGGCGAGCGACATTTGCTAGGCCCTGCCAGCACCATGTGCCCGCCCGTCGGCGTGGCGTGCAGCGTGAGGTTCGGGTGCCCGCGGAACCGCCGCGTCCACAGGAACGGGTTTATGTAATCATCCTTGGCCCAGATCAGCAGCGTCGGACACCTCAGCTGTTGCGCCACCGAGTAGGGCCAGGCGAATGTCGCTCGCAACGTCATAGGGTGCGGAGCCATTCAACTCAAGGAACAAGGGATCAATGTGTGTCGGATGACGTGGTGAGCAATATATGCCAGGCCCCACCACCGAGTACTCGACGTCGGGCGACACCAGCACATAGGACCTGATACATATTGCTCGACACACCATCGGACGCTATTGAACTCACGAAACAAAGATTTAAAATAGATTGGATGATGTTGCGAGCAAAATGCATTGGATGACGTAAAATGCATTGGATGACGTGGCGAGCAATGTCTGTGAGGCCCAACGAGAACTAGCTTGGACACCAACTGCGGGTGCGCCACGGCGAAGCGCGCCGCCGCGCCGCCGCCCCACGAGTGGCCCGCCAGCACGAACGAACTTCCATCCTTCGGTAACACGTCCAACAGCCACTCCACAAGGCCTTCACCTTCGTTGGTTTCCAGCTTACCAGTAACTTGGGCATCTTCGAGGTAGCTCTACTCGTAGGTAGATCTATGTGGGATGACTCGAGTGCTTTCAGGACAAAAAGTGCCGGCTTAAACACGAAGGAGTGGAATGCAAGCCTCCGACCCTACCACTCCTCCCTGCACGCGTACTTGACGGAACCGAAGAGCGTGGTGGCGGTGCGCACGACGGCGAACTCGGACAGGCTGGGCGCCGTGCTGGCGTTGGAGTGCGGGTCCGGCAGCACCACGCGAAGCCCCGCGGCGGCGGCGAGCCCCGAGGCGCCGAACATGCGCTTCAGGCAGGGACCTACACGGTTCCGATGCCGACCTCGGTTTGTTTATCTCGCCACACACAGCGCACGACCATCCAGGCATACACTTGTTCTCATCAGCGCTCGACTTATTGAGCATCGCTGGGACAGCGAGACGGGTTCAGTTGGTTTGTCTTAGGGGACTGACCTGAGCTCAGACAGCTACGAGGCCCCTACCTCCCAGTCGGGGTTGCCGCTTCGCCCAAGCCCTGGCAGCGCAAGGAACGGGGTGCCGTTCTCGGGGCCCGCCACGCGCGCGCTCACTGGACCGGCGCGGGTCTCCAGCCGCGTGGACGAGAACACGGGTGTCTTCGGGCGCGGGGGCATTGGGACGGCGCTGACAACTTCGTACCAGAAGCGCCGCGACCCCCGCTGGGTGGCTGCGACGCGACGGGACCCTCACTTCGAGTACCTCTGATATGATGTCTCTCTGCGGCGCACGTCGTGGGGCGCGTGTCGTCGGCCGCGCGCGTGGAGGAGTACAAGCAGGGTGCCGAACTGCCGACGCTTGTTGGAATTTTGGCGCTCAGCGCGTCAGGCGGGATTTTTGGCGCTCAGCGCGTCAGGCGCAGCGTTTACTGCACACGCTAAGGCTCGAGTGTTGCGCGCCCAGCGCCGCCGCTGAGAGTTGGAGGCCAACCTATATACCCATACGAAGTGATGTCGTGAAGGAATTTAGCCCGTTCGATCTGAGCGCGAGGTTACATAGCTGCAACACTGGGCGTGTTGCAGGTACCCCAAGTTGGGGAGTCAGGGGGAAGGGGTGGGCGTGTACTCGCGTTGAGGACAAGGTGGGGGCAGGTGTGGGTGCCCCAATCAAGTCCACTTGTTTGGTTGATAACTGATGAGTAGATTTACGTACACGCACTCACACACTCCAATGAACGAGGCACGAAGCGTCAAAACACGATGGACCTTCTTGCTGCGAGAGCCATTCAGGCCGTTGCCGTCATTAAGTGGGTTGATGTGTTGCAGAATGCAGACGTCAAGACGGAGAGCGAACGGGAGCAAGGAAGGACGATCGGAGACGGACGGTGCGTGGGCGCCCAGGCGGCCAAATGCGAAAACCGATTGATGGCCTGGTGCCTCGCTTTCAGATTCACGATCTGTCGATGATAATACTTCGATAACATGTATATCCGATAGCTCTACACATTCGCCTCCCCCTCCTCCTCCTTCTCCTCCTCCTCCTCCTAAGGCCAGGTCTGGTCTGACAGTTTCCTCATGGTGTGCCAGCTGGCAGTCGTCACACGGAGTCGTCCTTGCCCCCGCCCCCGCCGCTGCCGAGGATGTCGCCCATCTCGCGGCTGTCCATCAGCACCTCGCGCTGGATGTCGCCCTCGTTCCAGGGGCTTACACTCATCCACTTTTCAGCTTAACGTAAGCGCTACCTGTGGGATAAGGGGTGCACTCAGGGGGTGTTTAGGGGGTGTTCAGGAGGTGTTAGGGGGTATGAAATAGTGATTAGGGTGTATTTTGTGTCAGAAACGGCTCAGGTTGAGCTGAAAGGTGGACGAGTGTAAGCCACTGCCTCGTTCTCCACGACGGCGCAGAAGGTGTACATGTTCTGGGAGATGCCCTTGTCGAACGGGTTCTTGAAGCGACCGTCGGCGTTGCGCAGGTAGTGGTACCGGTGCAGGTTCGCCAGCTCGTTCGTCGTGATGTTGCGGATCACCTGCGACCAGGGGCTTACACTCGTTGACGTTAGAGCTCAACTTGAGCAACTCCAGGACACATTCGTGAGTTAAGTTGTGTTATACGGTGGACAGAACAGCTCAAGTTGAGCTGAAATGGGAACGAGTGTAAGCTCCTGCCTGCGACAGCTGTGCTATGAGCAGCAGCAGCACGGGGAACAGCACGGTGCCGTCGCACACCAGGAAGCAGGGGCTTACACTCGTTCCCATTTCCGCTCAACTTGAGCTTACTTTGCCCCTTTCCGCTCAACTTAAGCTTACGTCATCCCCCGTATAGCCCAAATTAATTCGTTGATGTGTCCCGAGGGTGCTCAAGTTGAGCTCTCATGTGCGCGATGAGTTCCTGAATGTCCTCAAGTCGAGCTCTGAAGTGAGCGAGTGTAAGCCCTTGCCAGGAAGGCGATCACGCCCGTGGTGGACATGGAGGGTGGCATGGGGCCCGCCTTGGTGCAGGGGCTTACACTCGTCCACCGTTCAGCTCAACTTGAGCCATTTCTGACACCAAAGCACACCCTAAACACCCCTCATTGCCCCCTACCGCCCCCTGAACAACCCCTAACTGCACCACCTGTCACACAGAAGGCGCTTAAGTTGAGCTGAAGAGTGGACGCGTGTAAGCCCCTGCCTTGGAGTAGAGGCGCCCCACGCCCACGGCGAAGGCGACGGCCATGGCGATGGTCTCCAGCAGCAGGAACAGGATGAAGTCGCGGTGGTTCTTTTTACCGAGGTGTAGCGGCGCAAGCTGAACTTGAAAGCATAACTTGAAAGCAGCTTATCATGTTTCAGTGTCAATCGCTTAGTTCCAGGCGCTTTCAACGTGGGTTTGATAGGGTCAAGCTGCACCGCCCTACCGATACAGTTGCCCATCCACGGGCAGTAGTGGTCGAATCGGCTCACGCACTTGTTCGTCACACTGCAGTGCTTCGCGCCTTAGGGCAGGGGCTTACACTCATCTATTTTCCAGCTCAACTTGAGCGCTTTGTATGGGATAGGGGGTGCGCGTAGGGGTTGTGTAGCCCGTGTAAAGGGGGTGTTACAGGGTATTTAGGGTGTGTAGGGTAGGGTGTTTTATTGCGTCAGACACGGCTCAAGTTGAGCTGAACAGTGGACGAGTGTAAGCCCCTGCCCCAGGGCTTCACGATCTTGCACGTGGTGCATAGCTGGCCCCAGTTGCCCGCCCACAGCTCCGGGTGGTTCAGGTGGCTGTTGGTATTGTACCCGCCGCCGCCGCCGCCGCCGCCGCCGGAGCTGCTGCTACTGCCGGAGCCGCCTTTGGGGGACACCCCTCCGCCTCCGCCTCCGCCGCCGCCGCCTCCGGCCTCGCAGATATTGCTCGCCACGTCATAGGATGTCATCAACTCAGTAAACGAGGGTTCACAATGCGTTGGATGACGTGGCAAGCAACATCTGGCAGGGCCTACCGGCGGTGCCGGCGCCACGGGGGGCAACCCCCTTGCCCCCCGCCGCCTTGCCCTCCCCAACCACAAACCCCGGGTCGTTGTAACTGACGCGGTACATGAGCACCAGCCCGGCCCCCGACGCCAGCACCACTATCCACGACCACGCCGCCCACGTCTAGGGCCCGCCATCATCCTAACTGTTTGCTCACCCAGTATGCTAACGTACATCCGCCACCAACTCCTGGCATCAAACAGAGCTGTTCGGTGAAACGACCGTATTGTGTGGTGTCTTGTTAGGAGAATATGTACGGGTACACTGTGAGCAAACAGTCAGACACCAGGCCTAAACCCTAAAACCTAAACCCAGGCCTTACCCACGTGACATCCATCCGCAACATGCCCGGCGCCAACACCACCAGCTGCACGAACATCACCACCAGGCCCACGACAAAGGCCCAGTATCAAACCCAACTCTGTGGTATCAAGACACCGAATCGAGCGGTATCGCGTTAGTTTGCATATTGGCCACTGATGATCGATACCGTGGCCTCGAGCAATATGGTCTTGCCTCGTAGGTTGGATAGTGAACACAGGTGGTTGAATAAAGGTGCCGCAAGGTGTGCAAGAAAAAAATGGAGTCACGAATGCTCGACACACAGGTTCAATAGGCCGATTTCCGTACATCGCTTCCCGCGCAGAGCGCTCACGCTTTGCCCCCAACTCTGTATGAGCATTCAACCTGGCGCCCGCTTTGCCGCGCGGAGCGCTGACGCTTTGTCCGCAACTCAATATGGGCATTTCACCCAGGCGATATGTCGAAATCGGCCTATTGTATCGCGGCCTTACCGAAGATCAAGCCAAAGCACACCACCGCCATGCCCTTCTGGTTCCAGAAGCTGTCCTGCCCCAGCTTGTCCTGCAGGTTCGCCAGAAACTGGCCCAGCGACCGGTGCCCCTTCTCTGTCGCCAGCTGCGGCGCCGTCTGCCCCATAGCGTAGGTTGCACCGGCCGCAAATTCAAACATCTAAGTCTGGTGTGCCAAAGCGCCGGAAAGCCTCCGTCAAGATTGACCGTGGCCTTTGACCGTGGTCCTTCCACTTTCTTGTCCGTTTCGTTTCACTTTGTCTTACTTGTTGTACGCGTGCATGAAAGGGACCGAAACACTTGAACGGTGCAAAATGTTTGAAAAAATTGAGGCGAAAAATGAATGACCTCACCTCCACATCGCGCGCGTCCAGCACCTTCTGCCCCCCCGCCTGCGCCAGCACGTGCGCCGCCTCGCTCTTGCCGCGGATCGCCGCCCAGTGCAGCGGCGTGCACCCCTCCTTGTCCGCCCGACCTATGTGCGCGTCCATGTACAGCAGCAGCTTCACCGCGTCAGGAAATCCCTTGTTGTACGGCCGCAACTTGAAGCTGAAAGCAAAGCTTGAACGTCATTCCTTCGCAAATTTCCATGGTACCTCAAATGGCGGTCAACGGTGCGCAACTTTGTGAAATTGAGTAAATAGACGGTCAGATTCGCCATACAATGGGACAATACGGCGATTCGACCGTCTATTTCTCAGGAATTGGCGACCGCCATTTGAGGTACCCTGGAAAACTGCGAAGTCATCGTATTTCAGTTCCAGACGCTGCAACCAGGTGCTTTCAGCATGGGTTTGAAGCAGCAGCGCCCCACCTTGTAGGCGGCCCAGTGCAAGGGCGAGCGCCCGTCGTTGTCGTGCGTGTCCACGTCCGCGTCCCAGCGCATCTTGAAGTGGTAGATCATGCCGGTGTGACCGTACTGCGCCGCCACGTGGATGGCGCCGTACCCGCGGCAGTCCACCTGGTTGTAGCGCAGCAAGCTGAAATTGAAAGCAAAATTGAAAGCGATTTATCATATTGTAGTTTCAAGCGCTCAGTTCCAGGGCGCTTTGAACGTGGGTTTGATAGGGTCAACCTGCACCACCCCACCTGGTCGAGGCGCGCGCCGGAGCGCAGCAGCAGCTCGCCGCAGGGCAGGCTGCCGCGCACCAGGGGCTGACACTCGTCCACTTTTTGGCTTAACTTAAGCGCTTTCTGTGGGACAGGGGGTGAATGTAGGGGTTGTTTAGGGGGTGTTTAGGAGGTGTTATGTGGGATATTTTGGGGTGTTTAGGGTTTAGTATGCGTCAGAAACGGCTCAGGGTGAGCTGAAAAGTGGACGAGTGTAAGCCCCTGCCGCGCACGCAGGCCCAGTGCAGCGCCGTCTGCTTGTCCTTGTTGTAGCGGCGCAAGTTGAATTCGAAAGCAGAAGTTGAAAGCAGTACATCATACTCTAGTTTCAAGCGCTTATTTCCAGGCGTTTCAACTTGGGTTTGATAGGGTCAACCTGCACCGCCCTACCTTATCCGTGGCGTTGACCGCTGCGCCATGCTCCAGCAGCAGTGTGGCCACGAACCAGGGGCTGACACTCGTCCACTTTTTGGCTCAACTTAAGCGCTTTCTGTGGAATAAGGGGTGAATGCAGGGGTTGCTTGGGGATCGTATAAGGCGTGGCAGGGGGGATGACGGGGTGTTGAGGGTGTATCAGGTGCCAGAAACGGCTCAGGTTGAGCTGAGAAGTGGACGAGTGTAAGCCCCTGCCACCGACACGCGGTTGTTCAGCGCCGCCCATTGCAGCGGCAGGAACCTGTGGGCGAGGGAGGCGAGGGAGCCGAGGTTGGGTCAGTGGGGGGGCGTTATGAGTTCGCGGTGGCAGGAGGTGGTGGGGAAGCAGGTGAGGGCGGCGGGGCGGGGTTCCGGGGGGAGGTGTCAGTGCGCCGCGGGTCCAGGTGAAGTTGCGAGGTTGTGAGATTGTGAGTTCTCTGCTCTGCTACGCTGAGTGTAAGAAGAGGGCCGTGGCAAAGCAAGCCGGCTCAAACTCAGGGCGACAGTCTTCTCTGTGCTCGAACCAAAGTGAGGGTCACAGTCCTGAATGTGCCCTCAAGGACAGTTGGTAACATGCCCTCAAGGACAGTTGGTGGCGTACTTGTCGCAAGGAACAGAGCATCTTGCTTTGTGCTTTGTGTTGTGCCCCAGGTTGACGGGGCGACGCACCCGGTGGCGTCGGGGCTGTTGACCAGCTGCGGGTCGGCATCGACAAACTCGCGCAGCTTTTCCAGGTCGCCGTATGCGGCTGCCTTCCAGTCGCCAGGGCCGTGACAACTGGTTCCCATGCCAGCTCAAGTCACTTGAGCACAACTGCTACCCCCTCGGGGGTAAAAGGCCCGGCCCGGCGCCGTCTGAATGTTTGCTCGTGGTGTACCTGTACACGCTTGCCTCATTCTCCTCCATGGCCTCATATTCGTTTCCTGGCTGATCATAGTGTACCAGTGTACATGTAACGCACACTCGCCTCCTCCTCCCTGGCCACACTCGTTCCCTGCCATCGGGGATCTTTGAGGACAAAAGACCAAAAAGATTATAAAAGCGGGGGATCCTTGGGCGGTTTTCAGGGACTTAACCACAGCTCGCACAGCCGTGTTCCGGACTAGAGTGAGACGGAGAGGCGACGTGGGGCCCCACCAGATGTCATCCACCACCGGCGCCTGATCGCCCTCCACGGGTGTCGCCATCTCAGGGGTGCCTCTGTGTAAGCTCCAAACAGGCGCGGGGGTCCTTCGCGGCCAGATGTTCCAAGCTCACGAACAAGGGTGCGTGGATCTCCGCTCCGCGCTTCGCCACCGCCTTGGCAGCAACCCGGGTGTGAGCTAGCAGTAAACTCGAGGGACGATCGAGGGTTTGCCTTTGCGAGCGCCAAGGCACGACCGCGTGCGCCGGGCAGGATGGCAACTTCTGCCGAGGAGCGCACGCGCTCATCGATCGCCTTGCGAAATCCAACGGTCTACATCGAGTTGTTGCTCGTCTTCCAATCGTATGGGCAAACAGTCACAGACCAATTTGAGAGCACAGGTGGTAGTGAAATCGCCTGCCCTTGCGCCATACAGTTTACAGTACTCGTTCGTCGAGTCCCGGCTCCCACGGTCAAATAAAGATCGCCCTATCAAGTGATCCTGCTGATGGGGTCAAACGCTCAAACGCTCAAACCCGTAGTCAAACTTCAAATGTATCGCCGCCGCGCTGGGCGCAACCGGGGAGATGTCTCGTGAGCGCTGCTTCGCTCGTTGCCAGATCGGGCAGCCATGAAACGGGGAGGTGGCGGAGGAAGTGAGGAGCATACTCAAGCATACTCAAAGCATCCACTACGTAGTGACCGGTGCTCGCCTCGTCATCCACCACATAGTAACCAGTGCTCGCCACGTCATCCACCACGTAGTGTGCCGGTTCTCGCCACGTCATTCACCTCATAGTGTACCGGTGCTCGCCCTCCCTCCACCGTGCTAACCCTGTCCTGCACTGCTTTCCAAGTTTCCGCAGGTGTGGAGTGCGGGTGACGAGGCCGGTGGTTTAATACTAAATGATTATCCAACAAAACGAGTTGATGAAATCACCGCCAAAAAATGCAAAGGCTATTCGTGCTATTCTGTTAGTTTACTAACGCTCATCGAGCCCCAAGGCACTCACATGGTGAGCATCCAACCAGCCCGATCCGCCAGAACCGGTCTGGCACATGTACCAGGCCGTACATGCGTTGTGAAGGCAAATATCGGCGCGTGCACCGTGCAGTTCACGACTGCCAGTTGCCGCCTGCCACCTCGACGTAGGCCACGGCGAAGAAGCACGCGGAGGCGGCGAGCACGAACACGTGCCAGATGGCGTTGTGGCACTCGAACGAGTTCGCCGACCACGGCAGCAAACCGATCGTGTACAGCGACCCTCCAAGTAAGGCCCGCTATGACAAAGTGCGTCAAACCACTTAGCGACTTGGACACTGTGAGTGCTAAGTCGTCCAAATGGACAGCTCTGATTGGTCGAGCGGGACGACTTAGAACGCAAAGTCGCTAAGCCGCTAAGTGGTTTGACGCACTTTGTCACATCAAACACACGGAGTACTTTGGTGACCTGACCGTACGGAGTGTCTTCACATATAGGACACTTGACCATATCGAGTGAGGCCCGGTTTCAGACACACGGAGCACGTTGGTCAGTGACCATATGGAGTGTCATCGTGTTCAGATACCTAACCATGTCTCAGGTTTAGGGCTTAGGATTCCGGTTTAGGGTTCCTAGACCCTAAACACTAAACCCTAAACCCCAAACCGTGTTGGACGACTACCATGTCTACTGACGCGGCTGAACTCTTCATTAAGGTTAGGAAAGGTAGGTGACTTGACCATTCGCAGTGAGGGTGACGGTGGCGTGGCCTGACCACCGATGATGCACAGGGTTTAGGCTTTAGGCTTTAGCGTTTAGGGTTTAGGCCTCACCCCCGATGATGCACAGCTGTAGCGCCCACGGCGACAGCGCGGCCGACACGTCCGGCCACACCGTGACGACCGACCAGCCGGCGCCCAGGAACACCGGGACGTGCAGGTACATGTTGTCCAGCCGCGACTTGGTGGCTTTGGCGAGGAATGACAGGCTGGTCAGCGTCCGTCACTTAGGGTCACCACGCACCAGCTCGCTGCGTCACACGGAGGTCATGCACTGAAGACACGCGGTTACCCTAAACCCTAAACCTGTCGAAGACATTGCAGGGTGGCTCCATGTTTCGTGGGTGCCACGTCACAGGGTGGCCATTACCTCAAGACACGAGGGATCGTATCAAGCTGATTGATGACGTCCCAGACATGGATAGATGAGATCCGCTATCCGCGAGGCACCCCGAAAGTTGAAAAGCGTATCACCCACCAGGGCACCCCCTTTAAACTCAGTGTCGGGTCTGGTATCGAATACATGTTATCGAATCCCGTTCGACCAATCAGAACTGTCCATTCTAAACATCCCACCGGCCGATTCGCCGAAAGCCCGACCGGGTTACGATCCCCTTGTAAATAGACCATCGGTTTCGAGGATCTCAGCGTTACTAGTAACGCCGACATTGAGACTAGTAGATAAATGAATGGTCCGAGTCCGCACCACACGATGGCGAGGGTCTGCGGGCACTGCGCCACGGTCATAATGGGCGTGTAGGTGCCGGCGATCAGCAGCAGTATGCCCGCGTGCAGGGGCTTACACTCGTCCACTTTTCAGCTAAACTTGAGCGCTTTGTATGGAATAGGGGGTGCGCGTAGGGGTTATGTAGCCCGTGTTAAGGGGGTCTTAGGGGGTGTTTATGGTGTGTAGGGTGTTTTGTGTGTCAGACACGGCTCAAGTTGAGCTGAGAATGAACGAGTGTAAGCCCCTGCCCGCGTGGTCCGCCAGCTGCAGCCGCCACAGCCACTGGTGCTTGTACGCCAGTGAGTTGAACGCCATACACCAGGGCCGCATAGATCCCTCCCGTCTTCTCATCAACTTGAGCCGCTTTGTCCTGGACCGAGAAAACATCCCTCCAAAGGTGCTTACAAAGTCGTCAATTTTTTCGGATCAACTCAAGCTGTGGTGCCCCTGATCCCACTTACAGCATCCCTGGAAAATGCGGTGAAGTGGTGGTTGAGCAGAAAAGAAAAGTATTAGCCTCGCCCTACCGCAGAGCAGCTGAACATCATAAGCAGCGACAGGCCGTACACCACCAACGACCACGACACGTTGCTCCCCCACGCCAGGGGCTTACACTCCTCCACTTTTCAGCTCAACTTGAGCGCTTTGTGTGGGATAAGGGGTGCGCGTAGGGATTGTGTAGCCCGTGTTAAGGGGGTGTTAGGGGGTGATTAGGGTGTTCTCTTGTGGGAGACACGGCTCAAGTTGAGCTGAGAAGTGGACGAGTGTAAGCCCCTGCCCCAGGCCTGCACCTGTACCGTGCGCACCGTCAGCAGCACCACCCCCACCACCCCTGGTGACAAGGCCTGCCAGGACACGCTCGCCGCGTCATAGGATGCCGTTTTAAAGTAGAAACGACGGCTCAAGACGTGTTTAAACCCAGTCTCCGCTTTTGAAAATGCCACCCTGAAGACCCTCATGTGATTGGTCGAGAGGATACCGGTACGCTGTCGACCAATCACATGAGGGTCTTCAGGGTGGCAGTTTCAAAAGCGGAGACTGGGTTTAAGGATGTGGCGGGCAAAGGACCAGGCAGATATTGTCTACCTGGTCACAGGATGCCACTCACCTGAGAGACGAGGGTGTACGATCCGTTGGATGCGGGTGTGCCGTGTGGTAGATGACGTGGCAGTGGCGAGGTGTTACACGCCTGGGCACTTGACTCAAGACAAGGGTGTGACGTGTGGAGGATGCCGTGGGGAAAGTACGTTGTGTAACCCCCCGCTATGTGACACGTGACAAAGTGTGAATGAACGTTGCGGTGGCACGTAGAGCTATTACGCAACTGGGCACTTGAGTCAAGCAGTGATGGTGCGAAATGTGGTGGACGAAGGACGCCCGTGGAAAATAAAATAATGTACCCCCCCCCTGGGCGGGCATTTGCAACACTGGTGTGCTTTGTCCATGCCTAAGAACACTCCGAGCGCGTGAATCGCTGCATCGAACGCGAGCTCGCGCCGCGAGTAACCCCCGTGCAACTCCATTTTCCGGTACGGCCCGAACGCGACATCGGGGTACCAGGGGATGGGCTCGCGCCACCACCTGGGGGCAGGGCCAAGGGCAGAAAATGCTCCCAAAAATGTCGTCCGACACTTGTCACCCTGAACCGTCGTTTCTCTGATCGAGGTGTTCGCCGCCAGCCTGAAAGTTTCTGCCGGGCCCGACCGGTAGGAATACTTGGGCGGCGACATCCTGTCCCCGTCGTCGTCGTCGTCCAGAGACGAATACCCGACGTGCGCTGCGGGGGGAGGAGAAGCGGGGAAACGGGAGAGGGGCGAACGTCAGATGGGCTGGCGCTAGCATCCTTAGCGAGTGCCCCGCTTGTCAGGAAGGCGACGGGGTGCCTGGAAATTGAGTGACCCGGTCGGGGCAGTGGGCGCGGCGCGACAGGAACGGACACGAGAACGGGATAAAGATGGCGTCGAACGTCAGCCAATGGGGCAGCATTCTTCAGCGTGCGCCCGCGTTTACAACGGGCGCACAAGCCTCTGGATCACGGGACCGAACGAACGACGGAACACTATTGTCGGGCGTGGGTGACTGACCCGACTGCGGCGACGCCGTTCCCCCCGCGTGCGCCAGTGCGCCGCCGCCCCCGCGCCACAAAGACGCGAGCCTGTGGATGTTCACAATGAGACTCGTTGCCGCTCAGGGATGCAAGCGCGGTGGTGTCGCGAAGAATAACGCACGACACCGTCTCGAGAAGACAACAGCGTTATTCACATTGTACAATAGCGCGAAGCGCGCAGTGCCGACATTTTTCGCTGTCGAGCAGAGGCAGAGGTGTGGAGGAGGAAGGGGCTCACAATCGTTGCTTCGACGTCACGGGTGCCAGGTTGCGGGCCATCTGAAGCACCGCAAGGTCTGCCCGCAGTGAAACACCGCCCGGTACTGCGGCGACGCGTGTCAGAAACAGCACTGGACCACGGATGGGCACAAAGAAAGGTGTGGCACAACCGCGTGTTGGAAAAAGGAGGTCTCAACGTCTCAACAACGCACACATGAACACAGCTTCTCTTGTGAAGTTGTGATACAACCTGATTCGCGAGTGACCGATTGGTCTGTCCACTTGATACGGCGAATGGGTTTGGTTGATGCTCCCCACGTGAGAGCCTGGTGGGCCAATCAACGTTAGTTGTCTAAACTCAATTTTATCCATAACAACGCCGCGTACTAACTGCTGCCCCCAAACATCATTCCACCCCTAGTTCCACACATCATCTGCTATTAACGCCTCCCCCATCACACTCATTCCACCCACTACAATTGTCGAATCTTGCATTCCTTGACGAGCGGGAATTTTCCCTTGATAGAGCTGGCGATGCTCATGGCCAGCGCCTGCGGGCAGGGGCTTACACTCGTTCACTTTTCAGCTCAACTTGAGCCATGTCTGACACACAAAAACACCCTACACACCATAAACACCATACACACCCCCTCACACCCCCTTAACACGAGCTACACAATCACTACGCGCACCCCCTATCTCAGAAAAAGCGCTCAAGTTGAGCCGAGAAGTGAACGAGTGTAATCCCCTGCCTGCGGGCCCGAGAACTCCAAAGTGCACACCCCGCCCTCCACCGACAACACCGACACGCTCCCGCCGTAATTCTGAATCGCACCCTGCAGCTTTTCGACGTGTTGGTTCACCGCATCAACCGAGAGACTCAGTGAGCCCGAACCATCGTGACTGTCTAGGTTGACCACCTCCTTGATCGCGTCGCCGAACACTTTGATGAGCGATTTTTCGATGCCCATCTTGAGCGTGGCGGTGGAGCTGGCGCACGTGCCGCACGCCAGGGGCTTACACCCGCTCACTTTTGAGCTCAACGTATGCGCTTTCCATGGGATAGAGGGTGCGTTTAGGGGTTATGTAGCCCTTGTAAGGGAATGTTAGGGGGGATTTAGGGTGTGTAGGGTCATTTCTTGAGTCAGACACGGCTCAAGTTGAACTGAGAAGTGGACGAGTGTGAGCCCCTGCCGCACGCGCCGTTCATGCGCACTGCCACGATGCCGTCCTCGATACCCACCACGTCCACGTTGCCGCCGTCCGCGATCAGGTACGGCCGGACCTCCTCCAGCGCCGCGTCATAGGGCCTGCCATGTATTGCTCGCCACGTCATAGAATGCCACTCAACCCGAGAAAAGAGGGCACAAAAAGCGTTGGATGATACAGCGAGCAATATCTGTCACGCCCTACCTTGTCAACGTTTTCAAACGTGAGCTCGAGCAGCGGTCGGTCGGGGTCCAGCGGCGCGTCCACGGCGTCGGCGGCGTCGGCGACAAGTGCCTGGCCGCCTTCGGTTGACCCCGCCTCCGCCGCCGCCGCCGCCCTCGCCCTAGGGCCTTGACAGGCATTGCTCGCCGCGTCACAGGGTGACGTTGTACTCAAGACGCGAGGGTTCAAAATGCGTCGGTTGACGTGGCGAGCAATGTATGCCAAGCCCTACCCGGCCTCTGCATCCGCTTCTGCTCCCGCCCCCGCTCCCCGCCCCACCCCCGATCCCGCCCCGGCCCTTCCCGCAGCCCCCGCCGCCCCTGCGACCAGGGATCGAAACTGTTGCTGCGCAGGCGCCACGAAGCCCGAGTCCTCGGACCATTCCTCGGGCGCGAGCGTCCACTGCCCGGAGCCCGCCGCGGTGTTGCCCGGCGGCAACGCCTCGTCGCCGCCCCCGTGCGCCTCGATCCAGTCCCCGATCCATCGGTCGGCCTCCGACCGCAGGTTCCCGCGCGTCGCCGTCACCTTGGTGCAGGGCCGGACTTTCCTGTGTTCGTTTGAGGCGGCGGCAGCGGCGGGGGATGCGGCGGCGGCGGCGGCGGGGCAGGGACTTACATGAGCTTTCTTTCGCCGGCACTTGAATGTCTTTGAGGTACAAGTGGGATAGGATGCTCAACTGGTTTCAGGCAGTCTGGGGCAAGGCTTAACGTGCCAGCTGGAACGTGCCAGCTGGAAAATGGACTCAGGGAAGGCCCTGCCTTGTTGGCGAACGCCGCGACGCGCACCTTCACGACGCGCTCCTTCCCGAAGTTGTCCACCCCGATGTCGGCGAGGTGGGACTTGACTGCGGCGACGACGTCGTTGGAGTAGCTGACGTACTGCAGCGCCTCCTCAGCATTGTAGATGCCATGCACCAGGGCCTGGCAGATGATGCTCGCCGTGTCAACCAACGCACTTTGAACCCTCGTTTATCGAGTTGAACGGCACCACATGACGCTTCGAGCTAATTATGCCAGGCCCTAGCGAACAGAGGAGGGGGCGATGCGTTGCCGCCGGGCAATATGACGACGACGTGACGTGGCGAGCAGTTTCTGCCAGCTGGCCCTACCGTAGACGCCCACCATTCCCGGCTCGGGTGGTCCGCGCGCCGCGGCCCACGCGGCGGCGCCGACGATGGCCTCGCCGTTGTCCCTCACCTGTTGCATCGCGTGGACCTCCACGGGGTCCGCTTGGGCCGCCGCCGACGCCTGTGTCGCCGCCGCCGCCGCCGCCCCATCCACCATGGCCTCAGGATAAGTGTGACCTCGCCTACGCCCGGAAGGTTGCCCAGGTGGACCAGTGCCCACCCATCGTTGTCTGCCAGCTGTAGCCGCAGAACAACGATGGTCATTTCGAGACCCGCGGCGCGCGATACCTGCCGACGCGGAGACGCAGCTGTGCGCCGCTGTAGTAGAAGCCATGATGAGGTGTTACAAGAAGTACGCCACGTGTGCGGCGCGCGTTGCTTGTGACGAATTGTGCTTTCGCGTGAAGAAGATTGCTCAGTCACGTGGTTTAGGGTTTAGGGTTTAGGGTTTAGGGTTTAGGGTTTAGGGTTTAGGATTCGCAGATCCGGTGGGTCATGGTATACGCCCCCCAACGGATCCGCACAGTATTTCCCTTCCCTCCCCGCCCTCTTCTCACCTACCGCGTGGCTTTTGGTTTGCATTCTCGCACGCGGCTGTTGTTATCGCTCCCCCCCCGCTTGTCGCGATGGCGGAGACGTTCACACCGAAGAATGTGATGATCACGGGCGGCGCGGGCTTCATCGCCAGTCACGTGGCGATCCTGTTCGCGAAGAAGTACCCAAACTACAAGGCACGTTCATCCACAACTATGCAACTGGGTTGGGGATCCCCTCACGAGTCACGCCATAGCACCTCGTGGGTTTGGTGTATGCGAGGTGGCAGCGAGCGAAAGCGACGGGCCTCCCGAACCGACCTGACGCTGAGCCGGCTACGGCCGCCCGACAGCTAGGCCACCACCATCTCTGCCTGGACAGATTTTCACCATCGTGTAAAATAAGTCGGCAGAACAGACACTTTTGAAATGCGGCGCCGGGTGCGTGAGCTTGGGCCTCGCGGCGACGCCCGGAACTTCCGAGCTGGTGCCCGCCCCCGGTGCCGGAGGATGTCGGCGCACATCTTAGGCTACATGACACGGGCTGCACTAATCCATAATCGTTCTGCCGCCGATACGCCCATTCACCCAGGTGGTGGTAGTGGACAAGCTGGACTACTGCGCCAACCTGAACAATCTCAAATCCGTCGCCGGCCTCATGAACTTCAAGTTCGTGAAGGGCGACATCGGCAGGGGCTTACACTCGTCCACTTTTCAGCTCAACTTGAGCGCTTTTTACAGGATAAGGGGCGCGCCTAGGGGTTATGTAGCCCGTGTGAAGGGGGAGTTTAGGGTGTGTAGGGTGCTTTGTGTGTGTCAGACACGGCTCAAGTTGAGCTGGAAACTGAACGAGTGTAAGCCCCTGGACATCGGGTCAGCGGACCTCATGACGTACATCCTGAAGAGCGAGGCCATCGACACGGTGATGCACTTCGCGGCGCAGACGCACGTGGACAACTCCTTCGGTAACTCCTTCGAGTTCACGGAGAACAACATCCGCGGCACGCACGTGTTGCTGGAGGCAGGGGCTTTGTACACTCGTCCACTCTTCAGCTCAATATGAGCGCCTTCTGCGTGACAGGGGGTGCAGTTAGGGGTTGTTTCGGGGGTGTTGAGGGGGTGGTAAGGGGGTATTGCGGGTGTTTGGGGTGTGCTCTTGTGTCAGAAACGGCTCAAGTTGAGCTGAATAGTGGACGAGTGTAAGCCCCTGGCTGGAGGCGGTCAAGACCCTGGGGACCATCAAGCGCTTCCTGCACGTGAGCACCGACGAGGTGTACGGCGAGTCCTCCTACGAGCTGGACGCCGCCAACGTGGAGAACGCGTCTCTGCTGGAGCCCACCAACCCGTATTCCGCCACCAAGGCCGGGCAGTGCAGGTTGATAGTATAAACAAAACCGGTGTTGAAAGCGCGCCTGGTTTCAGCGCTTGAAACTAAATATGATGAACCGCATTCAAAAGTTACTTTCAATTTCAACTTGCGCCGCTACACCAAGGCCGGCGCGGAGATGCTCGTCATGGCCTACGGGCAGGGGCGTACACTCGTTCACGTTAGAGCTCAACTTGAGCAACTCCAGGACACGTTCATGAGCAAAGTCGGGTTATACGATGGACATAAGAGCTCAAGTTAATCTGAATTGGGAACGAGTGTAAGCCCCTGCCTACGGGCGGTCCTACAATCTGCCGTACATCATCACGCGCGGCAACAACGTATACGGCAGGGGCTTACACTCGTCCACTTCTCAGCTCAACGTAAGCGCTTTCTGTGGGAAAGGGGGCATTTAGAGGTTGTTTAGGGGGTGTTTAAGAGATGTCAAGGGGGATGCAGGGGGTGTTTAGGGTGTATTTTGTGTCAGAAACGGCTCAGGTTGAGCTGAAAAGCGGACGATTGTAAGCCCCTGGTGTACGGCCCGCACCAGTACCCCGAGGTAGGGCGGTGCAGGTTGACCCTGACAAACCCAAGCTGAAAGCGCCTGGACCTGAGCACTTGAAACTGATATATAATAAAATGCTTTCAACTTTTGCTTTCAAATTCAACTTGCGCCGCCACATGGAGAAGGCCATCCCCAAGTTCATCATGCTCGCTAAGAACGGCGAGGCGGTGCAGGTTCACCCTATGAACCCCAAGTTGAAACTGCCCGGAACCAAGCACTTGAAACTAAAGTGTGATGCACTGCTTTCAACTTATGCTTTCAAATTCAACTTGCGCCGCTACAGAACGGGCTGCCCATCCCCATCCACGGTAGGGCGGTGCAGGTTGACCCTATCAAACCCACGTTGAAAGCGCCTGGAACAAAGCGCCTGAAACTGGAACATGATGAACCGCTTTCAAACTTTGCTTTCAATTTGAACTTGCGCCGCTACACCACGGCGACGGCCAGTCCACGCGCTCGTACATGCACGTCAGCGACGCCGCGTCTGCCTTCGATACCATCCTTCACAAGGTAGGGCGGTGCAGGTTGACCCTATCAAACCCACGTTGAAAGACTCTGGAACTAAGCGCTTGAAGCTGAAACATGATGGACCCGCTTTCAAGTTTTGCTTTCAATTTCAATTTGCGCCGCTACGACAAGGGCACCACCAAGGGGGTGTATAACATCGGCGCGCACGAGGAGCGCACGGTGTTATCCGTGGCCACCGACATCTGCAGCCGCCTGGGTAAGGCGGTGCAGGTTGACAGTATCAAACCAGCGTCGAAAGCAACTGGAACTAATCTGGAACCATGACATGATGCACGGCTTTCAAACTTTGCTTTCAAATTCAACTTGCGCCGCTACACCTGGGGGTGGCCACCGGCGTGGCGTACGTGCCCGACCGCATGTTCAACGACCGCCGCTACTTCATCGACTGCAGCAAACTGCTGGCAGGGCCTCGGCCTCACTCAAGTAGTTTCCCAGCTCAACTCCAGTATCTTCAAGGTAAAAGAACGGTATAACTCACGTGGCATCAGGGACAAACGGCTTGAGTTTAAGGGAATGGGTTGTGTCATTACACGAGTCAGTCTTACCCGAGTGTTCTGTGTGGAGCCACGGCTAAGCTGAAACGGAGCTCAGGTGAAGGCCCGGAGGGGGGGTCTTCATTTCAAAACATTTAGTCAAGATCGACGAAGATAGTGAGATGGAGCCACGGCTAAAAATCAAATTATTACGACTTCTGCGCCAGGCCCTGCGGAGTGGCACTGGGGTGGACGCAGAACGTGTCGTGGGACGACGGGCAGGGGCTTACACTCGTTCACTTTTCAGCTCAACTTGAGCGGTGTCTGACACAAGAAAATACCCTACACACCCTAAACACCCCCTAACACCCCCTTAAGATGGGCTACACAACCCCTACGCACACCCCCTATCCCATACAAAGCGCTCTAGTTGAGCTGAAAAGTGGACGAGTGTAAGCCCCTGACGACGGGCTGAAGGAGACGGTGGATTGGTACACGGCCAACGGCGAGCAGTCCGGGTACTGGGCAGGGGCTTATCCTCGTCCACTTTTCAGCTCAACGTAAGCGCTTTCTGTGGGATAGGGGTTGCATGTAGGGGTTCTTCAGGGGGTTTTAGGAGGTGTAAGGGGGTAGCAGGGGGTGTGTAGGGTGTATTTGGTGTCAGAAACGGCTCAGGTTGAGCTCAAATGTGGACGAGTGTAAGCCCCTGGTACTGGGGCAACCTGAGCGGCGCGCTGGTGGCGCACCCCACGGGCGGCAAGCCCTCCGTGGTGGGAACGGTGTACCAGAACCCCCCATAATGGGCAATTGTCCCCCTCTAATGGGCACCTGACCCCCCTATAATGGGCAATTGACCCCCCTATCATGGGAACCTGACCCCCCTATCATGGGCACCTGACCCCCCTATAATGGGCACCTGACCCCCCTATAACGGGCACCTGACCCCCCTATAATGGGCTCCTGACCCCCCTCTAATGGGCAATTGACCCCCCTGTAATGGTCCGCGCGTCCCTGCTCTGTGGTGGGCACGGTGTACCAGAACCTGGAGGACCTGGTGGCGGGCAGGGGCTTACACTCGTCCACTTTTCAGCTCAACCTGAGCCGTTTCTGACACAAAATACACCCTAAACACCCCCTAATATCCCCGAACACCTCTTAAACACCCCCTTACAACCCCTAAATGCACTCCCTATCCCACAGAAAGCGCTTACGTTGAGCTGAAAAGTGGACGAGCGTAAGCCCCTAGTGGCGGGCCACGCGGCCAAGGAGGCGGCGGAGGCGGTCAAGAGCGGGGTGGCGGCAGCAGCGGGTGAGGAAAAGCCGGTATTTCTGGTGTACGGGCGCACGGGGCAGGAGGGTTGTTGAGAGCAAGCACTCGACCGACGTTGAATCTTCTCCTCCTCCTCGCCCCGCGTGTCTGTATATGAGCATTCATCTTGAAGGTAAGCCGTGCTCTGAACTCGATCAAGTGCTCGTTCTCCCCTAAACCCTAAACCCTAAACCCTAAACCCTAAACCCTAGACCCTAAACCCTAAACCCTAAACCCTAAACCCTAAATCTGACCCTTCCGCGGGGTGGATCGGCGGCAAGGTGGGGAAGTTGCTCACAGAACAGGGCCGCACGTGGTAGGGCGGTGCAGGTTGACCCTATCAAACCCAAGTTGAAACCGCCTGGAACTAAGCGCTTGAGACTGAAATGTGATGGACTGCTTTCAAACTTTGGTTTCAAATTCAGCTTGCGCCGCTACAACGTGGCACTTTGGGAGCGCGCGGCTGCAGGACCGGCGGGCGCTGGCGGAGGTAGAGTCAAGTCATCCTCCACGCTGTGAACCCTCGATGATCGAGTCAAACGGTATTGCCTGACGAGGGGAGAGTCACAGCCTGGCCGCCTCACCTCCGCATGGGAGGAGCAGGTGAATGTGCACGGGTACGCTATGAGCAAACAGTGAGACGACAGCTGCTTGCCCCTGGGCGGAGGACATCAAGCGGTCCAAGTGCACGCACATCATCAACGCTGCGGGGCTGACGGCAGGGCGTTATCACCATATATTGAGCCATTTCGTCCCTGTTACACGAAGAGCAGCGACGGACCGGAGGTGTGCGTTTATGAGCTAAGCATTGCGTGTGCCAATGATTCATGAAGCCTCGGGGAGCTCGTTTCATCGTTGTTTATGTAAACGGCAACCACTCGGGTCGTCCCAGCTTACTACCTCGAAGGTACTCAAGTTGAGCTGAGAAGGACACGAGTGGTGAGCCCCTGGGTGACGGGGCGGCCCAACGTGGACTGGTGCGAGGACCACAAGGTGGAGACCATCCGCGGCAACGTCATCGGCAGGGCCGTTCAATCGTTCCCTTTCCTTGCTTAACTCATCCCTCGTTGAAGGTGCTCAAGTTGAGCTGAGACGTGCCTCAGCCGTTGTGTCCCTATCCCTGGCCTCACTCAAAACTTTCCTCGGATGTGCTTCAGTTGAGCTGGGAAGGGAAAGAGTGTAAGGCCCTGGTGATCGGCATCCTGACGCTGTGCGACGTCGCCAACGAGCTGGGCGTGCACGTCACCAACTTCGCCACCGTAGGGCTGCGATCACAATGCCTTCCACGTCTGCAGACGTGAAATAATGCCTTCCACGTCACCCATCACATACAAGTCTCTGATTTCTTGAGTCAGATGACATCACACAACGTGGCGATCGTTGTTTCATGTTTACTTGACCCCACGCTTCCCTTTCGTGACGAAACACCGCGAGCTCCTGCTTGACCACTCGACCATTTTTTTCAGTTTTAGAATATTCCCCTAAATCCTCAACCCTGAACCCTAAACCCTAAACCCTAAACCCTAAACCCTTTATGACCCTGCCTATCGGGGTGCATCTACACCTACGACGACGAGCACCCCATGGGTGGCAAGCCCTTCACCGAGGAGGACGATCCCAACTTTGGCAGGATCCAATCGAATCAATAGTGCTCTCCACGTCATCGACCGCGTTGGAGATCCTCGTTTCTTGAGTCAGGCGACACCATGTGACGTGGCGAGATTTTAAACCCTATACCCCAAACCCTAAATCCTAAACCCTAAACCATGAACTTCGGTCGGGCTCATTACATCATGCCCGCCACGTCATCCTTCGCATGCTAGTCCTTCGCATCATCAGTTTCCTTGCAGCTTAAACGCAGTGCAATGGAGACGTATCTCCGCACTAATTCCCTTTCATCCTGTGATGTGGCGTGCGTGGTTTTATACCTGGCCCTGAACCTGGGCGGTTCGTTTTACAGCGAGACGAAGAGCTACATGGAGCTGATGGTAGGGTGGTGCACGTTGACCCTATCAAACCCATGTCGAAACCGCCTGGAACTGTGCGCTTGAAGCTGAAATGTGATGAACTGCTTTCAAGTTTTGCTTTCAAAGTGAACTTGCGCCGCTACATGATGGTGCGCAACTACCCCAACGTGCTGCAGCTGCGCCTGCGCATGCCCATCGACGGCGGGGCCCTGACTGTTTGCTCATAGTGTACCGGTGCACCCGAGGATGTGGCCTGACTGTTTGCTCATAGTGTACCGGTGCACCCGAGGATGCGGCCTTACTGTTTGCTCATAGTGTACCGGTGCACCCGAGGATGCGGCCTGACTGTTTGCCCATAGTGTACCGGTGCATCCGAGGATGCGGCCTGACTGTTTGCTCATAGTGTACCGGTGCACCCGAGGATGCGGCCTGACTGTTTGCTCATAGTGTACCGGTGCACCCGAGGATGTGGCCTGACTGTTTGCTCATAGTGTACCGGTGCACCCGAGGATGCGGCCTGACTGTTTGCTCATAGTGTACCGGTGCACCCCAACGTGCTACAGCTGCGGCTGCCTATCGACGGCGGGGCCGTGACTGTCTGCTCATGCTGTACCGGTGTACCCCTACACACTCGCCAATCCTTGGGTACGCCGGTACACTATGAGTAAACAGTCAGATTGAGCTGGATAGCGGACGAGTGGTGCGGCTCTGATCGACGGCGACCTGAGCAACCCGCGCAACTTCATCACGAAGATCGCCAACTACGCCAAGGTAGGGCGGAGCGGGTTGACCCTATGAAACCAAAGTCGAAACCGCCTGGAACTAAGCGCTTGAGACTACAATATGATAAACTGCTTTGAAGTTTTGCTTTCAGATTCAACTTGCGCCGCTACGCCAAGGTGGTGGACATCCCCAACTCCATGACGGTGCTCGACGAGTTCGTGCCCATGGCCGTGGACGGCGGGGCCTTACACCCGTCCACTTCTCACCTCAACCTGAACCGTTTTTATCACTGAAACCACCCTTATATTGGGCACCCAACACCCTGTGATGGGCATCTGACCCCCCTATGATGGGCACGTGCCCCCCCTATTATGGGCACCTGCCACAAAAAGTGCTTACATTGAGGTGAAAAGTGCAGG
>Ga0307489_10000433_pt1 | contig 25243 bp, 47 predicted proteins | sample SB12metaG_FD_202247 | JGI IMG/M metagenome (GOLD analysis project Ga0307489, IMG submission 202247) | Sea-ice brine microbial communities from Beaufort Sea near Barrow, Alaska, United States - SB 1.2 | ecosystem: Environmental > Aquatic > Marine > Coastal | place: USA: Alaska | collected... | reverse complement strand
AATTTACGAGTTGACAGACTGTAAAAGTACTTTTAGGGTTCAGGGTTTGACTGTTAAATTCTGGGGTCACTTTACCAGCCCTTGCTCGGACCTAACGTCATCGACAAACATTATGAACCCTCGTGTATTGAGTGAAATGGCATCCTGTGACGTGGCGAGCAATATCTGCCAGGCCCTACCCGTTGCCGTCCTTATCGCAGTCGTCGTACAACGTCTTGATCTCGGTGCTGAGCAGGCCGGGCGTGCCCTCCCCCGTGATGTAGCGGCGCAAGTTGAAATTGAAAGCAAAATTTGAAACCGGCTCATCATATTCCAGTTATAAGCGCTTAGTTCCCGGCGCTTTGAAGGTGGGTTTGATAGGGTCAACCAGCATCACCCTACCGTCAGCCCCAACATCTGCACCCCCATCTCGAACTCCTCCTCCGTGATGCCGGTGTCCAGGGCCTTACACTCGTCCATTTCTCAGCTAAAATCGAGCCGTGTCTGTCACAAGAAACCACCCTACACACACTAGACACCCCATAGCATCCCCCCACGGGCTACACAACCCGTACGCGCACCGCCTATCGCGTACAAAGCGCTCAAGTTCAGCTGAAAAGTGGACGAGTGTAAGCCCCTGCCGGTGTCGTGGTCCACGTCAAAGAACTCAAACGCCATCGCGTTGTTCACCAGACCCTTCTCCAGCATCTTGGCCTGGATCCAGGGGCTTACACTCGTCCACTTTTCAGCTCAACTTGAGCCGTTTCTGACACAACAGCACACCCTGAACACCACTAATACTCCCTACCACTCCCTAAGCACCCCCGAAAGAACCCATACCTGCACCCCCTGTCACACAGAAGGCGCTTAAGTTGAGCCGAAGAGTGGACGAGTGTGAGCCCCTGCCTGGATCATGGCGTAGATGGCCGCCTTCCACGACGGCGCCGGCGCGTTCGTCGTGGAGTCCGTCGCCGTCTCCTTGGACGGGTTCAGCACCTGCATGTGGGGCCGGATGAATCATGCTCACCACGTCATGAGCTGCGGCGAGTGTGTTTAGGTGCACTTCATGAGCCATAGGCCGATTTCGGTATATTGCCTGGGTGAAATGCCCATACAGAGTTGCGGGCAGAGCGTTAGCGCTCCGCATGGGAGACGGAGTGCCTGGTTGAATGCCCATACAGAGTTGCGGGCAAAGCTTCAGCGCTCGGCACAGGAAGCATATACCGAAATTGGCCTATCAGTTGGGAGACGCCGTGACAGGCCAATGCAGCGGGTGTGTACAGGACACTGTGAACGAACAACTGTCAGGACACCGTGTTAGGCCAGGAAGGAGGATGCGTGCCGCCCTGCCCACACGTGGTCGACCCCCACGCACTCGCCGTGGTGGTTCAGGTGCGAGATCCACCGCGAGCTGGACAGCACCTGGCCGCGCCGCCGCGCCTGGGCCTGTGCCGACGCCGTGGACGTCACGGGAAGAGACTCCTCATAACTGCTCAGGGCGTGGGTGTACGCGCCGGCGCCAGCGTCGGCGCCGGCGTCGGCGTCGGCGTCGGTTACTTCGAGCGGGACCCGGCAGCCGGCGCGCAGGGGCTTACACTCGTCCACATTTCAGCTTAAACTGAGCCGTTTCTGACACAAAAAACACCCTAGACACCCCTCAATATTCCTTACCACCCCCTACTCGTAAACACCCCCTAAACACCCCCCGGACCAACTCCAATGGCACCCCCTATGCAACACAAAGCGCTTAGGTTGAGCCCACAAGTGGACGATTGTAAGCCCTGCCGGCACCCCCCACTTCGAAGGCGGACACGAAGCCCTGCGACCAGGGGCTCACACTCGTCCACTTTTCAGCTCAACGTAAGCGCCTGCCGCGGGATAGGGGGCGCATTTAGGGGGTGCTTTGGGGTTGAGTAGGAGGCGTTTCGGGGGTATTAGTGGGGGCTTCGGGTGTATTTTCTGTCAGGAACGGCTCAGGTTGAGCTGAGAAGTGGACGAGTGTCAGCCCCTGCCTGCGACTGGAGGAAGCGACTGACGCTGCCCCGGATGGTGCCGTTGAAGTCCCCGCACATCACCACGGGCAGCCGCTGCCGCCCCTCGCCCCACTCCCCGCTGCCCTCCACCTCCCCCCCCACCATCCGCTCCTGGTACTCGTGAAGATACTCCAGAATTTTGAACGACTCTCGCAGGCGAATGAGCGTGGAGTTGCTGTTGTGCGGAAACAGCAGATGCGTGTTCACCAGCAGCATGTCCCCCAGTGTGGAAGCGCCGCTGACCAGGGGCTTACACTCACTGACTTCAGAGCTCAACTTGAGGACCTTCGGGACACATCGCTCACGTTAGAGCTCAACTTGAGCACCTTCGGAACACATACACGGGTTAAGTTGGCTTACACGGGGGACAAAGTAAGCTTAAGTTGAGCGGAAAGGGGCAAAGTAAGTTCAAGTTGAGCGGAAATGGGAACGAGTGTAAGCCCCTGCCGCTGACTCCCCCGCTTTTGGGTCGCAGGTGGAGCAGGGTGGCCACGCGGTCGCCGCAGTCGTTGAATAGAATGTCGCGCTGGTCCACCACGTCGAAGTCCTCTATGCAGGGGCTTACTCTCGTCCACTTTTCAGCTCAACCTGAGCCGTTTCTGACACAAAACACTTCCTAGATACCCCGTAATACGCCCTGACACACCCTAAACACCCTCTAAATAACCCCGAAATACATCCCCTGTCCCACGGAAAGCGCTTACGTGGAGCTGAAAAGTGGACGAGTGTAAGCCCCTGCCTCCATGCGAACCGCCGTGAGGAGACCATCCGGGCGGTTGCCCGTGCGGGGGGTCACGAACATGGCATACCCCGCAGCGCGCAGGCCATCCGTGTACAGCGCATTTACCTCCGGCGACGCGTGCCAGAACTCCTGCCACGCGTGGGCGGAACCAACCAAACCACGCGTCAGTTTAGCCCTCTAGCCTGTTGTGAAGCAATGCAAACCAAATTCGCGTCGAGTGAAGGCACCGTGAGCAAACAGGCGGGGCACGCTACGGGTAAAGGCATGGCATTCCCCCAAATCAACACGTCAAGCACTGACTCACTTGGAGGCACATGACGGAGGGGCCGAGGTCGGTCAGCATGGCCACGACGCGCGCCTGCCGCGCCACAGCCTGCTCCAGAAACTCGCTCTCCATCGCCACGCTGCCGTCGGCGCGCTTCACTCGCTTGTAGCAGCCGGCCAGCACGTTGAAGGTAGTCACGTTGAACCCTGTCGGAAGCGCGCTCGTGGCTGCCCGGGAGGGCGCCGCCCCAGATTCCACTGCCGACGCCGCGGCGCCGCGCGCCGCCGCCCGGTGCTGAATCCTCCCGCCCGCGGCGCCCGCGGCGGGAGCGCGACGGTGCCAGCGCGATGACGCGGGCGCGCCGTAGCTCGCGGTGTGCGCCGCCGTCGCCATCGTTCACCGTCGACGCGTCGAGTCAGCAGTGGCACACGCGGTGGTAGCCAATCTCGGTAGCACGTGTCTTGTCACGCGACAACGTGGCACCGAAGCTGACCAACGCAAAGCGGCGAGTCTCGCGCCTCTGCGTCTGGCCTCTCGTCACTTCGAGCGTTCGTGGCTCGGGAGAGGCTGCGCTTTGTCGGGCCAACGCGTAGTGACGACGCCAGCGAGCGCGTACGCGGTTCCGGCAAATTGCCTCTGAAGTTTTCCCCGACCGACCATCAAATTGGCGGCCGGCTTCGGCGCGAGGCGCGTCCAGCGCATGCCACGCAGCGCAGGCGAGATCTGCACAATGCACACCTTACGCGCCGCTCCTCTGCGCTGCGCCCCCGTCCTAGTCGTCCAGTAGCTGCACTACGCGCGTGTGGCTTACCGCGGGGCGTCATGGAGGGCATCTTCGGCGAGGCGGGCCGCGGGGAGGCGCCGCAGGACTGCGTGCGGTACCATCTGTACGGCACCCTGCCACCCGCCGAGGGCACCGCCGCGCCCGCCGCCGCGGACGCCGCGGGCCTCGCGGCGGCGCTCGAGGCGTGCCGCGTTGCGTGCTTGGCGCACCTCGAGCCGTTCCTAGAGGTAGGGACATGCAAACAGCGCCCGCTCCGTCATCCAACGCATCTTCAACCCTCCTTCTCCTCCTCCTCCTCCTCCTCCTCTTCGATCTTCCTCCTCCTCTTCCTCGTTTCTTGAGTCACGTGGCATGGTGACTCGGCATCCTATGAAGTGCCGAGGAATACCTGTCAGGCCCTACCCATCGGGGTACATCTGGCAGAAGGAGCCGTTCCAGCTGTCCGTGGTGGCGGCGTCCACGGCGGCGGCCGACGGTGAGGGGGGCGGAAAGGAAGGTAAGCAGGAAGGTAAACACGGCATTGGCTTACACTCGTCCACTTCTCAGGTCAACCTGAGCCGTTTCTGACACGAAAGCACACCCTAAACACCCCCTATCACCTGCTAGACACCCCCTTACATCCCCTGAACAATTTTTAAACACACTCTTAAACACACCCCCTATCCCACAGAAAGCGCTTACGTTGAGCTGAAAAGGCAACCAGTGTAAGCCCCTGAAACACGGCAAGGACGCCAAGGGCGTGAAGGGCGTGGTGCATGGGGTGCCGCCGCACCTGGAGGGCAGCACCCTGTTCGGCGACAACATCGAGGACGAGTGGTTCATCGTCTGGATGTTGATGGTAGGGCCTGGCAGATAATGCCTGCCGCATCATCGATACGCATTGTGAACCCATTGCCCGCCGCATCGTCGACACGCATTTTGAACCCTCGTTTCTTCAGTTGAGTGGCAACCTTTGACATGGCGAGCAGTGTCTGGCAGGCCGTGTGCGATGGAGGTGACTCGCGCGTTCCCCAGCCTGACCGCGCGGGTGTGGGACAACGACGGCGAGTTCCTGCTCATCGAGTGCGCGTTCCACCTGCCCAAGTGGGTCAAGCCCGACGCTGTCGTCAACCGCGTCTTCATCCACGGTAGGCACCCGACGAACTCTGACTGAGCGAGAAAGGAAGAGAGAGACGAAGAGAGAAGAGAGACACCGCACCTAGAGTGTACCCATGCCTGTTCATCCAATTTGTCCATACCCACACTCCGCTTCTCTTGATATAAGTTGGGCCCTTTATTCACACTTGCAGGGGTGCTTACTGTGCCGGGGCGTGACGCTCGCCAGGTCATGCAACTGAAGCAATAATATATCATCATGGTTGGCCCTAATCCGCGCTGGGGAGCTGCATGTGGTGTCACCGGCCGCCACCGCCGCCATGGGCCCGTGGTCCAAGGCAGGGGCTTACACTCGTCCACTCTTCAGCTCAACCTCAGCTGTTTCTGACACAAAATACACCATAAACACCCCCCAATACCCCCTATCGCCCCTCAAACAACACCTAAACAAACCCTAAACGCACCCTTTTTTCGCAGAAAGCGCTTATGCTGAGCCGAGAAGTGGACGAGTGTAAGCCCCTGGTCCAAGGACAATGAGGAAAACGTGACCGTGGAGGCGGCTCTGTGGGTGGTGCGCGGCGGTGACGGCACCGCGGAACATCTGGCGGCGGCGGCTAACACCGTAGCGCCGGCGGCGGCGCGCGAAACAATCGCGCGGCGCCTGAAGGGTTACCCTGGGATCATCCAGAAGCACATGCACAAGGCAAGGACTTACACTCGTCCACTCTTCAGCTCAACTTAAGCGCCTTCTGTGTGACAGCGGGTGCAGATAGGGGTTGTTTCGGGGATGTTTCGAAGATGATAGGTGGTATTATGGGTGTGTAGGGTGTGCTTTTGTGTCGAAACGGCTCAAGTTGAGCTGGAGATGTGGACGAGTGTAAGCCCCTGACACAAGGCGTACGCCGTGCTGCCGCGGCGCCTGGCGATGCTGCTCAACGCCGAGCCGCAGCTCATAGCCCCCGCCGTTGAGGCCTTCTACGAGCGCGATCCCAACGGCTTGAAGGTAACGCCTCCTCCCCGGCGCTGTCAAACCCAGCTGGCCCGTGTCAGATAGAGCTCTTTTGTGGTAAAAGTAACATAACAATTGTCATTGTATTAGGTGAGGTGACCACATCGACTACCGAGGTGGACTGGATGATACCGGGTCATGGGTGGAGATTATACGAGAGGAGGAGGAGGAGGAGGAGGAGGAGGAGGAGGAGGAGGAGGAGGAGGAGGAGGAGGAGGAGGAGGAGGAGGATTTGGAGGAGGAGGTGGAGTCGAATGTGGACAGGTACACTATGAGCAAACAGTCAGACGATACCGGGTCGGTCGGTTGGGCCTTGGCTGAAGGCGGCGGCTAAGATGGCTCACTTCCCGCCCGAGGACATGACGGGCGCCATCGTGCGGTGCACGCGGTGCCTGTATGGGCAATTAGTGCGGCAGCGCTTCGCGCCTCCCAAGCGGTACCCCATGCCCAGTGCCTCCGCCACGGGGGACCGCGAGGCCTTCAACGCCGCCGAGCTTGGTAGGGTGGTGCAGATTGACCCTATCAAAACCACGTTGAAAGCGCCTGGAACTAATCTCTTTACACTGAAATGTGCTGAACCGCTTTCAACTTCTGCTTTCAAATTCAACTTGCGCCGCTACAGCCTGGCATGAAGATCGTCGTGGGCTTTGAGATGCTCGCCACGGAGTGGGCGCGGAACGGAAACGAGCTCCCGGTGCGTCCCGCGGAGGAGGTGGAGTCGGAGTCGGTAGCGGCGGAGGCGGGGACGGTCCCTGGGGCGGTGACCGGGGCAGGGGCGGGGGCGGGAGCGGGGGCGGAGGGTGCTGTTGCAGCGGCTGCGGGGGCTGCGGAGGTGGCTGCGGCGGCGGCGGCGGCGGCGGCGGCGGCGGAGGAGGCGGCGAGCAGGAAGGAGCCGATGGGCGACTCGACGTGGGACGCGTTCAAGGCCAGCCTGCAGCGCCACGGGTACTTCCGCACGAACATCCCGGGCAGCGCGGAGTACCGCAGCCTGCTCGCCGCCGCCGTGGCGCAGTACAAGACGGTTGGGACCCTAAACCCTAAACCCTAAACCCTAAACCCTAAACCTGGGTCACGCCAACCAGACTGCTCCACGCGGCATCCGCCACATTGTAGACCCTGATTATTGAGCCACGCGACATCCTATGCCCATCCTGCTTGTGTGGTTTCGTTGCTACATCTTGTTCGATAGTTGGACGTGTCGTGGGCTAGCGGGATGTAAGATGTATGGTGTATGGTAAATGACCTTCGGAGTGATGTGACAAAGTGCGTCAAACCATTAGCGACTTAGCGACTGTGAGTGCTAAGTCGTCCCGCTCGACCAATCAGAACTGTCGATTTGGACGACTTAGCAGTCAAAGTCGCTGAGTTGCTAAGTGGTTTGGCGCACTTTGTCATAGTGACTGCACAGTAGCGGTCTTGTGGTGGTCGTTCGGCTTGTAATGAGACAGCTGGCTGTGTAGCCGGCCCTGTATGACGGCAGCGTGGAGCGAGAGGAGCCGCGCGGTGTCGGCGGCGCCCGCGCTGCGCACCGCCGCGGCGCTGGCGCTGCTGGACGCCGCGTGCGCGGCGGCCGGACAGCGAGGTCTGCCGTTGGTCGGACCCTCGGACGCCGACAGTAGGGCCTGGCAGAGATCCTCAGCCATCTCATCCAACGCTTTTGGATCCCTCGTTCCTCAAACTCAGTGTCGGGTCCGGTGTAGAAGATATGGTAACGATCTCTGTTCGACCAATCAAACCTGTTCATTTCGAGAATCCCACCGACCGACTCACAGACAGTCCGACCAATTCGCGATCCTTGAGTAAATAGACCGTAGCTTCGAGAGGATAGGCGTGACGCGTCGCGCTGACACTGAGTTTAAGTAAGACGGCCTCCTTTGTGACGTTTCGAGCAACATCTGCTAGATTCTAGCGGACGGCGACGAATGGATGTTCGAGGAAGGGGAGGAGGACCCGCTGGATCGTGAGTTGCGCGAACGAGAACTGGAACGAGCGTCGATGATGAACGGCATGGAAGACGGGGCCGGCGGAGCTTCAGGAGCGGGAGAGGGGGAGGGTGGGGCGGAGGAGGTGGTGTTAGGTAGCATGCATGTAGGCGGAGTCGGCAGCGGGGACGGGGGCAACGGAACAGGTCCGGACGGCGAAGTCCTGGCGGCAATGGCGGAGCGCCTCAAGGTCAGGCGGTGTATGTTGAACCGATGTAACCTGTGTTGAAAGCGCCTGGAACTAAGCACTTGAAACTAGAGTATGATTACCTGCTTTTGAGATGTTGCTTTCATTTTCAACTTGCGCCGCTACATGAAGGCGTTTATGGGTGAGCAGAGCGGCCACGAGGGAGTGGATATCAAACAGCAACAGCAACAACAATCCGGACAGCCTGGACAATCCAGCGGCGGCGGCGGCGGGAGTGGCGGCGGCGGCGAAGGTGAGGGAGAGGGTCAGGATGCCGGCGACGCAGGGTTCTTAGATGCGGGTAAGTTTCTCGCGGAGTTGAGTGCTGCTCTGGGGATGTCAGGCGGCGGCGACGGGGGCGGGGACGGGGGCGGCGGGGGCGGGGGCGGGGGCGGCGGGGGAGGCATGGATGGCGTGTTTACAGACAACGACGACGATCTCTCTGACTCGGAATCCGATTCGGATACGGATTCGGAGGACTTGGAGGGCGACGAAGACGACGGCGGCCGCAGCGGCGGCGGCGCGAAGGCAGGAGCAGCGGCAGCGGTAGCGGCGGCGGCGGCGGGTGGGGGTGGATGGAGCGATGGCGTGCGGGTGGCTCCAAAGGGCGCGCGGCCGGCCAAGAAGCTCGAGTGGGACGAGGGCAACGGCGGGGCCGACAGTGACGACGACGACGAGTCCAGCGGATCCGACGACTACGAAGGCGAGGAGGAGGACGACGACGAGGACGAGGGCGAAGGCGAGGGGAAGGGGAAGGGTGACTTCATGGCTGAGTACGAGCGCGTCATGCGGCGGCAGCTCCACGGCACGGACGTCGCTGCCGCCTTCGCTCACACACCCTCCGGCGAGGCTGCCGCCAAGGAAGAAGCGGAAGCAGCGGCAGAAGCTGGAGGCGGCGGCGGTGGCGGCGGCGGCGGCGGCGGCGGCGGAGGCGGCGGCAAAGGTGGGGTGCTTCCGAGCGGGTTTGGTGACGGCGACATTGAAGATGACGAGGTGGACGAGGGCGAGCCCCTGGACCTGGACCTCAATCTGGTCGAGAGCATGGTAGGGTCTTCGCCACACACCCTGTTGTCCTCAAATTCAACGTCGGGGGAACGTTTCGACCCTGAATTTCTATGCTGTGATTGGTCGAAACGATATCTGCTCCCACACTGTACCGGGTACCCCCGCTCTTTGGTTTGGATTGTAACGATCTGCCTGGTCGGAATGCTTCGATTCGATACCAAACCCGTCAACGATTTGAAGCGGTACTGGTGTGTGGTCCCTGAGAGGGTTGGTTAAGCTCACCATGTGAAGCGCCTTGGGGCTCGATCAACGTAAACAGAAAACAAATGTGTGTGGTCCCTGGTTGACGCTGGCGAGCTACAAGGGGCAGGACGGGCTGTCCGGTCCCGCCTCCAACCTGCTGGCCAGCATGGGCCTCGGAGGTGTCAACTTTGCCAACTTGCATTCGGACGACGAGGACGAGGATGATGATGAGGAGGAGGAGGCGGAGGAGGGCGGGAAGTAGGAGGGCTGGTACACTATGAGCAAACAGTCAGGGGCGCTGGTCGGTCCTGGGCGGGGCGGGTGGTGTTGGGTCCGCCGTCTGCGGGCTGGCTGCGACGGGACTAGCATGGCAGCACCACACCGTGCTAGTCATCGCGCGTAAACCATCAGCATCTTTTGATTATTTGTAAATACGATGTGCGGATCTTCCGGGATCCTAGTCAGCATCATCGATATAGCCCGCAGCGCCGGAAGGAACCTGCTGTGGACGTGAGAGGCAACGCTCTTACTAATTTCACTTGACTGACAAGAGTACGGTATGATAGTCGTCCCTGGTGATCCGTGGTGTTCAGTGTCTGAAGCACTGCCTCTATTCATCGTTCTCCTGCACTGCCCCTGTGTCGCCACACCAGTACCCGCACCCGTAGTCCTGTTACCCTACCCCACACCTGTCCCCGTCCGCGACCCCGTTCCCACCCCGGACCCCGTTTTCGCGTCAGACAAAGTTTACACGCGCTTCTCGCCAACTGCAGTGAGCTCAAGGGTGCCCAAAAACCAACATTTGGTTTGACAGACGGTGGCATTCCAGATCACGAGAGGAGACGAACCCCTAACCCCCGGTTCACCGCGATGGTGCCCGCATCCCCCCCCCGGGCAGCGGTAGCGGCGGGCGCGTCCGCGCGCCCGCCCCGGCCGAGCGCCTACCTTGAGTCGTGGCTCGCAAAAGGAAACAAGCCGAACAAAGACGGGACCAACCCACAGCCGTCGCCTCATGGCGCGGAGGACTTGGAACGCGAGCTGGCGGAGCTGACCGGTGAGACCGCCGAACCCGACTCCCACGCAGCCGCACGCCGGATGGCCCTTCCTTATACTTCCCTGTCGCAACCTGCGCGCGTCTTTCGTCTCCGTGTTGGCCCTGAGTTTTCGCGACCAGCGGGCGTTTGCTAACATTTTCAAGTTTCCTCCCCACCGCACACTCTTGAAAATCCCTTCAGGCGAGGCTGCGCCCAAGACGGCTGGGAAAGACCTCCTGGCGCGGACCCTGCCTCGAATGGCGGCGCACGGCGTGCCGGGGCCCGGCGCGCTCCCGGCGCTCGTCGGCATGCTGGCCGAGGTGGGCGCCGCGGACTTCCCACAACGTCGTGCTCTCATGCCATTTTCACTACGAAGAGTATCTTGTGCTAAACGTAGTACACCTGTCTGCCTGTGACACTGTGCTCGTAAGATGTGAAGTTCTACTCCAGGATATCTTAGTGAGTGCTACCCTCTCCTGTAGTGGACGTGAACGAGCCTGATCCGTCTGGCCCTGCGCCGAGGGCGGCACCACGGAGCGCTACGCGGTGCGCTACGCCTACTACTTCATCCAGCGCATCGCGGAGCACTACGGGGGCGCCGGGCTGGGCGACAGGCCGGGCACCGTAGGGCTTGGTAGATATTGCCCATTCCCGCCGCCTCATCGACACGCGTGTTCAACCCTCATTTATTGAGTTACATGGCATCCCATGACGTGGCGATCAACATTTGGCAGGCCCCAGGGGAAGGGCGCGGCGGTGGCGGCGCTGGGCGCGGATGCCGGGGCGGGGGGGCGGGGCGGGGCGCGCCAGATCCTGGCCACGCGCGCGCTGGTGGCCACGGCCAGGGCGGGTGTGCCCGGCAGGGGCTTACACTCGTCCACTTCTCAGCTCAACTTGAGCCGTGTCTGACACAATAAAACACCCTACACACCCTAAACACCCCCTAACACCCCCGTAACACAGGCTACTCAACCCCTACGCGCACCCCCTATCCCATACAAAGCGCTCAAGTTGAGCTGAAAAGTGGACGAGTGTAAGCCCCTGGTGCCCGGCGCTGCCGCCGCGCTCGGCACTGGTATAGGGAAAGCGATTGACACGCTCGCGGCGGGCATCGACCCTGGGGGTGGTAAGTCGACGAGGAAGAGCAGATTCTCGTTGAGCGGCGCCGGCGCCGGCGGCGGCAACGACAGCGCGACGCGGGTAGGGCCTGGCTTAGGGTTTAGGTTTTAGGCTAAGCAGTAATTCCTAAACCCCTAAACCCTAAACCCTAAACCCTACACCCTAAACCAAAATGTTGCCCGCCTCGTCCCACGTCATCCAACGCAATATGAGCCCTCGTTTCCTGAGTTGCATGGCATATTTTGACGTCGCGAGTAATGTCTGGCGGGCCCTAGACGCGGGCGGCGATGGGGGCTCGGCGGCGGATGATGACGCGCGGGGCGTGGCAGCACTCCGGTGATGAGGACAGGTAGGGACTGGCAGATATTGCTCGTCACGTCAAGGGATGCCGTTCAAATCGAGTGGCAAAGGTCCCAAATGCGTTGGATGACGTGGCAGGCAACATCTGCCAGGCCTGAAGGTTTAAACTGCGTTGGATGACGTGGCGGTCAACATCTGCCAGGCCTTGAGGACGGAAACGAGGGCGGGAATGACGGAAGAGCTGGCGGGACGACGACGACGGGCGGGGCGTGTGGGGCGGGGGAGGTTCCGGCGATGGCGCTGGCGAAGGCCGTGGCGTCGCCGGACGCCATCGCGGCGCGCCACGCGCTGAGCCTCGCCGTCGCCGCCGCCAAGGGCCCCGCCTTCGCGGCCTTGGTAGGCCGGTGCAGGTTGACCCTATGAAACCCAAGTTGAAACCGCCTGGAACTAAGTGCTTGAAACTACAATGTGATGGACCGCTTTCAAATTTCGGTTTCAAATTCAACTTGCGCCCTTACACCTTGGCGAAGGCGCTGGAGCCCGGCCTGGTAGGGCCTGGCAGACACTGCTCGCGACGTCATCCATCGCCTGGTAACCCTTATTTCTTGAGACAAATGGCATCCTATGACGTGGCGAGGGATATCAGCCAGGCCCTACGGGTCGGAGGCCGCCGCGCGCGACTTCGCGGCGAGGAACGCAGGGGCGGCGTCTGCGGCGGCGGCGGCGGCGGCCGCGGCGACGGCGGCGGACGAGGGCGACAAGCGAGGCGCCGCCGCCGCGTCCGCCGCCGCCGCCGCGGCGCTGAAGCCGGTATCGCGGGAGAAGGGAGCGCCCAACACGGACGACCCCGCCGCACCCGCGCTGCTGGCCACGCTGTGCGGTAGGGCCTCGCATTAAGCACTCGCCACGCCCACGCAATAGGATTCCATTAAAACTAAGGAGCGGGGCTTCAAGATTCGTGTCGATGACGTGCGAGAAATGTTCGCCAGGCTCTACGGTGCGGGGTGCTGCGTGCGCGGCTGCTGTCGGTCAACGGGGGGCGTTGGTCCGACCAGCCAGGGTACTCCCGCGCGTGCGAGGCCGTCCTCGCCGCGCTCCTGCAGTCATCGTCCCGAGGTAGGACGATACACCCTAAATCGCCCCGAACCCTAAACCCTAAACCCTAAATCCTAAACTCTAAAACCGCGGTGCAGGCTGAGCCGGGGTCGACCCCAGGCTGACCGCACTTGATGTCCGCGCTAGACACTAATATGTTGTATGAACTGCTTTCAAACTTTGCTTTTAACTTCATGTTGCGCCGCTACATCGAGGAGGGAGAGGGGGAGCACCTCCCCGCGCCGCGTTGGCCGCCGCCGCCGCCATCGCCGCCGCGGACGTGGCCCCGGGCGGGGACGGGGCGAGCGCGCGCGCCGCGGCGTGGGCGGCGCTGTGCGACGACGACGCAAGCGGCAGCGGCGAGCCTCGCGCGCTAGTGGCAGGGGCTTACACTCGTTCCCATTTCAGCTCAACTTGAGCTCCTCTGTCCACCGTATAAACCAACTTAACTCATGAATGTGTCCTGGAGTTGCTCAAGTTGAGCTCTAAGGTGAACGAGTGTAAGCCCCTAGCTTGTGGCTTTGACAAAGCGTTTGCGGGAGGTTCTGCTCGGCACGGGCGGGGATCCGGCGAAGGCGGCGGCGTGCCGGGCGGCGGCGGCGCTGGGTAGGGCGGTGCAGGCTGACCCTATCAAAGTCACGTTGAAAGCGCCTGGAATTAAGCTCTTAAAACTGAAATATGACACACCGCTTTCAATTTTTGCTTTCAAATTCAACTTGCGCCGCTTCAGCTGGGGGAGGCGCGCGCAGAGGCCCGCGCCGCAGGACACCCGTCTGCCTCCAGTGTTGGTGAGGCGGCGTCGCTGCCGCAGCTCGCCACGGCGTTGCTGCACACGGCGGCCGGCTGGGGCGGGGGCGGGGGCGGGGGCGGGGGCGGGGGCGGGGGAGGGGGCGGGGTGGAGGGGGAGGGGGCGGGGGAGGGGGGCGTCGGCGGCGGGGTGCAGGTGGAGGCTCTGCGCGCGTTGCTGTGGCTGCAGACCCCCAGCTTCCTGCCCGGGGTAGGGCGGTGCAGGTTGACCATATCAAACCACGTTGAAAGCGCCTGGAACTAAGGGCTTGAAACTGAGATATGATAACCTGCTTTCAAGTTTTGCTTTCAATTTCAACTTGCGCCGCTACACCGGGGTGTGCGCCGCGCTGACCGAGCAGCTGTGCCAGCCGGCGGCGGCCCAGGCGGGGCCGGGCTTTGGGCACGGAAACGCTGCGGACAAACACGCGAAGGTGGAGGGCTGCCTGGGCGGCGCTTGGCGCGGGTGTGACGCGCCCCGCCGGCTGCTCGCCGCCATCGCCGCGCGCTGCGCTCTCGCCGCCGCGCCGCCGCCAGTTCCCGGTAGCGACAACGGCGGCGGCGGCGGGGGCGGCAGCGGCGGCGGGGGCGGGGGCGGCGGCGGCGGCGGGGGCGGGGGCGGGGGCGGCGGCGGGGGCGGGGGCCCGGTGTCGGAAGACGCCACGGAGTTCCTGAGCATGACGCTGGACGCCGCTCGCGCGGTGGTGTCCGCTGCCCCGCGCGACGCGCCGCCCGCCGCGGTCCTGGCAGTGCTCCGCGAGGTAGGGCCTGCCAGATGCCAACCGCTGCGTCATCAACTCGCATTCTAGAATTAAACAGCAATCCATGACGTGGCGAGCAATGTCTGCCGGACCCTTGTCTTCCTACAACGTGGTGCGCAATATCTGCCATGCCCGACCTGAACCCTAAGCCCTAAACTCCAAACCCTAAAACCTAAACCCTAAATTCTAAACCCTAATCGCTAGACCCTACCGCGAGGCGCAGCAGCGGGGCGCGCGCGAGGGGCTGCTGGCCGCCACCTCCGAGCTGGCGGCGGCGGCGCGCGCTGGCGGCGCCCCCGCGCTGGAGTCCGCGCTGGTCTGGCACCTGGGCGAGAACGCCAACTTCAACGCCAGCGAATACGCGTGGACCGCCGACGCGCGCACGGCGGCGGCGGTGGTGGCGCCCGTCACAGGCAGGGGCTTACACTCGTCATCCTTCCAGCTCAACTTGAGCTGCGTTAGTGCCCCACGTAACCCAACTTGACGCATGAATGTGTCCCGGATGTGCTCAATTTGAGCTCTAACTTGAACGAGTGTAAGCCCCTGGTAACAGGCGGCGCTGCCGCCGCCGCCGCGCGCAACCCGCCCCTCGCCGCCGCCATTGCCACGCTCCAGCGCGCACTCCTCACAGCGGGGTATATCACGCGCGCCGCTGCAGTAGGGATATACAGCTGTTACCCTAAACCCTAAACCCTAAACCCTAAACCCTATGGCCCATGCCCGCCACGTCGTCAAACGCATTTTGAACCCTTGTTCCGTGTTTCATGGTATCTCATGACGTGGCGAGCAAAATCTGCACAGAGACAGGCACATGCTGCCATCCACGTCATCCGAAGCATTATGAACCCTCGTAGCTTGATTTAAATGGCATTCCATGACGTTGCTCGCAATGTCTGGCAGTCCCTACGCGGTGGTGCATGCGCTGGCCACCGTGGCGCTGCGCAGCGGTAGGGCTTAAACTATTTTTAGGGTGTAGGGTGTAGGGTTAGGGTTCAGGGTTTAGGGTTTAGTACATTCTGCTCGCCATGTCGTGAGGATGTGCATTAACTCACGTCGCGAGGTTTCAATTGCGTCGAATGATGCGAATGGCAATAGTTGTTTTTCCCTGCGCATCGGCGAGCCGTTCCGCCTGCAGTGCTACGCCGCGCTGCGCGTAGGTCCTGCCAGATATTGCCTAAACCTTGAACCCTGAAGCCTAAACCCTAAGTCCTGAACCCGAAACCCTAAATCCAGAACCATAAACCCTAGACCCTAAACCCTGAAACCCCTCGCCACGTCGTTCAACGCGTTTTGAGCCCTTGCTTCTTGAGTAACATGACATCCAATGACGAGGAGCGCAATGTCTTCGAGGTCCTGGGTGCGGGCGGCGCAGCGCGCGGACGCCGATCCGCGGGGCGCCGCGGGGTGGGGGGCCGGCCTGGCGCCTGAGGTGTGGACAACCAGATGTCTCCCGCCGCGTCCTCGACACGCATTTTTCACCACCCTCGTTTCTTGAGGGCATCCTAATGATGTGGCGAGCAACATCTGCAAAATCTGATACGGTCCTAGCTCGAGGTGGACGCTGCCGTGACGGTGCTGGATCACGTGTACCGCTCGCAGGTCAGTGCATGACTGAACCCATCCAAGAGGCCGATTTCGGTATATCGCCTGGGTGAAATGCCCATACAGAGTTGCGGGCAAAGCGTTAGCGCTCCATAGCGGGCGCCAGGTTGAATGCCCATACCGATTTGCGGGCAAAGCGTCAGCGCTAGGCGCGGGAGGCGATATACCGAAATCGGCCCATTTGCACCTCACTCGCCATCCACATGGACTTTAGCTTCTCATCGACCTGAACCTCGCTTGCGTTCAATCTGAGCCTCGCCTGCCAACAACCCTCGCCTGACGGACTTGCAGGAACGGCTGGCGGCGATGGTGGCGAAGTTTGGGAGCTCGGCCGCGGCGTGGGGGACGGGCGCGCTGGCGGAGGTGGCGGGACGCCACGCTGTGCTGCTGGAGGCAGGGGCTTACACTCGTTCACTTCTCAGCTCAACCTAAGCCGTTCTGGTCACACCTCCACGTGTCCCCCTGTCTAATAGACTGGGGGAGAATTATGCACCCAGCGTATCCGACAAAATGTGCTTACGTTGAGCCGAAAGCGGACCAGTGTAAGCCCCTGGCTGGAGGCCGCAGCGCGCGTGTGCTTCCTGCCGCGGTAGGTATCAGCAATTACTGCTCGCCACTTCATGGAACGCATTGGTGAACTCTTGTTTCTTGACTTAAACGGTATCCTATGACGTGGGCGAGTAATGTCTGCTAGGCTCTATGCGGCGACGCGTGTACCTGCCGCTGGGGGCGGTGTCGTTGCCCTTGGTGGAGGAGTTTGCGGAGGTGCGCGGGGGCGACGCGGCGGCGGCGGCCGTCACCGCGGCGCGCATCATGGGCAGGGGTTGACACTCGTCCACATTTCAGCTCAACCTAAGCCGTGTTGGACACACCACTCCTTGTCCCCCTGTCTAATGGGCTGGGGGAAAATCATGCACCCAAGGTATCCAACAAAATGTGCTTACGTTGAGCCGAATGGTGGACGAGTGTAAGCCCCTGATCATGGGGCACGAGGCAGCGGCGGCGGCCACTAAGCGGCACGCCTCCTCCGCCGCCGCCGCCCCCGCCACCCATGTCGTCGCACTATCCACTCTAATCTAGATATATCATTATAAAATCATAAACGTCAACCCAGCTCTGCAGCCGAGCTACTGGCTCTAGAGCTAGTAACCTTTGCTATGTCACTCGAAACGTTTATGCGTCAACGCTCGTCTCCCAAGTGTGCTAAGCTGTCGCATCTACGCCGACTTGCCATCCCGCGCCGCCGCCTGTTCCTTGGTCGCCGGATTGTTGACGCCGTCCACGTACCTGATCCCCACCACGCACCCCGCCGACGGCCGCTCGTCCGCTCGCAGCCCGGTCCCCGGACGTACCGTAGGGGTTCATCAATGTCGGTGGCGAATTCGCACTGAGCTGCAGCTCTCTCCATCAGGAGCATCACAGTGGGCGTGATATCACTCTCCACGCTCAAGACTAACACCCTGGGAGACCTGGTGATGGCCTTCACCGTCCCATCTCCTCCGAATCGTACCTTACCGTGGGTGCACGATTAGTCGGCACGCTGTAGCTGAGCAGCTTCAAACATCGCACTTGTTCACGTTCCTTTTGTGCAACTCGGCGAGTGTGGCGCGCAACGACCTGACGTCGAACAACGCGTTATGAACGTGCCCGCTCATGTCCAGCCCAACCGCACGGTGGATGCTGCCGGAGGTCAGGGGCTTACACTCGTCCACTTCTCAGCTCAACCTAAGCCGTTTTGGTCACACCTCCACGTGTCCCCCTGTCTAATAGACTGGGGGGAAATCATGCACCCAACGTATCCCACAAAACGTGCTTACGTTGAGCCGAAAAGTGGACGAGTGTAAGCCCCTGCCAGACGTCCACCTGTGCGGTTCCAACCCGCAGCGTCCAAAGATTGGACGGATGTTGTTCAGCCCGCCGCCGGGGAACAGCGCCGTCGGGTCGTAGGCCACCCCCTGTACGCGCGCGCTCTCCTCCAGCACCCTCGCATATGGCCAAATCGCTATTGCTCGCCATGTCATAGGATGCCACACCCGATATGCCACGGCTGGAGGGAGATATTGGAGGGAGACATTGCTATTGCTCGCCACGTTATAGGTTGCCGTGTCACTCTAGACGAGAGTTCAACATGCGTCGGATGGTGTGGCGAGAATTGACGAAGGTTCAACATGCGTGTCGATGACGCGGCGGGCAACATCCGCCAGGCCCGACCTTCGCATCGGAGTCTCCGTACCCCCACGCGGGGAGGGCGCCTGCGAAGTCCGTGAAGCCTGACAGCAGGGGCTTACGCTTGTTCACTTTTCAGCTCAACTTGAACGCTTTGTATGGGATAGCGGGTGCGCGTAGGGATTGTGTAGCCCGTGTTGAGGGGTTGGTTGGGGGTGTTTAGGGTGTGTAGGGTGGGTTTTTGTGTCAGACACGGCTCAAGTTGAGCTGAGAAGTGGACGAGTGTCAGCCCCTGCCTGACAGGGCCTCGGTGAAGTCCACCCCCTCATTGTCCACCTGCTCCTGCGTTATCTCAGTCAGTTTGACGAAATAAGCGCTCAGCTTAGGATTCTTCCGCGGCTTGACGAGAGCGCTCCACGACGCCAGCTCTCTGTACCCGTCGCTCGCGTCGACCTTGATGGCGGCGATCTGAACCACCTCCCTCGCCTCGCCAGGCCCCTGCCACCATGGTCCTACACTCGTCCACTCTTCAGCTCAACTTAAGCGCCTTCTGTGTGGCAGGGAGTGCAGTTAAGGGGTTGTTTCGGGGGTGTTCAGGGGGTGGTATGGGGTATCAGGGGTGTGTAGGGTGTGCTTTTGTGTCAGAAACGGCTCAAGTTGAGGTGAAAAGTGGACGAGTGTAAGCCCCTGCCTGCCACTTGCGCTGGTGGGCCCCCTCCCACGTGGTATACTCGGTGTCCCACAATACGAGATGGGTGCTGCTGCTGGAGCCCACGCCGCCACCGCCACCGCCGCCGCCCGGAAATGCAATCGACGCACCACCCACGTCCTCGTGCTTCCCCTGCAGGCTGTACGCTTGGTCATCGGACGGCGCCGCGTGGTTATTCTCGTGCATCTCGTGCATGCGGAGTAAGAAATTCAGCGAGAGTAGGCACACAAAGAGGACGACGACCAGCCGCACAACTCTTTGGAGCCCGCTCCCTCGATGAGGTGAAAATAAGCCACCGGGAGTGAAGAGTCTCCGCCCGCGCGGAGCTAGGTTTGCCATGTGGTTGAGCGCGAGTCTGCGAGTGCGGGTGGTGCGTCAGGCGCGGCAAGAACTGAACGCAACAACTGTCAGCAAACGCATTCCAAATGTGACTTTTTCCTCGGCGGGGTTGCCGACTTGCTTGCTGACGGTGAAGATGACGGTACCCGCAAACATTCAAGTGTCGTTGCGTTGTTGTTGCTCGCACTGTTTGGCACACGCACACCACACTGCCAAACGAAGTTCCGTACAGCGCCGTGAGGCTGCGCACTGGCAGCCGCCGACTGTGCGAGGCATCGGCCATCGTCCCCGCGGACGGCCGTACGCCGTGCCCACTTGCGCTATTCTTCCCTCGCAACTAACAATCTGACATCGTACCGAATAGTTGTTGCTCAAGTTGCTTGTCCACGAATTGAGTTACACGGCGCCGAGTCGCAGAAGCCTGCGGTTGCGGGACGCGCTGCTGTGGCTGCAGATAGGGCCCAGATAGATGAGACTCGCCACGTCATAGGGATGCCGTTTCACTTGACCGACGTGGGTTCGAAATGCGTGTCGCTGACGTGGCTGGCAAATGTCTGCTTGTCCCTAGCTGCAGACTCCCACCTTCCTCCCCGGGCGCGCCTGAAGCGACGCCGTCGCTTTACAATACGCGAAGGTGCACACGAGCGCCATCGCTGCCGGCCTGCAGTTAGCGCACACCGTTCATGCTCCTCTCCTTCGTTCAGAAGTTGATCGGCGAACACCCAAAGGTACCGGTGAGCACGAGTACAACGACGACGACGAAGAAGATGGGGAGTGGTCCCGGCGCCGCCGCGGCGGGACTCATGCGCGCCGCCGTGTACGACGCCTCCACCCCCGAGGGCGTCAAGGTGGTGTCGACGCGCCCGGCGCCCGCGCCCGCCGCCGCGTCACTGTTGGTGTGGACAACCAGACATCTCACGCCACGTCCTCGACACGCATTTAAGAACCCTCGTTTCTTGAGGGCATCCTAATGACGTGGCGAGCAACATCTGCTACGGCCCTAGCCCGAGGTCCGCGTGAAGGCGTGCGGCATCAACCCCGTGGACGCTAAGTTCCAGGTCGCCGATAAACTCCCGGAATTCCTGGGCGTCGTCGCGCGGCGGATGGTGAGCGGCAAGGGCTTACACTTGTCCACGTTTCATCTCAACTTGAGCGCTTTGTATGGGATAGGGGGTGCGCATAGGGGTTGTGTAGCCCGTGTTAAGGGGGTGTTAGGGGGTGTTTAGGGTGTGCAGGGTGTTTTCTTGTGACAGACACGGCTTAGGTTGAGCTGAAATTGGACGAGCGTAAGCCCCTAGTGAGCGGCAACATCGTGGGCCTCGACCTGAGCGGCGTGGTGGAACACGCTCCGGACGGCACGGCCCAGGAACTAGACCTCGCCACGTCATCCAACGCATCATAGACCCTCGTTTCTGGAGTCAAACTGATAGGGTTCAGTGCCTATCAAGGCTGTCAGTTGCCCATTATAGGTGGGTCCCGTGCCCATTATAGGGGGGTCCGGAGCCCTTGTAGGGGGGTCAGTTGCCCATTATCGGGGGGGGGCGTACCCAATATGGGGGGGACAAAAGGCATGACGCAACGCGGCGAGCGGCATGGAGGGGCCCTGCGGCGCGGGTGCAGGTTCAGCGCCGGCGACGAGGTGTTCGGCGCCGTGCCGCCCATGCGCGGCTCCTTCGCCGACCTCGTGTCCGTGCCGCTGGACCAGGCAGGGGAGCTACAAGTATCGGACAGAACCCGTTTAGCTCTACAGGAAATAGTGGCTGTTAACAAAAATGGAAGGGCTACATACCCCTTGATAACGGGCGTATTGATGTGGAGAAACTCAAAATAGCCCGAAATAGAGCAAAATCGCCCAAAGTAGCAGAACCAGCACTCAACCGTCGTCGAATCAACGAACTGCATGCGTGAGAACGCGTGCGTCTGCATGAGCATTCACCCTGAAGGTGGGTCACGCTCCGATCCCGGTTCGAATGCTTGCTCTGGACGACCTTTCTGCCCGGTGGCGCTGAAGCCGCCGTCGCTTTCCTTCGCACAAGCCGCCGCCATGGTTCTGCCGGTACGGCCTGGCAGACACTGCTCGCCACGTCATAGGATGCCATCCACCTCAAAAATCGTGGGTTCATGGTTTCAACGTGCGAAGAATGAGGCGACGAGTAACATCTGCCTGGCCCTAAACCCTAAACCCTGAACCCTGAACCCTAAAATCTAAACCCTAAACTCTAAACCCTAAACTCTAAACCCTAAATTCTAAACTCTAAACCCTACGCGGCGGGAGTGACGGTGGTACAACTGCTGGCGCAGCACGGCTTCGCGCCGGGCAGGGTCAACGTGTCCACTAAATCCCAATCCCTCCTTTTGTTGAGCTTGACGTGCGAGAAGCAAACATTGAGCTTGACCGCCGCATTATCTACCACATCGGGAACCCTTCCGTGTTGAGTATAGTGGCATTCAATGACGTGGCGAGCGTGGGTGATCCGGCCCTGGCGCCGGGGCAACACGTGCTAGTGGTAGGGCATGGCAGATAGTGCCCGCCACGTCACTAACACGCACTTTGAACCCTTGCTTCTTGACTGGAGGTCATGCACCTGTATTTACCGAACATTACGAGTTTCTGCCATTTGTGTTCACGAACGAAATTTCGACTCTAGATTCTTGAGTTGGATTTCCTTAAAATCAGCCAAAATGGAACGCGCTGCACCATCGGCCGCACGCGCGTTGCGCCGCCGCCGCTGCGCCCACGGCCCTGTCACTTTGCATAACTGATATTGTGCCAGCTGCCTACCAATTCCCCTAATATTGATAATTGTTTGTCATAGGCGGCGCGCCCAGTGTGCGCCTTAGCCAGCTTTCGCGATTCTGGCACCCTACGCGTACTACACAGATCGGGCCTGTGCCCCAGCTTGTAACTAGAAAGGTGGGAAAAAAACCCACCTCTTTTTTTCGTTTTTCCAGGATTGCCACGTGTAATCACGTGTTTGATCACTGGGAACCCATTCCCTCGGGAATTTCGAACGTTTGCAATTCCGAAAATCTTGATCAATCACGTGTCAATCGCTTCGCTAGGAGGGGAAATCTCACACGTGTTAGTGACAAGCTGGGGCACAGGCCCGATCTGTGTAGTATGACGTGGAGAGCAACATCTTCGTGGCCGTAGCTGCAGGTTGGCGGGTCCGGCGGTGTGGGTCACCTGGCGGTGCAGATTGCCAAGGCACAGGGCGCGGGGTGGGTCGCCGCGGTGTGCAGCGGGGCAAACGCGGAGTTTGTCCGGGATTTAGGGGCGGACGACGTTATAGATTACACTCGCGGGAAGGGCGGCGGCGGCGGCGGCAGGGACTTACACTCATTTTCTTTTCAGCTCAACTGCCGATCCCCTTTCAGTGGTGGTAGGCAAAATTTCATGGACAAAACAGCGCTGCAGTTGAGCTTAAGATAAAACGATTGTTGGTCCCTAGGCGGCGGCGGCGGCGACGGCGGCGGCGACGACGGCGACAGCGTCGTCCACGACCTGCAAGAGGTGGTTCGCACGCAGGGCCGCCCGTTTGACATCGTGATCGACACGGTGTCGAGCCACGACCAGCGCGACGCATCGCACAACTACGAGCGCCGCATCCGCTACGCGCGCGACCCGCCGCTGGCAAGGTCACTGCCAGGGCCTCACATAATAAGCACTTTCTCAGCTCAACGCAAGTATCTTTACACCCAGTCTCCGCTTTTGAAAAGGAGTGCCTGAAGGCCCTCATATGATTGGTAGAGGGGATACCGGTACGCTGTTGACCAATCATATGAGGGCTCTCAGGCACTCCTTTCTAAAAGCGGAGACTGGGTTGAAGGTGTCAAGTGGCATAACTCAAGTGTTCATAGACAAACGGCATAGACAAACGGCAAACTAGGGAAATTAGTTGTCGTGTTGGCCCTGCGCGGCGGTGGCGGCGGGGCCGGCCGCGGACCCGCACAACTATGTCACCATCGGCAGCGGCACCGCGGGGTGGGCGCGCGCGGGCATCAAGCGCATGCTCGGCCTCAACCTCTTCGCCCGGGGCGGTGAACTCTTTTGGCAGGGCCCAGCAGATATGGTCTTCCACGTCCTGCAACTCATTTTGAACCCTAGTTGGTTGAGTGAAATAACATCCTGTATCCCATGACGAGGCGAGCTATATTTGCCTGGCCGTATCTTTTGGATCCGGTTCCACGGGTGCGCGCCAGACCTGGAGACGCTGCGCACGCTGGCAGAGCGGACGGGGGCGGAGGCGGGCACCGGCGCCGGCGCCGGCTCCGCACGCCGGGTCTGCCCGGTCATTGAAGCCGTCGTTCCTCTCACAACCGAGGCAGGCGGGTTATTGAGAACAAGCAAACCACCGACGTTGAATCGACGATGGACCTCCTCCTCCTCCGCGCGTCTGTATGTGCACTTACTCTGAAGGTGAGTCATGGTTTCTCCGATCCCAGTCGAGTGCTTGTTCTCAATGACCGTCCTGCAAGGGGGTCCAGGAAGGGTTCCGGCGGCTGAACGCACGGCGGGTCAAGGGCAGGGTCTTAGATCGGTCCACTTTTCGGCTTAACGTAAGCGCTTTCTGTGGCATAGGGGGTGCCTTTCGGGGTTGTTCAGGGGGTGCTTAGGGGGTGTACGGGGGTAGAGGAATTGCTCAGGGTGTATTTTGGGTCGAAAACGGCTCAGGTTGAGCTGAAAAGTGGACGAGTGTAAGCCCCTGGTCAAGGGCAAACTGGTCCTGCAGGTGTCTCCCTGCCAAGACGTCCCACCGCCTCCCTAATGCCTAGTCTGTAAAGCGTACATACATGGTATCTCGTACTACCCGTAGTAAGTAGGCGTTTGGTGATTTTCACCAAAAGTCATTTGACTTTTGGCCAATTGACCAAACTCTAGCTTACTAGACGTGACTGGCCCACAGACTAGGCACTAGACCCTCTGACTGTGTGTTTATAGTGTATATGTACGCAGTCACCACCACCTCCTCCTCCTCCTTAAAGTTCTCATCCTCTGACAATGTTGATGATGACGAGAGGGGGGACAAATACGCTTCCGCTTGTATAATAACCTTTCACCAGGCTTTCGCCCTGGGCCCCGTATGTCACGTGATGCCGAGAGAGGAAGAGACGCTTCAACATGTGCTTATACAATTAGGTGCCAGGCTTTCACCCTGACGTCCGCGATTGATTACTCGTAGAACGAAATGGGACGGAAAGACCCACACGCGACGATGATTGACTCAACAACGTTGAGAAAATGCTGTAATAACACTCATGTAAACATATTGAAGAACGTTCTGAATTATGTTTATGCACCATCGCGCACTTGATGACACTGATAGGTATACCGCGGTCTCGGCTCGAAAGCGGTTTCAGCGGCGCAGTGCTGAAGTGCGCGCACGCTACCCCGTGTGTGTGTCGTGTTTGTCTTGTGCCGTGCATGAGACACTGTGTGGTGAAGTGTGCCAGGTACACATGTTGAGAGGGCTTAATGAACACACACATCTATGAGATGAAGTAGTGTTTGAATCCCATACCCCGAACCCCGAGGTACTGATGCAGCTTATAACAGCAAGGGTAGGTTGTAGGGGAATTTGTTATTTTGAGGGGCCGCGGCCACTCATCACTGGCATGCGGTACGGTATAGAACCCATGAAGCCGCCGATGTATGTTTATTGAAGTATTTTAATTAACGTCAATAGTTGGAATATATATCCCGGTTGTCCGACCGACCGTTGTGACCGAAGTGCGGACGCGTCGCCCCAGAAGCGTCGTGTAAGGCCGCCGGGCGCATATTGTATGTTTATTGACATCATTATTCAAATGCTATCAAATACTTCCCTAAGGTGGAAAAATAAGCCTCAGCCCACGATCTTGCTCTTGCCGCGCGGGCAGACCTCGTCGAGCATCGACTTCGTCGCCACGAAGCGGAGCTCCTGCTGCTCGTAGTAGGGGCTTACACTCGTTCAAAAGGACAATAGTTAAGTAGGGTCATACGGTGGACGGACATTGAAATGGATATG
>Ga0307489_10000432_pt1 | contig 25253 bp, 31 predicted proteins | sample SB12metaG_FD_202247 | JGI IMG/M metagenome (GOLD analysis project Ga0307489, IMG submission 202247) | Sea-ice brine microbial communities from Beaufort Sea near Barrow, Alaska, United States - SB 1.2 | ecosystem: Environmental > Aquatic > Marine > Coastal | place: USA: Alaska | collected... | reverse complement strand
GTAAATAAAATGATTACCGAAGGAATACATTTTTTATTCAAAGCATCACCCAAATCCTACTCTTGCGTGTCCAGCACAGCCTGACAGCCTGAAGGTCTCATCAGGTCAAAGGCCCAGCACGAGAGCATGAGGCTTTGAGGCTAGCACGCGAGTCAGAGAGATGAAGTAAGCCGGTTCGGTGTTATTCAACAAAACATCGAACTGTTCATATCATAACATTTTCATTCCAATATACCTAGAATTGATACGAATTTTTGGCACGTTTCTCATCCGCATGGATAGGGAACTTTAGGGCACGCAAATAAAACACACAATGAATACACGTGGAACTTCAAAAGACCCTTGAAACTGGCTCGAACGGGGATTGAACCTGTGACCTTGGGATTATGAGTCCCCTGCTCTACCACTAAGCTACCGAACCATGTATCCTATTCTAACGAAACGTGCGTTTTATTCAACCCTTTTGCGAAAGAAACTTCTGCCCCACGCTCAAAGCGTATGCGTTTGTGTTATTTTGGGTCATATTGTTGCACTTTTGCATCTGGCATGCTATCATAGAAGTATGAAGAGTACGAATAATACTCATTTGTGGACAAAGTCCTACGCACGGCTGGCAGAGTGGTTAATGCACCAGGCTCATAACTTGTCGTTTCTCGGAACAGTTCTCGGTTCGAATCCGGGGCCGTGTAAAAAATGTTTAAGGCATGCAATACACAACAACAAGATCATAATTGTCTACACACTTCGAAGGCCAATGCTATGATATACAAAAAATTTGTTGACTGGTCGCGTGCGTCCTCTATGTCAAGAATTTTTGCCTTTTGTGTTTCCTGACACTTATGGTTACTTTCTTATTTTATTGCTTCCGGATGGAACTTAACGCTTATGATTGACTTCATTAAACGCGTGATTGTAACTCAAAAATCGACAACGCTTCTTGAGTCAGAGCGCTATACGTTTGATGTGGATGTACAACTTAAAAAGACTGCCATCAAAGCCCTTGTAGAGGATCTTTATGGTGTGCAGGTGCTTTCAGTAAACACACATCGTCTCCCACGAAAGAAAGCGGCATTTGGTGGTGTACGCCCTCGAACAAAGCGCGCCATCATTCGCTTAAAATCAGGAGACGCATTACCTATTTTTGATTAATATGGCTCTTCGTTTTTACAACGCATATACTCCTGGAACGCGTCATCGTTCCGTCTCTGATTGTACAGAATTAAGTAAGACTCGCCCAGAAAAGTCTTTAACCCGCTCTTTGCACCGTGCACAAGGGCGTAATAATCGTGGTGTCATCACCTGTCGCCATCGCGGCGGTGGACACAAGCGGTTGTACCGTCAAATTGACTTCCGTCGTAATAAATATGACATGACTGCGGAAGTGCAAACCATTGAATATGACCCGAACCGTAATGCTCGTATTGCACTTGTACAATATGGAGATGGTGAAAAACGTTATATTTTACAACCTACAGGGTTACAAGTTGGTGATACAATTATTGCCAGTGCGACAGCGCCAAACGCCATTGGAAATGCACTTCCCCTCGTAGCGATGCCTTTAGGTGTACAAATTCATAATATTGAAGTGCACCCGAAAAAAGGGGGGCAACTTGTCCGTTCTGCGGGAGGGGTGGCGCAACTTGTTGCAAAACAAGGAGATTTTGTCACCATTCGTCTCCCATCCGGGGAAGTGCGTCTTTTAAATAACCAATGTTGGGCCACCATCGGGCAAGTGGGTAATAGTGAGGTGATGAACCTATCTATTGGAAAAGCTGGCCGCTCGCGTTGGCTTGGTAGACGTCCAACCGTGCGTGGAAGTGCCATGAATGCTGTAGATCACCCACACGGTGGTGGTGAAGGTCGCTCGCCCATTGGTCGCCCGCATCCGATGACCCCTTGGGGAAAACCAGCACTTGGTGTAAAGACTCGCGCACGTAAAAAGTATAGCAATAGTCTGATTCTTCGACGACGAAAAGTTTCATAAACCTTCTTATATCTTATGGCTCGTTCTCTTAAAAAAGGTCCTTTCGTAGCGCACAAACTGATGACAAAGATTGAAGCGTTACATGCAAAAGGCGAAAAAGCTGTGATCCAGACCTGGTCACGAGGATCGACTATCACTCCGATCATGATTGGGCACACGATTGCGGTGCACAATGGTCTTGAGCACATTCCCGTTTTTGTGACTGATCAAATGGTCGGTCATAAATTAGGAGAATTTGCTCCTACACGAACATTTCGTGGTCATGTAAAAACTGACAAAAAATCGCGCCGTTAAATTAGTAATGCGCGTGGTGCTGATTTTGAAATAGAAAAATACTATGGGTCAAAAAGTTCATCCTCTTGGATTTCGAATTGGTGTTACACAAACACACCGTTCGCAATGGTTTGCTAAACCAAAAAATTATGCCAAATTGGTTGAAGAAGATCTCGTTATTCGTGAGTATGTGGCGAAGCATCTCACCGATGCCAGCATCTCTCGAGTAAATATTTCTCGCCAAGTCGATCGTATTTCGATCGAATTCTTGACAGCGCGTCCACGTGCGCTGGTCGGTGCGAAAGGAGAAGGGTTGCTTAAGGTACGTGAAGCCTTAAAAGCCAAACTGCCAGCGCACCGCAGTGTTGTCTTATATGTGACAAAAACAGTGCAACCGGAACTCGATGCGGTGTGTATTGCCGAAAATATTGCTTTACAATTGGAAAAGCGATCGCCCTTCCGCCGCGCCATTCGTCAAGCATTACGGAGTGCACAAAACGCCGGTGCCGCAGGAATTAAAGTCCAAATTGGTGGTCGTTTAAATGGAGCCGAAATTGCACGACGTGAATGGGCACGTGAAGGACGTGTCCCATTACATACAATTCGTGCAGATATTGATTATGCCACTGCGCGTGCACAAACTGTGTACGGGATTTTAGGCATTAAGGTCTGGGTATGTAAAGGTGTGTAAGGGAGATAACAAATGCTAAGTCCAAAACGAACAAAATATCGTAAGCCCCACCGTGGGCGTTTAAAAGGCCAAGCCATGCGTGGAAACACCGTGGCCTTTGGTGATTTTGCACTCCAAGCCTTGGAGCCTGGATGGATTACTTCACGTCAAATTGAAGCGGGACGTCGAGCAATGAGTCGGTATGCCAAGCGTGGCGGAAAGCTATGGATTCGAGTGTTTCCGGACAAATCCATTACAGCCCGTGCAGCTGAAACCCGTATGGGTGCTGGAAAAGGAGCACCGGACTATTGGGTTGCTGTAGTCAAACCAGGTAAAATTTTATATGAAATGCGTGGTGTGCCAGAAACGATTGCTCGTGCCTGTATGCGTATTGCGGCTTATAAAATGCCAGTCAAAACAAAATTTCTGATCCGTGAGGGGTTTGTGACCGAGTAATTGTCTCGCACCTTCCGTGTCTGTTTAATGAATATTTAATTCCCATGATTCAACCGCAAACGTATCTTGAGGTTGCCGACAACAGCGGTGCACGTAAAATCATGTGTATCCGTGTTTTAAATCGGCAATATGGAAATATCGGTGATGTAATTATTGCGGTGGTGAAAGAAGCATTACCCAATATGCCCATCAAAAGATCTGATGTTGTCCGTGCTGTTGTCGTTCGTACGGCGCACACGGTACAACGTGAAAACGGTATGTCGATTCGATTTGATGATAATGCTGCCGTCATTATTAATAAAGAGGGGAACCCACGTGGAACACGTGTCTTTGGACCGATTGCCCGTGAATTACGTGAACGCGATTTCATGAAGATTGTGTCTCTCGCCCCCGAGGTTCTTTAAGTTTCTTATCGCTTATGATTCAACGTCTTCAGAATTTGTATTTAACAAAGGTGCGTACAACCCTGGCGGAACACTTCCACTATGCGAATACGCACCAAATCCCACGCCTTGAAAAGATTGTGATCAATCGAGGTATTGGTGATGCGTCTCAAAATGCCAAACTGCTCGAATCATTATCGGGCGAACTGACAGTATTAGCGGGACAAGCCCCCGTGGTCAAACGGTCAAAAAAAGCTATTGCTGGTTTCCAAATCCGAGAAGATATGCCCATTGGGCTTTCTGTAACGCTCCGTGGTGAACGCATGTATGCCTTTTTTGATCGATTGGTCAATCTGGCACTTCCTCGGATCCGTGATTTCCAGGGCATTAGTCCAACAAGTTTTGATGGTCATGGTAATTTTAACCTGGGATTAGACGAACAATTAATGTTCCCTGAATTAAGTTATGACACGATTGACCAAATCCGTGGAATGGATATTGCAATTGTGACCACGTCACAAACGGATCACGAAGGACGTGCTCTTTTACAGGCGTTGGGTATGCCTTTCCGTGAAGGCGCTATCAAATAAATCGAGGACACCACGCATCGGTTGCAGGGTGTACCTGCTTAATAGAGGACATGTTATGATTAATGACACAATTGCAGATATGCTTACGCGCTTACGTAATGCTCATTTAGCAAACAAAACGTCTGTGGTGTTGCGTGCAACACGAGTGACGCACACTATTGCACAATTATTATTCCAAGAGGGGTTTCTTTCCCATATTGACTCGGAAGTGAATGGCATGTTTGCAGTGACCTTAAAACGTTCAGTCAAAACATTTCAACGCGTTAGTACCCCCGGGGTACGCATTTATGTGAACCATAAAGAGCTCCCTCGTGTATTAAATGGTATGGGTATTGCCATCATTTCTACATCACAAGGTATTATGACAGAGAAGAAAGCACGCGTCTTAGGCATTGGCGGTGAAGTACTGTGTTACCTTTGGTAGTGTATGGCCAATCGTGACCTGATTGAAATGGAAGGAACCATCATTGAATCCCTTCCAAATGCCATGTTTCAAGTGGAACTGGAAAATGGTTTCCAAGTTCTGGCGCATATTTCGGGAAAAATTCGCCGCAATTCGATCAAAATTTTGTTAGGCGATCGTGTCATTGTGGAATTAACGCCGTATGACCTTACCAAAGGGCGTATCACCTATCGCTTACGTAATAAAGATATGGGTGCGACCGGGAAAACAGGTGAGTCCTAGCGCGGCACGTGCTATCATGTAGCCGCGCGACGGGATGATTTGAATGGTGCACTTCTTGTCGCATCGATAGAGTCACACTTGTGGACTGCACATGTATTACACGCCTGCAGTCCAGAGCTCCAAGGGGGCGTTTCTAACACTCTCTAGGAGAGCACCACAACCACCAGGCGAGATGGTATCATCGTCGCCAACGACCGCTCTTCCGTTTGAGCTTTTTTATTCTCTATCGATAAATTTATACTATGGCTAGTAAACAGCGTAAAGGCGTACAAAAAAAGGCCCGCCGAAAGGTACAACGTGGCGTTGTACATATCTTAGCCACGTTTAATAATACATTGGTCACAATTAGTGACCGCTCTGGGATGGTGATTGCGTCGTCCTCGTCTGGTGCTTGTGGTTTCCGTGGCGCACGTAAAGGCACACCCTTTGCTGCGCAAACAGCCGCGGAAGAAGCCGCACGCAAATCATTGGATTATGGTTTGAAATATGTGGATGTGATGGTCACAGGACCGGGTGCCGGTCGTGAAATGGCTATTCGAGCGCTGCAACAACTTGGTTTGGGTATTACACTCATTCGTGATGTCACACCTTTACCTCACAACGGGTGTCGTCCACCGAAGAAACGTCGCGTATAAAAAAGGTGTCCCTGGGAGCATCGCCTTGCGCGGTTGCTGAAAGGGAACACACACACGGTTTTTCTAAAGACAATCGAGCACAATCTTTTCACACGCGCGTGCTTTCCCTCGTTGTACGCCTCACGTGTCTGACACATGTGTATCCACGAATATCTACAACCACTATGCATGTTATTGTTCCAAAGTCGTTAGCGAAGTTGGAGTGTGCGGAATTTCAAGAAAATAGCCCACGCGACCATTATGCACGACTTGTCCTTGGGCCCGTCGCTCCCGGCCAAGGCGTGACCCTTGGCAATACTTTTCGTCGACTCTTGTTAAATGATTTACCTGGTGTGGCCATTACAGCCGCACAGTTGAATGATGTACGGACAGAATTTGTGACGCTTCCGGGTATTCGTGAATCTGTGGTGGAAATCTTTCTCAATTTACGCGAGATTGTCTTTTTTAATACATTTCCTACGGTATTAGCCCCACAAGGAAAAATTCACATTGATCCGACCCCTGTAGTAGGCAAAACACTCGCAGATGCTGAGCTGGCTTGTGCCTATGAACCACGGATTGTGTGTGCGGGTGATATGGAATTACCAGATGGTGTGTACTGTGTGGATCCGACACAACCGATTGCTACATTAATGAATACCCACACGCCATTCTATCTCACGTTCATTCTGGAGCAAGCCACAGGGTACCGTATATGGAAAAAACCCACACAGCCAGCTGGAACTGGGTTCTATCCGCCCCGCCAAACGGACACACCACATATTGAACTAGTGAAATCTGGCGTATTTCAACCTATTGATGGGCATTTTATGCCAGTCAAAGTGGTTAATTTTGCTGTTCATGATGACCCTCCACATGGCGAATACATCCACTTCGAAATCACTACGAATGGAAGTATGCATCCCCATGAAGCTTTTAAACATGCAGGGGCGATGCTGAGTGAAATTACCCATGCTACGCTTCAGGATCCGCCACCAATGCTGAATATCGAGGATGTTGTGCAACCCTTGATTCCATCGACGAATCAGATGGCGTATTTTGAAACCATTGCGATTGAACAACTGGAGCTTTCTTTACGCGCGTATAATTGTTTGAAGCGGGCACAGATTCTGACGTTGGCAGATCTATCCCGTGAGTCATACCAAAGCCTTCTGGCCCTTCGAAATTTCGGCCAAAAATCGGCTGAGGAAGTAGCCAAAGCATTGGAAACGTATGGGATTGAACTTGTACAAGAAACGTAACAGTAGCCTGTTTAAGACGCTTCGCGCCTTTTACCTCTAGACAACCTCGTCGTGTGTGGCCACGCTTTCATACGACAAACATACCTATAAACAATGGAGATTGTATATGCAACAAATTTGGTCGGCTACGGGACGACGCAAACGAGCAAGCGCTCAAGTTCGAATTGCCTCTCCGGGAACGGGGACGATTCGAATTAACCAAGTGGAGGGACAAGTCTATTTACAAGGTAAATACCCCACTATTCTTAGACCCTTACAACTGTTTCAATTAGACGCAAAATGTGATCTTTTTATTCAAGCCACAGGAGGTGGCCTGAACGGGCAGGCCGATGCCATCAGTCTTGGGTGTGCTCGCGCACTCTGTTTAATGGATGCCACCTATCGCACCGAATTGAAAGCGCACGGGTTTCTTACACGGAATGCGCGGAAAAAAGAGCGTAAAAAGTATGGATTAAAGAAAGCGCGTAAAGCGCCGCAATTTTCAAAGCGTTAAACACGTTGCATCCATGGACGCGGGAGGGGCGCGTGCCCCGTCCAGGTGTACAAGAAATACTTGAATTCTTTCAGTGTTTCCTGTATACTACTAGTATGTCTTAGTGGTGGAATGGTAGACACGCAAGCTTGAGGGGTTTGTGCTTATCGGCGTGGAGGTTCGAATCCTCTCTAAGACATGTCCCCATCAACGATGGGGTCGCGTAGCAATGGGTCGATGCCCGAGTGGTTAATGGGGGCGGACTGTAAATCCGCTGGCTTGCCTACACTGGTTCAAATCCAGTTCGGCCCAATCAAAGCGTGTGGCTGTGGTGGAATGGTAGACACTGGAGACTTAAAATCTCCTGCAGGTAGTACTGCGTGAGGGTTCGAATCCCTCCAGCCGCAAAAGACCCGCGAAAGGATAGCTCGAAAAGGGATATAGCTCAGTGGATAGAGCCCAGATCTCCGAAGTCTGATGTCAGGAGTTCGAATCTCCTTATCCCTAAAAGCAATGACGAAAGACGAACCAAATAAATAGAATCTACATGTTCATTTCTCAAAAATAAGGTATCATACTCGTGTGAGACATCAAAGCATGGAGAAAGGTGATGAATTTCTTATACGATATTTCTGCCGTTGAAATCGGTCAACATTTTTATTGGACTCTTGGTGGGTTCCAAATGCACGGACAAGTATTAATCAACTCATGGATTGTACTTGCGATTGTAATTGCATTTGCACTTGTTACAACAAGTAATTTAAAGCCAGTCCCAGAAGGTGGACAAAACGTCGCTGAGTTCGTTGTAGAATACATTCGGGACATTGCAAAAACACAGATTGGGGAAGACTACAAAACGTGGACACCGTTTATTGGAACACTCTTCCTTTTCATCTTTGTGTCCAATTGGTCGGGTGCTCTGATCCCATGGAAGATCATTGAACTTCCAAATGGCGAACTTGGCGCGCCAACAAACGATATTAATACTACAGTAGCCCTTGCCCTTTTAACGTCTGTCGCATACTTCTATGCGGGATTCAAGAAAAAAGGATTAGACTACTTTGGGAAGTATGTGGAACCCACACCTATTCTTTTGCCAATTAATGTTCTAGAAGACTTCACAAAGCCGTTATCATTAAGTTTCCGTCTTTTTGGGAACATTCTTGCCGACGAGCTGGTAGTGACGGTACTTGTATCATTAGTCCCTCTTGTGATTCCAATCCCACTCATTATTCTTGGCCTCTTTACAAGTGCAATTCAAGCACTTATTTTTGCCACACTCGCTGGTGCCTATATTGGTGACGCGCTTGAGGGTCACTAGACAGTCAACGACTGCCCCTCCGCCAGCCGTTCTTAGGTGTGCTTGTTGAATGGCCTGACCAACAGCAAACATACGGAGCGGGTGATGATCATCCGCTCAAGCTCCGATTCACATACGTGAATAGACCCAGAGACGCTCTCGCTCCGCGCGCGAAGATTAAATAAAAAGAAGCTTTCAAAAAAGTGGGAAATCTGATACTATTTAAGTGCATAAGCAACCTATAAGAAGGAAACATACAATGAACCCATTAATTTGTGCTGCATCTGTAATTGGAGCTGGTTTAGCAATTGGACTTGGAGCTATTGGTCCTGGTATTGGTCAAGGAACGGCGGCTGGTCAGGCTGTAGAAGGTATTGCACGCCAACCTGAAGCTGAAGGAAAAATTCGTGGAACACTTCTTTTATCATTAGCCTTCATGGAAGCCTTAACAATTTACGGTCTTGTAGTAGCATTAGCATTAATGTTTGCAAACCCATTCGTTTCTTAATTTCATTTCTCCTTGGAATTACCCCAAGGAACATTCTTTCTCTGCTCGGTTCCATATCGAGCGGAAGTAGGAATTTTCTTATTTTTTAAAGTCGTACTGGTTCGGTTCGTTACCATGGTATAGTAATGGATGCGGGTCCGTATTCAATTAGCCAATTAATAATATTAAGGAGTAAAGTGTATGAGTGATTTTGGAATTAACACAAATATTTTTGAGACGAATGTTCTTAATCTTGCCGTCGTACTTCTGCTTGTTTTTTCGCTTGGAAAGGATTCCTTCACAGTTGCTTTAGATGCCCGCCTAGAGAAAATCATAAATAGTCTCCGTAGTGCTGATGATCGGTTTAAGCAAGCACAATTAGAATTGGACAGTGCCAAGTCTGAACTGGCACTGGCGGCTACCAAAGCCAAAGAGATTCAAAATGAGGGACGTCAAACCATCAAAAATCTTCGTGAAGAAAACACAAAGCGTTATGAAGAACTGTATCGACGTTTCGATGTACTCAAAAACGAAACAATTCGGCTCGAAGAAGAGAAAGTTGTGAAGGCATTCCGACAAGAACTCCTCGATACTTCTTTTGAAAAAGCCATAAAAGGTATTCGTTCTTTCATGAATAATGACGCAGCTCACCAAAAGTACACCAACGCGAAGATCGCTTTGCTCGAGTCGACCCCTTTACCGGTATTATCCACATAAACAAACTATCTGCCATCGGCCGTTAGATATGACGTTACTTCGGTTAGAGATAACCGATTTTGTCCCGTTAACGGTGGGGCAGGTAATGACCGGCTTGCCACAGGAAGACAACTTCCTGGACCAAGCCGCCTTAGACGGGGCCCTCGCTCGAGGACACTCCGCGGAGTGTATACTATACCAGATTCGGGGAGTAACCTTTCGAACTGGTGGCAACAAGCCCGGCAAAGCCCCACGCCGGCTCCAAACCTTCTCTTTCAGTTGGACGAGAAAAGAGAAGTTCTGGACCATAAATACGCAGGAAACGGTGTACTTATGGACTCCGTACGTGGACATCGACGCGAACAGCTCCACGTACGTCTTCGAGTTTGAACCCAAAGGTTTGAACTTCCTCCAGTATCCAGTCACGCAACTTGGCGCGCCAGGTGTAGTGTACCGGATTGACGGGTACGCAAAGACCTTCGTCTGGAGCGGGTACCTTATCCTCGGTTCGTCCGCGGCACCCGTATCCACGAGCGCGGGGGACAGAACCGTCGACTACCACCCAATAACCACGCCACCAACCGCCCCTCCGTGGAAGAGCTCTACGTGGAAAGTCCCGCTCATATGGCTAGTGGCGTGGTTATTGGGTGGTAGATAGTTTTTTTCCGCCTATTATCGATAGGCGGCGTACCCATTTGTGAAAAGTTAATCCCAAAGATTGAATCGAACCGAGAATCTATGGACAAAATTCGCCCCGATGAAATTAGTAGCGTTATTCGTGAACAGATTGAGCAATACACACAAAAAGTACAAGTTGTAAACGTTGGAACAGTGCTTCAGGTGGGAGATGGAATTGCTCGTATCTATGGATTAGCAAAAGTCATGGCTGGTGAGTTACTTGAATTCAAGGATGGTACCATTGGTATTGCACTGAATCTTGAGTCTGATAACGTGGGAGCTGTGCTTATGGGTGACGGAATCATGATCCAAGAAGGTGATACCGTAAAAGGCACTGGAAAGATTGCGCAAGTACCTGTAGGAGAAGCCTTTTTAGGTCGTGTGGTGGATGCTCTTGCTCGTCCCATTGATGGTAAAGGTGACATTCCTTCCACCAGTTCACGTTTAATTGAATCACCAGCGCCAGGTATTATTGCACGTAAATCTGTGTATGAGCCACTCCAAACGGGGCTGGTAGCCATTGATGCTATGATTCCTATTGGACGTGGACAGCGTGAGTTAATTATTGGTGACCGTCAAACAGGCAAAACAGCTGTAGCCACAGATACCATTATTAACCAAAAAGGTGGTGACTGTATTTGTGTATACGTAGCCATTGGGCAAAAAGCCTCATCGGTCGCTCAGATTGTAACCACATTAACAAATGCCGGAGCAATGGACTACACTATTGTGGTTGCTGAAAACGCTAACGCACCAGCCACGTTGCAATACCTTGCTCCGTACACCGGTGCGTCGCTTGCGGAGTACTTTATGTATTCTGGACGTGCCACGCTTATTATCTACGATGACCTTTCGAAGCAAGCGCAAGCATACCGTCAAATGTCCCTTCTGCTCAAGCGCCCCCCAGGTCGTGAAGCATATCCTGGCGATGTATTCTATCTTCACTCACGTCTCCTTGAGCGTGCAGCCAAACTGAACGAATCTTTAGGTGAAGGAAGTATGACCGCGCTTCCCATTATTGAAACGCAAGGGGGCGATGTATCCGCATACATTCCAACAAACGTTATTTCCATTACAGACGGGCAAGTATTCCTTTCTGCAAACCTTTTTAACTCAGGTATTCGTCCAGCCATTAACGTAGGTATCTCCGTATCACGCGTAGGGTCGGCAGCACAAATCAAGGCCATGAAGCAAGTGGCAGGAACACTGAAGTTAGAACTTGCACAGTTCGCCGAACTGGAGGCCTTTTCACAATTTGCGTCTGATCTTGATCAGACAACACAAAACCAACTTGCACGTGGAGTACGCTTACGTGAGCTCCTGAAGCAATCGCAATCTGCACCACTCGCAGTGGATATGCAAGTCGTGACTATCTACACCGGGACAAAAGGTTACCTTGATACACTTGCAGTCAACCAAGTTCGTCCATTCCTGACCGGTCTCCGTGAGTACATGAAGACAACCTTCCCCAAGTTCAGTACAGAAATTCTTGAAACCAAGAAAATGTCGTCAGAAGCTGAGGAAATGTTAAAAGCAGGTATTCTTGCGTATACAGCAATTTTCCTTGAAACAGCCGCGGCAAAGTAACGGTCTCCTCTTGTTCGACAATGCGTGTCCTTGCGTGCACCTTACGTGGGCACGCAAGGACCGGATTGACATGTCTAGGGTCGCACCGTGTATAACGAATGTACGCACATCAATAAAAAAATTGGAGAGATGAATACTATAGATGACATTCAAAACGCATGAGACAATGCTTGATCCCTTTGATTAAGACAATAAATTTTTGATTCGGTTGCCACAGGCGACGTTTTTAATACGTTCTCTGCAGTTTCAAACAGGTGATGAAATGCCTTACGTAAGATTTGGTTCGCCTCCAATGTTACCTTAAGTCGTCCACTGTTCAGATTTTATGACTGACTCGAATTCGTAAGCTTCACGCGGGTTCTGTATCTGATTCGTCACTGGACACTACGCTGCAAGCTCAGGCTCGTTTACGGATTCCTACACTCACAGGGTTGTGATGCTAACATTGAATCAATTCGCCTGTTTATTATGGATATCTTATTGGAACGTCCAAGCACCGATCCACGTTTTCCTGGCATTCCCGGAGATGAGATTCAGTGTCAAGCATTGCTTGATATTGGTACTATTGTTCGTGACGACGATGTTTTATAAGCAACCACTCGGACAAGGATTGGTCGATCGTGCGCACAAACAATCCTGTGCTTCACTCCTTAAGCACGTTTCGGCGAAGGGTAATCCAATAGTCAGTATTCTTCCCATCGGTGATATGAGGAAAACGTGCGCACTGGCGTATGTGTTTTGCTTGGCATCAGACGAAGTCACCCAAAAAATATCAACAAAAAGATGACGGCATATACAAATTATGGTAAAGTAGGGGTAAAGAATTCGATGTGTTTCTACACATTGAACCTCCCTGGCAACCTTGCGTCGTAAGTCCTTTTTATCCTCTTAAATCCTCTTTTATACTATGGCAAAAAAATCGATGATTGCGCGTGAAAAAAAGCGCCAACTTCTCGTGCACAAATATGCAGAAAAACGTGCACAATTTAAACAAGACCTTCGTCAGGCTGGCTCAATTCGCGAAGTTGTAGCAATTCACCGACAATTGCAAACCTTACCACGTAATAGTGCACCGGTTCGTTTACATAACCGATGTCTTCAAACGGGTCGCCCCAAAGGGTACTACCGTGATTTTGGTCTTTCCCGCCATGTGCTGCGTGAAATGGCTCATCAATGTTTGCTTCCAGGTGTACGTAAATCGAGTTGGTAATCATTCCCTGCAGAAGCGACGTGCCTGATGGAACGAAACACCCTGTCTTAGGTTTGAAGCACCCGGAGGCAGAGTGGCGCCCGCGTCCTTACGTTGTTGACTTTTTTTCATGCTCCCGTCATAATAGATGAGAGATTGCAGTTTGGGGCATGGCCAAGTGGTAAGGCGACGGTTTTTGGCTCCGTTATTCGGAGGTTCGAGTCCTTCTGCCCCAATGAAAAGGAAATCTCCACCTATTGATTCATCTCGCATGATTATGAATAACAAAAACTTTTTTGTAAGTATTTTAGCAGCCGGTATGCTTGCATTCTCCGGGTCTGCTGACGCGTACCCAGTCTATGCACAGAACGGGTATGAGAATCCTCGTGAAGCCACAGGACGTATTGTCTGTGCAAACTGTCACTTGGCACAAAAATCTGTGGATATTGAAGTGCCTCAAGCGGTTCTCCCCGATTCTGTGTTTGAAGCAGTGGTTAAAATTCCGTACGACCAACAGGTCAAGCAAGTGCTTGGAAATGGTAAGAAAGGACCATTAAACGTGGGTGCTGTGCTTATTCTCCCTGAAGGATTCCAAATTGCACCACCCGAACGTATTTCTACAGAACTACAAGAAAAAGTTGGCAAACTCTATTTCCAACCGTACAGTGAAAGCAAGAAAAATATCATTATTGTTGGACCTGTTCCTGGAAAGAAGTATAGTGAAATGGTGTTCCCAGTCCTTTCTCCTGATCCATCAAAATCGAAGGATGTTAACTACCTAACATACCCAATCTACCTTGGCGGCAACCGTGGTCGTGGGCAAATCTACCCAGATGGTTCAAAGAGTAATAACACAGTATACAACGCGCAAGCAGCCGGAACAGTGACTGCCATTAATGCAACTGGCAAAGGTGTGGATGTGATTATTGTGACTGCTTCAGGCGACATGCTCACACAAGCGATCCCCACTGGACCTGATATCCTTGTTGCAATTGGCCAAGCCGTGCAAGCGGATCAGCCATTAACGAATAATCCAAACGTGGGTGGGTTTGGTCAAGGAGAAACAGAAATTGTACTCCAAAACCCAGCACGTCTTCAAGGGCTGATTCTTTTCCTTGGTTTTGTTCTTATTGCGCAAGTATTCCTTGTTCTTAAGAAGAAACAATTTGAGAAAGTACAGCTATCAGAAATGAATTTCTAAAACCGCACCCTCTGATTAACGGATCACATTGATTCACCATGGGATTTATGTGATCCGTTAATTCGGGCCCGTTTAAGGAGATAAGTTTCGACGAGCCGTCGGTGCAAAGTGTGCTGTTTCCGTGCGTTGGTGATTTCTAGGCTTAAGATCGAAGCACTTTGCTCATAGTCTTCAATTTTCGCTTCGACGCTCATCTGCTCTTCACTAATCTCTAGCAGAACCGTTGGAAACTGCTTAATAGAGTTTTTGTCATCTTGCTGCAACTCTTTAAGCTCATCGAACAGAACACTCAGCTCAAACATCAAGTCACGAAGACGCTCGATATTTTTTTCCATCAATTTAAAATGCGCTTGTTGCTTCTGCAACATCACTGCTAACTCAAGTCGCTCATCTGGTGTGAACATGCTACTAGGGGGGTATTTATGAGTACTAAACGCGCATCACGACGGTAATGCGCGTCTACGTTATGCGTAAGGTGCATAACTAACCTAAAGATTTAATTGATCTCCACGACGGTATTGAAGATAGGCTGTGACAAAAAGCCCAGAAAGAGTCACGGGGATAAGTCCAAGAACAATCCCAGAAAGAAGTGTTTCAACCATGCTAGAGGTACCTCGGTGATTGATAAAGTGCGTATCCTTAAGGGAATACAGAACGCGCCCCACCCTTAAGTGGGACACAAAAACGTCGACGTGCCCTACACATATGGGTCGCCCACGAGGTGAGAGGTAGATTAAAGAGTATCTACAGTATCAAATTCGAACTTAATCTCCTTCCATACTTCACATGCTGCGGCAAGTTCCGGAGACCACTTACAAGCTGCACGGATAACATCTCCACCTTCACGAGCAAGGTCACGACCTTCGTTACGAGCTTGAGTACATGCTTCAAGCGCTACACGGTTTGCAGAAGCACCTGGAGCGTTACCCCATGGGTGTCCAAGTGTTCCACCACCGAACTGTAAACACGCGTCATCACCAAAGATCTCTACGAGTGCTGGCATGTGCCATACGTGGATACCACCAGATGCTACTGGCATTACGCCAGGGAGCGATGCCCAATCTTGTGTGAAGTAAACTCCACGGTCACGGTCCTTCTCAACTACTGGATCACGCATAAGGTCTACAAAACCAAGCGTTACGTTACGCTCACCTTCAAGCTTACCTACTACGGTTCCAGAGTGGAGGTGGTCACCGCCTGAAAGACGAAGAGCTTTTGCAAGTACACGGAAGTGGATTCCGTGGTTACGCTGACGGTCAATTACAGCGTGCATTGCACGGTGAATGTGAAGAAGTAGTCCGTGGTCACGACAGTAAGACGCAAGAGTTGTGTTTGCAGTGAAACCACCAGTGAGGTAGTCATGCATCACAATTGGCATACCGAGTTCCTTGGCACACACTGCACGCTTGATCATCTCGTCACAGTTTCCAGCAGTGGCGTTCAGGTAGTGTCCCTTAATCTCACCAGTTTCAGCTTGTGACTTGTAGATAGCTTCTGCAACGAAAAGAAAACGGTCACGCCAACGCATGAATGGCTGTGAGTTTACGTTCTCGTCATCCTTTGTAAAGTCAAGACCACCACGAAGACATTCGTATACTGCACGACCGTAGTTCTTCGCAGAAAGTCCAAGCTTTGGCTTAATCGTACATCCAAGGAGACCACGACCATACTTGTTTAACTTATCACGCTCAACCTGGATACCGTGTGGCGCTCCAGAAAAAGTCTTCGCGTATGCTACAGGAATACGTAAATCCTCTAGACGAAGTGCACGAAGGGCCTTGAAACCAAATACGTTACCAACAATTGAAGTGAAAAGGTTTGTTACTGACCCTTCCTCAAATAAATCAAGTGGGTACGCTACGTACGCAATGTACTGGTTATCTTCACCAGGAACTGGCTCGATATCGTAACAACGCCCCTTGTAACGGTCAAGCTGAGTCAGACCATCCGTCCATACAGTTGTCCATGTTCCAGTTGACGACTCAGCTGCTACAGCTGCACCACACTCCTCAGCAGGTACACCTGGCTGTGGAGTCATACGGAATGCTGCAAGAATATCAGTGTCTAAAACCTGGTAATCTGGGGTATAGTACGTTAAACGGTAGTCTTTAACCCCGGCCTTGAATCCAGAAGTTGTTTTCGTTTCAGTTTGTGGTGCCATGATATTTCTCTTTCTGAAGAACGCGCGTCCATAATTGTTAAATCTACTCGTAGGGATGTGTGACAACGTCGAACAAATGACTACACCTTTCTTACTTATTGTACACAGGTGCATTTCCGCTGACAAGTGATTTTTGTCGGGACTCAAAGGCTTCATTTGCCAGGAACCAGATTTGAACTGGTGACACAAGGATTTTCAGTCCTCTGCTCTACCGACTGAGCTATCCCGGCAACATACATGTACTACAATACAGAAAACGAGAAAGACTGTCAAGTCAGTGCAGATGCTCGTTGTGGGTCGATGCACCCGGGCCTCCTTTCTTGATGACACAGCCTACTGTATCATGTGGAAAGTGACGCCCGGAAAACGCCGCGAAACCTTGCACCTTAAAAGAAAGGGAACGCGAGAGCGTCTGGGAAAAAGCGGTTTAATTCAATCAAAAGACCAGCAAGAAAGCTAAACCAAAGAGTAGCAAGCACCGGGGCTGTTGAAAGATAAATTGTGAAATCCTTCATAATATTCTCCTAACAAAAACAATGCATTCGACACTCCCCCGCTCCTGTGTGTCACACTCTTGGATGCGCGTTCTACACAGAAGTGGGAGAGGTTGAATGGGACCACCGCACAGTGGGTGGAGTGGTAGAAAAAACAACAAATAGGTTCAAAGCCCTCACCAGTCGTGCGTCACGATACCTGTACACGTTATAGAGGCTCACGTAACACAGAATCAGTGCGTGTTATTCAAAATCTTTCGAGTTGGGGTTACGACCTGGGTCATTGGACAGGAACCCAAACACGAAGAGCGAAATGAAGAAGATAACTACTGTATAAACAAGAATTTTTAACGTAAGCATACGGTTTTACTTTCTCCCATGAGCGAGGTAAATAAAAGAACACAGGGAGAGTGTTACTTTTGGCAATTAGCGGAAACTTACAGAAGCTTGCCAAACAAAGGCAAGAAGTAAGAAAAGAACTGGAATAATAGGAAGTACATCCACGAGCGGGTCAAATGGCGCGTACGCTTCCGGTAATCGTCCAAGAATGAAAAGTTGAGCCATGAAAAAATCTCCAATCAGATCAAATTAAGGGATGAACTAGCACTAGTATTATAGCTAATAACGGTCAACAAATCAAAAAGCAGGGGCCCTTCCTGCAAGAAACTTTTTGAGAGGACCCCATTGACACTGTTACAGCACCTGGATAACCCGTAGGGAAGTTTTTTTCGGAGAGAGTGGGATTTGAACCCACGGTAACTTGCGCTACATTGGTTTTCAAGACCAATACATTCAACCACTCTGACATCTCTCCATGCTTTCTACTATACCAAAAACAGCGCACAGATGCAAGCTCTGTTTCAGTGGGCCACACCCCCCGGTCTCAAGGAGACGACTGCTACTGACGGCTGTTCGAAGCAGGCACAACTGACGTCTGAACTTTACGCTACCTGGGCAGTGGCAAGGAGCTTCTCAAAGCTGATTGGGTGTAATACTGCAATCTGTGAAACTATTTTTCGATTGAGCTGCACACACTGCGTTTTTAAGCCATGGATGAACATACTGTATCGGATTCCCGCTGGTCGTGACGCCGCATTAATACGCCGAATCCAGAGACGACGGTATTGGCGCTTCTTTTTCCGTCGATCACTATACGACGACGACAGGGCTTTTAAACTACGCTGGCTGGCTGTACGGAACAATGTGGAGTGGGCACCTCGGAAACCCCGATTGAGGTCTAAAATTTTATTGCGGCGTTTGCGTGCAACGGTACCGCGTTTTACTCTGGTCATAAGATATGTCTCTTGGGAAGGGCGTCGTTTTCACTGGACGAAGCGGAATGATGAGTGAGATAGGGCGACCGTGAGTATAGAGTAAGTGGCAAGGCAGCTGGGATCTATACGTGAGGACACTTGCTAGTCTCTGTGTAGAGACACATGAACAGACAGAACTGCTTCGGCTATGCGTGATAGGCTCACCTGTATAATCGGAAAGAAATATTATCTATACGCTACAGGGTACTTAAAAGGCAACCATTCAGTCAAGATCGGAAAGAGAAGAAAGACGCAGTGGAAGCGCTGCTGTGACGACGTTACGGGGATCTCTGCGAGTACAAAAACCAAGTTTCCTGGGTGCCACAGAAAGACTCACATATCAACGTGTGGGCGCACACCGTCAATTATCGACGACACGTCTCTTTGACACCTGAGGATATCGAGTAAAACATTTCGGAGAGAAGGGGATTCGAACCCCTGGTACAATTACTCGTACGCTTCATTAGCAATGAAGTACTTTCGGCCACTCAGTCATCTCTCCACTCACACTATAGCAAGATGTTGATTGGGAGACAACACTTTCCATCTTCACGCTGTGTGCGATGCAGTACACGCCCTGTAGGACTCGAACCTACGACACTCGGTTTTGGAGACCGATGTTCTACCAACTGAACTAAGGACGCCCAAGAGCATTTTTCACAAACATCGTCTCTGTACAAACAGAATATACAAGACGGTTCGGAGTGACAGGATTCGAACCTGCGACCACATCGTCCCAAACGACGTACGCTACCAAACTGCGCTACACTCCGATCTGTTCTATGTAGTAGAGTAGCAAATGTTGTCACTTTCAACAATTTTATTTTTGGCCTTCCCCAGCAGAAGGGGACGTACATTATTCACCGGACACGTGCAAACGTGCTGATGAATAACGACCCCAGATAAATAGTGCTTCCGTTTACTTGTAAAGCTGTGCTCCAAGACGTACTGAAAGAATACCTGTAATAAGTGCAACAAAAAGAGCAACAAAAACTTGTGTATCAGATAAAGGCATACATGTGTAAAGGGTAAAAGGTACAATGATGAAAAGAGGGTCCGCGCCTCACTCTACCAGCGCGCGTCTAGCAGGTTTGTATACAAAGGATCTATTCCAAGCTCCAGAGAGTGCAACAAATTAAAGATTCCCACCACGTACGAAAACCGATGCAATGATGATGGGTCCTGCTCCGAGAACGAGAGCTATACTCACAAGTTGACCGATTAATTCAAGATTCATAGAGGTAATTCCGTAATAATGAGGTAAATAAAACACAATGAGCGTCGGTATACAGTATCGCCGGCATTGCCCTGGGGCAATGTGCATAGTAGGTACGCGAGTATACCGAAGCGCCATAGGTGTCGTGTGCGTGTCTATGTAACAGTATGCGGACCGATGTCATAGTACAAGGCACTGTGACCTACGCAGATCTACGCTACTTAATTTCCTCTTTCTCAATATAGAGGAAAAGGGCTGCCATTGTTACAGCGGGGAAAACGAGACCTACAAGAGGTACAAAAATGGATGGTAAAAGGGATGTAGCCATGTGTTCTTCTCCTTAGGAAGTATTTCACCGAAAGGTAAGGTATAGAGGTGACAGTTGTATTATAGAAAAAAAAAGCAAAAGCTTCACGCTATTTCTCATGTTTTTTCGGGACTGACGGGACTCGAACCCGCAACCTCCGCCGTGACAGGGCGGCGCTCTAACCAATTGAACTACAGCCCCTCATGCTACCTTCCATGGTAGCCTTATTGTGGATGCTTTGGCAACTTATTTATTCGCTTACCCGATTAGGTGGGACCAGGCAAGGTGGTGCGCGCTGCCATTCGCCACGGTCTTTCTCCTTAGGGCACGTGCTCTGAAGGAAATTGTCCCTTTGGCAGTGACAACGTTTGAGCTTCCGGGCATACTAAGAGTACCATACTTTGATACCATTGCATTGCATTTTGACATTTGTTTGTCTGCTTGAAGTCGACACGCCTTTCTCTGATTGCAGGTCGGGATGTCCCCCACTGTGGCACACAAAGCGCACACATTACGTGTTTTTTCCACGGTGTGGACATGCGGTAATTTATGAACTAACGAGGAAACTTGAATGACAATTAGCCCACCAGAACGCGAGGTAAAGGCAGTCAAGATTGTAGTCGATCGTGACCCAGTACCAACGTCGTTTGAAAAATGGGGAAAACCCGGACATTTCTCACGAACACTTGCGAAAGGCCCTGCGACCACAACATGGGTATGGGATCTCCATGCGGATGCACATGACTTTGATAGTCATACTACCGACCTTGAAGATATTTCTCGTAAGGTTTTTAGTGCACACTTTGGTCAACTTGGTGTGATCTTCATTTGGCTTAGTGGAATGTATTTCCATGGCGCACGTTTTTCAAACTATGAGGCATGGTTAAGTGATCCAACACATATTAAACCAAGTGCACAGGTTGTTTGGCCCATTGTTGGTCAAGAAATTCTGAACGGCGACGTCGGTGGCGGATTCCAAGGTGTGCAAATTACTTCTGGATTCTTCCAACTTTGGCGTGGAAGCGGCATCACAAGTGAGCTTCAACTCTACAGTACAGCAATTGGGGCCCTTATTTGTGCAGGACTTATGTTCTTTGCTGGCTGGTGGCACTACCACAAGGCGGCGCCGAAACTAGAATGGTTCCAAAACGTGGAATCAATGATGAATCACCACCTCGCAGGATTGCTTGGTCTTGGAAGCCTTTCATGGGCAGGACACCAAATTCACATTGCATTACCAGTGAACACTCTTCTAGATGCGGGAATCGATCCCAAAGAGATCCCACTTCCACATGAGTTTATGCTCAACCGTGCACTGATGGCTGAACTGTACCCCAGTTTTGCCAAGGGACTTGCACCGTTCTGGACATTTAACTGGACAGAGTACTCCGATTTCCTCACATTCCGCGGGGGACTGAACCCAGTTACCGGCGGTCTCTGGCTTTCGGATACAGCTCACCACCACCTTGCAATTGGTGTTCTTTTCATCATTGCGGGACACATGTACCGTACCAACTGGGGTATTGGCCACAGCATGAAGGAAATTCTCGAAGCACATAAAGGACCGTTTACGGGCGAAGGGCACAAGGGTCTCTATGAGATTCTCACTACATCGTGGCACGCCCAACTTGCCATTAACCTGGCCCTTTTTGGATCGCTTTCGATCATTGTCGCGCATCATATGTATGCGATGCCACCCTACCCATACCTCGCTACGGATTATGGAACACAGCTTTCTCTTTTCACACACCATATGTGGATCGGCGGCTTCTGTATTTGTGGTGCTGCTGCACACGCGGCTATTTTCATGGTTCGTGATTACGATCCTACGAATAACTACAATAACCTTCTTGATCGTGTCCTTCGTCACCGTGATGCAATGATTTCGCACCTGAACTGGGTATGTATTTTCCTTGGATTCCACAGCTTCGGTCTGTACGTCCATAACGATACAATGAGTGCACTGGGACGTCCTCAAGATATGTTCTCAGATACCGCGATTCAGCTTCAACCAATCTTTGCGCAGTGGGTACAAAATACACACGCACTTGCACCAGAATTGACTGCACCGGCCGCTGGAGCCAGTACCAGTGCAAGTTGGGGTGGTGATATTGTGGCCGTTGGTGGTAAAATTGCAATGATGCCAATTTCCCTTGGGACATCGGATTTCATGGTGCATCACGTCCATGCCTTTACGATTCATGTCACCGTCCTCATCCTTCTCAAAGGGGTGCTCTTTGCACGTAGCTCACGTCTTATCCCTGATAAGGCAAACCTTGGGTTCCGTTTTCCATGTGATGGTCCCGGACGTGGAGGAACATGTCAAGTATCCGCATGGGACCACGTTTTCCTTGGTCTTTTCTGGATGTACAATTCCATCTCGGTTGTGATCTTCCACTTCAGTTGGAAAATGCAATCAGACGTTTGGGGAAGTGTGACTGATAACGGTGTTTCTCACATTACTGGTGGGAACTTTGCACAAAGTGCGAATACCATCAATGGATGGCTTCGTGACTTCCTTTGGGCACAATCGTCACAGGTGATTCAATCATACGGATCAGCACTCTCTGCTTACGGACTCATCTTCTTAGGCGCTCACTTTATCTGGGCGTTCAGTCTCATGTTCTTATTCTCAGGACGTGGATACTGGCAAGAGCTGATTGAGTCTATCGTATGGGCGCACAACAAACTGAAAGTTGCGCCTGCTATTCAACCCCGCGCTTTAAGTATTACACAAGGACGTGCCGTTGGTGTTGCTCACTACCTTTTAGGTGGAATTGCAACAACATGGTCATTCTTTTTAGCGCGTATTATTGCAGTCGGATAACCCGCGGAGGACATGACTTATGGCAACTAAATTCCCTAAATTTAGTCAAGGATTAGCACAGGATCCAACAACTCGTCGTCTTTGGTTTGGAATTGCGACCGCGCACGATTTCGAGACGCACGATGGTATGACAGAAGAGAAGCTGTACCAAAAAATCTTTGCTTCACATTTTGGACAATTGGCAATTATCTTCTTATGGACGTCAGGAAACCTTTTCCATGTAGCATGGCAAGGGAACTTTGAAAAGTGGGGTGAAGATCCACTGCATGTCCGTCCCATTGCACACACGATTTGGGATCCACACTTTGGACAACCCGCAGTCGAAGCATTCACACGTGGAGGTGCTAGCGCACCAGTCAACATTGCTTACTCTGGGGTATACCAATGGTGGTACACGATTGGGATGCGCACCAATGGGGATCTCTACAATGCCTCACTTTTCCTTCTTTTTGTCGCTGGACTTTTCCTTTTTGCGGGATGGTTACACCTTCAACCCACATTTGCACCAGCTCTTTCATGGTTTAAGAATGCTGAATCACGTCTGAACCACCACCTCTCAGGTCTGTTTGGAGTGAGTTCACTCGCATGGACAGGACACCTTGTCCATGTCGCGATTCCAGAATCGCGTGGGCAGCACGTCCGTTGGGATAACTTCCTCACAACATTACCGCACCCCGCAGGACTTGCGCCATTCTTTACTGGACAATGGGCTGTGTATGCACAGAACCCAGATACGGCCAACCAAATTTTTGGTACATCAGAAGGGGCAGGAACAGCCATTCTGACATTCTTAGGTGGTTTCCACCCACAGACACAAAGTCTTTGGCTTACAGATATGGCGCATCACCACCTGGCGATTGCTGTTCTCTTTATTCTTGCGGGACACCAATACCGTACAAACTTTGGTATTGGACACAGCATGCGTGAAATTCTTGATGCGCATACACCACCCGGTGGGCGGCTTGGGGCTGGCCATAAAGGCCTTTTTGATACCGTAAATAACTCCCTCCACTTTCAGTTAGGACTTGCACTCGCCTCAGTTGGTGTCATTACCTCGCTTGTGGCACAACACACATACTCATTACCAGCGTATGCGTTCCTTGCACAAGATTTCACAACAATGGCAGCGCTGTACTCCCACCATCAGTACATTGCTGGCTTTATTATGTGTGGAGCTTTTGCACACGGGGCTATCTTCTTCATTCGTGATTACGATCCCGAGCAAAACGAAGGCAATGTTCTTGCACGTATGCTTGAGCACAAGGAAGCCATCATTTCACACTTGAGTTGGGTGTCGCTCTTCCTTGGATTCCACACGCTTGGCCTGTATGTCCACAATGATGTCATGCAAGCATTTGGAACACCAGAGAAGCAAATCCTTATTGAACCAGTATTTGCACAATACATTCAAGCCGCACAAGGAAAATCAATCTATGGCTTTGATGTTCTTCTTGCCTCACAAGGCAACCCAGCCAATGTAGCCAGCCAATCGATTTGGCTGCCAGGATGGCTTGAAGCCATTAATAGCTCAACAAACTCGCTTTTCCTTCCTATTGGGCCAGGGGATTTCCTTGTACACCATGCTATTGCACTTGGATTACACACGACAACCCTTATTCTTGTGAAAGGAGCACTCGATGCTCGTGGATCAAAGCTTATGCCAGATAAGAAAGATTTTGGTTACAGCTTCCCATGTGATGGACCAGGACGTGGAGGAACATGTGATATTTCTGCATGGGATGCCTTCTACCTCGCCGTTTTCTGGGAACTTAACACCGTATCATGGACGGTATTCTATTTCCACTGGAAACACCTTGCGCTTTGGCAAGGCAACTCTGCACAATTCAACGAATCGTCTACATACATTATGGGATGGCTTCGTGATTACCTGTGGCTGAATTCATCGCAACTGATTAACGGCTACAATCCATTCGGAATGAACAGCCTTTCGGTATGGGCGTGGATGTTCCTTTTTGGGCACCTCATTTATGCTACAGGATTCATGTTCCTTATTTCATGGCGTGGATACTGGCAAGAGCTGATTGAAACACTTGTATGGGCACACGAACGTACACCACTTGCAAACTTTGTAAAGTGGAACGATAAACCAGTGGCTCTTTCCATTGTACAGGCACGTCTTGTAGGACTTACACACTTCTCTGTTGGATTTGTGCTTACATATGCAGCTTTCGTCATTGCATCCACTTCCGGAAAGTTCGGATAATTCCTTCGTCACGTTTTCTTTGGGCACCGCGGGCGGTGTCCATTGAAAAGAAGACCCAGGACTATGATACTCGCATTACCGTCTTTATTTTTGTTACTCTACAACTTTTGTTAATCTTTATTATCAACATCATCAACACGATTGTGTCGATTGCAGGCCAAGCATGGAATTTGTCTTTCAGCAT
>Ga0307489_10000431_pt1 | contig 25306 bp, 18 predicted proteins | sample SB12metaG_FD_202247 | JGI IMG/M metagenome (GOLD analysis project Ga0307489, IMG submission 202247) | Sea-ice brine microbial communities from Beaufort Sea near Barrow, Alaska, United States - SB 1.2 | ecosystem: Environmental > Aquatic > Marine > Coastal | place: USA: Alaska | collected... | reverse complement strand
GAGGTAATTTAGTTGATCTTTGGCCCGCAGGAAAGGTTATGGGGGGATCCTCATCCATCAATGGCATGCTCTTTGTCCGCGGTAACCCACGTGATTTTGACGAATGGGCGGCTAATGGCAATCCGGGTTGGTCTTATGCAGAAGTGCTGCCATATTTTCGCAAAATGGAGTCAACTGAATTTGGTGATGAAGAGATTCGGGGTCGCAACGGCCCCCTTCATGTAGAACCCTTGCGCACCCGACATGTTATGAGCGAGCGCTTTGAGTCTGCGGCCTGTGAAGCCGGGCTTACTTATAACGATGATTATAACGGTCAGGCACAAGATGGTGTTGGACCGCCGCAAGTTACTCAACGAACAGGTATGCGTTGGAGTGCAAAACGCGCGTATCTATCTAATAAACGTGACAATCTAACCATCGTAACGCGCGCAGAAGTCCAGAATATTGTGATTGAAGGCAAGCGTGCGGTTGGCGTTGTCTACCGACATGGCAAGAGTGAAATAGAAGTGCGCGCGCGCCAAGAGGTTATTTTGTCAGCCGGCGCACTTGCATCACCTAAGATCTTAATGCTTTCGGGCATAGGCCCAGCTGCGGATCTTAAAGAACATGGTATTGAGGTGATAATTGATGCCCCAGGTGTTGGTAGTAATCTGATGGATCATCCGAATGCTAATATGAGCTGGGACGTAAAACCACGTACTTACAATGTTGAAGTGCGCAGTTGGCGAGCGCCTTTTCATGCGCTCAACTGGCTATTTCGTCGCCGCGGTCCACTAACTAGTCCGTATCCACATTCAGTAGCCTTTATAAAATCTTCTCCAGAATTAGAATCTCCAGACATACAGCTAATGTTTGGGCCATTTGCATTTGCCTTTTCGCCTGAAGGTGTTGTGCCCTATAAACTGCCAGCGGTAACGGTAGTGGCGACCCTGAATTATCCTAAAGCCAGGGGCCGATTAAAATTAAGTTCAGCCTCTGTGAATGCCCCCACCATTATTGAACATGAGCTGTTGGCCGAAGAGGAAGATATACGGCGCCTAACAAATGCATGCCGATTTGTAAGAAGCATTTTCGAACGTCCGGCATTAGCAGATGATGTGATTGGTGAGCGCTTGCCAGGCTCAAATATTAACAGCGATGTTGAATGGGCAGACTATCTGCGTACGTCCACATTTCTTGGCTATCACCCATGTGGGACTTGTGCAATGGGACCTAAGGGCGTGGTCGATGAACGTCTGCGGGTGCGCGGTATTGAGCGACTGCGCGTCGTTGATGCGTCAATTATGCCAATGCCCATATCGGGTAATACTAATGCCGCTACGATTATGATTGGCGAAAGAGCTGCCGATCTTATTATTGAAGACAGTAAACGCTAATTGCCCATAACGAATGATAGGGTATAACAATAAGATGCGCATCGCTTGATTGCGCATAAAGGCTGACCATGACTCAAAATACGTTAAACACATCCCCAAATAGGATGCTTCCTCTAAAGAAACCGGGTGAAGGTTATGCTTGGTTTGTTGTCATTGTGCTGAGTTTCGCGACTATTGTTAGCTATATCGATAGACAAGTAATTAATCTGTTGGTTGAACCAATAAAAGTGAGCCTAAGTATTAGTGACACCGAAATAAGTCTGTTACAGGGTTTTTCGTTCGCGATTTTTTATGCCGTGTTGGCGCTGCCTATTGCTAGGCTTGCTGATACTGGCAAGCGCACTAGACTAATTAATTTTGGTATAATAACGTGGACTCTGGCAACCTTTTCTTGCGGTCTTGCCATCGGCTTTTGGACGTTATTTTTAGCCCGTGTATTTGTAGGAGCTGGTGAAGCAACCTTGACGCCGTCTAGCTATTCCATTATTGGTGACTACTTTCGCAAAGACCGTTTGCCATTGGCAATCAGTGTGTTTGTGAGTGCGTCTTTTATAGGTTCTGGCGTAGCGTTACTTGCCGGTGCTTATGTGATCAGTCTTGTAGAAAGCTTTGGTGTGGTCAACTTACCCATACTGGGCGAATTAGAATCTTGGCAGCTAATTTTCATGCTGGTGTCACTTCCTAGTATTTTACTATTACTGCTTATGCGCTTAGTTAAAGAGCCGACTCGTATCAATGTGGCAGGTAAAACGGCTGCTGAGACTACGTTTAAACAAGTTTTTGTTTATATTGGTGAGAACCGTCGCGTGTATATTGCAATATTTGTCGGCTTTACTTTAATGGCCTCAGCGCAATTTGGTATTGGCGCATGGACGCCTTCTTTCTTCATTCGTACTTTTGCTTGGACGCCAACTGAAATTGGCACCGCACTGGGTTTGTTAACTACATTTTGTAGTACCAGTGGGGTACTTTTTGGTGGTTGGTTTAGTGGCTTTTTAACCAGAGCGGGGGTTGGTGGTTCTAATTTCTTAGTGTCGATTGGAGCGGCGTTGGCGTGTATTCCATTCGCGATTGCGTTTCCACTGCAAAGCGAAGCGGCCTACTCTCTTGCTTTCTTGGGTCCGGTGCTGTTTTTTGGTGCGATGCCATTTGGCGCGGGTACCTCAACACTACCGCAGATTGCACCGAATAGAATGCGTGCTCAGGTAGTCGCTATATATCTGCTTTTTGCCAATCTGTTTGGCTTCACGGTCGGGCCAACAATCATTGCCTTGATGACCGATATTGTTTATGAAGATCCCATGCTAATTCGATACTCTCTTGCCACAGTGCTGCCAATAATGCTGTTATGCGGAGCAGGCGTGGTTGCTTCAGGAGTAAGACATTACAAAGCGCTCTTAGATGAACAAGCTTTAGTCGCGGATGATAAATGATTTACCTAGTCAGGTTTTTATAGTTAGGTTATTAGTTAACGTAAATTTCAGTTTACTGCCAATCAATACTGACTCCCTTATTGAATTTCAGTGCGTTATTTAACGCGCAACTGGCTGCGGCAAGATCTTGCGCGGCAACGCCCAATGACTTGTATACGGTGATGTCAGTAGCCGATTGACGACCGGGTTTTTGCCCTGCCAATACTTCACCAATTTCACCTATAATATGCTCTTGGGTGATCGCACCCTGTTCAATAGCATTGAGTAGCTCGCCCGCCTGAGCCATTGCTGATATGCGATAGTCAATGTAAAAACGCGAGCGTTTAACTACCTCAGTATCAGCTTCAGCAGAAGTACGCAATGCGGCGCCAACCAGATTGACATGAGTACCGGGTGTGAGCCACTCACCCTTTAATATTGGGCTCGTTGATGAGGTCACCGTGCATATAATATCCGCGGTGGCCACGGCGGTTTCAGCGTCAGCTTCAACCTGAATTTGGACCGTAGCAGGTAAATTTTGTGCATCGACAAAAGCTTGGGCGCGCTCAACTGAACGACCCCACACAATAATTTTTTTCAATGGTCGTACTGCAAGCATGGCTTTTAGGTGATGCTGCGCCTCTTCGCCGCATCCCAGTATAGTTAGCGTTTCTGCGTTCTTACGCGCCAACTCACGCGTTGCGAGGCCACTAGCGGCAGCGGTTCTAATTGCCGTTAGCTCGCCGCCATGCAGCATCGCTAGCGGAATACCATGCTCAGCGTCAAAAATCATCACCGCGCCCACATGAGTGCCGTGGGGACTGCGGGCTTCGCGAGGAAATTTACTCACAATTTTAACACCGAAACTAGCAGGTTTACCAACATAACCGGGCATCAGAGTAAACTTCCCTGCAGTATTTGGAATTTGTATAAACTGCCTAAGTGGCATAATAACGTCGCCGCAAGACACGCTTTGCATAGTATCACTGAGTGCATCTATACATTGAGCGTGACTTAAACTCTCCATAACGGCGGTTTTATTTAATAAAAGCATAGTGATTTTAGTTCCACTGATAAAGGAAAGGGATTCTGTAAATACTTAGTCGTACTGAGGTATCTTCTACCCGACTATTTATTATTTTTTACATCGGGTTTGGGGGGAATTATGCCAAGCTGCTGCATAACATTTATCGCGCTTTGTGGCCGAGGAAACGGTTCAGGTGGCACTTCATTTGGCTGACGAGGCTTACCAATAGCGCGGAAAAAGTGCTCCAGAGCGGGTGGGAAAAAAACCCAAAACATGCGTAAATCGGTGTCGCCTGTGTTTTCGATAGTGTGCTCAGCATAGCGACCAAACAAAACGGTTGTTTCGGGAGATAATTCATAGGTTTTACCTTCAATTTGGCAACGCCCAGTGCCTTCATACACGAAGATGAGCTCGTGATTATGAGTGTGAGCATGCTTACGCACGTGGCATCCCGGCGGCATAACCTGAATCCCAGATGTAAAATTATCATAGGGCATGGTTTCTGTTGTGAGCTTTAATGTGACATAGCCATTTGAGGGCTGGGGCTGCCAGATTGATTCGCCTTCCTCTGGGCCAACTACAGACCACCACGCTTGTTTTATCATATCGTTAGACATAAGTGAGCATCCTTCAATGAATAATTTATTAAGAATAAGGATCTGCTCATGTATCGAGCGACCTCTTGTGCAACAAGGCTATCCCAACTCTATCCAATATCGCACGTTATGATTTTCTGAAATAATGAAATATACACTCTTTGTCATGCAGATAAGGTATAGCTCTGTCATATATACTTGAATTATATTTAAAAAAATTAAAAGACTGTATATTATATCAATATGCTAATGTATATTCTTAGTCAGGGTGTTTTTTGCACATCGACTTTACTAATTTCTCTTTTTTAACGAGATACACAAAAAATTTACGCACCACTTATAAACGGTCTAACAGTACTACAAGAGGTTAATTTGAAATGGAGATTCGTCAGCTTCGCCATTTGGTCGCCGCAATAGATGAAAAGTCCTTGATACGCGCCGCCGAGGCGGTGTTCATAACTCAGCCGGCGCTGACTAGAAGTCTGCAAAATCTTGAGCATGAACTCGGTGTAGAGTTACTAAGGCGTTTGCCTCGAGGGGTAGTGGCAACAGAAGCAGGTGAAACAGTCTATCGTCATGCCAATTTGGTACTGAAGGAAATCAGCACAATAAAAGCTGATGTGTCTTTGCTCGGCAAAGGTATTACGGGTAATTTAAAAATGGGCGTAGGAGCGTTATTTGCGCAGCACATAGTAGACGATGTAATTTGGCAATTGGCTACTAGTCAATCAGAGTTGAACATGGAGATTACGGTAGGCACTTTTGAGGGCCTGCTGAACGATTTAGTAGAGGGTACTTTGGATGTCCTATTTACGAATCTACCAGCGGTCGAAATGCCTGATTATCTCATTGTTGAGCCCCTAGGTGAATTAACCGCGGTGTTTGTTACCAATAAAGACCACCCTCTGGCACAAAAAGAACTCTGTGAGTTAAAAGATCTTGAGACAGCTCGCTGGGTTATTGTTGATCAACCGCATTCTATGGAAATGTTTAAGCAGTTTTTTCTTTCCCGAGGAATGGCAACGCCGGTCAATTTGTTACGCACTAATTCCTTGGGTTTAATCACTTCCATACTGAAAAAAGGTGGTTTTGTTAGTATTCTTCCTCGGCATTTGGTGCGTGAATCCTTCATGCATGGGGGGTTGGTTGAACTTAAGGTAGAGACCCCTATGATTACCCGAAAGTTTGGTCTCATGTACCGTGAAGATATTGCTGGCAGGGCTGCTATGCAACCTTTTTTATCAGGCATGAGGAACGCTTGTATTAACATTAAATCGGGAACACTGTAATAATAAATTTTGCTAGGACTATTGTTTTGAACTACTGCAGTCTAGCTTAAGTAATTCTAACTATTTCTCCATAGGCGCATTCTAAAATACCTTTTGTTGTCCGCCCGATTTAGTCCTCATCTAATCTTTGTTTGTACCAGCGTTGTCAGTCAAATTTCTAATACCATTACGTTTATGAAGATGACTTTAAAATTTGTAAATACAAGGTCTAAATAATTTCGCATAAGGGTATGTTTGAGTGAAAAATATTCCAAAAACTATAAGTTAATTTACTAGTAGATCTGAAAAAATCCAAATTTTCAGTTTAAGTTCATGATCAATATAACTATTCATTAAATATTAGGTGAGTTTTTCCGATTAAACTAAAAGATTGAATGTTATAATGATATATATTAATATCATTGTTGTTCTTGGAGTTTTGACATGTATCAAAATCAGTTTTTGCTAATAAAACTGACTTAAATGGATATTTACGCCACCGTTTTGAACTCGAAGGCATGGCCCAAGTTGCTAATACTTAAAAAAATATAAACAGTGATAACCGCATCTTTAGCTAATTGTCGCTATTCCTTAATACACAAATGATTATTAGAAACTTATGAATAATAAAGATAGCGCCCAAGACCAGTCTTTACTCATTAACCTGTGTGATGAGTTGCGCGTTATTGTCGGTAGCAAGCACTTGCTCACCGATTCTGCTAGTTGTCTCTTATACTCACAAGATATTTACAGCCGAGGTGTTCAGGCTCTGGCCGTTGCTCAACCAGCCAATACTCAAGAACTTGCGGCCTTGGTTGGACTAACAGTTGCCGCCGGGTGTGCGGTAGTGCCGCGCGGTGGTGGTATGTCCTATACTGGAGGCTATTTGCCGGTGCACAAAGATACCGTGGTCGTTGATATGCTGCGAATGAATCGTGTCCTTGAAGTTAATAGTGAGGATATGTACGTTACTGTAGAGTGCGGCTGTACTTGGGAAAAGCTCTATAAGACTCTGCTAAATACAGGTTTGCGGACTCCTTTTTGGGGTACCCTATCGGGTCTTAAGGCGACAGTAGGGGGTGGGATTTCGCAAAATTCCTTATTCTGGGGCTCAGGCCAGTTCGGTTCAGCAGCAGACTCTGTACTGAGCTTAGATGTCGTTCTAGCAGATGGCTCTGTGCTCAACACGGGAAGCGCATCTCAGCGAAATAGCAGTCCATTTTTTCGCCACTTTGGGCCTGACTTGACGGGGCTATTCACCAGTGACACGGGCGCACTTGGCTTTAAGGCAACGGCCACACTGCCACTCATTCCCGATTTGCCAGCCAAAGAATATCTCGCATTTGATTTCAAAGATGCTGCCTCAGCGCTTGCGGCAATGAGCGATGTTGCGCGCCACAAACTGGCTATGGAATGCTTCGCTTTTGACCCTTTCCTTCAACGCCAACGCATGAAGCGACAGAGTCTTAGTGCAGATGTAAAGTCCTTGGCCGGCGTCATGAAATCTTCTGGATCGATGTTAGGCGCAATTGTCGACGGTGCTCGGGTAGCATTAGCAGGTCGCGGCTATATGGACGATGTTGACTTTTCAGTGCAGTTTATTGTGGAAGACAGAAACCAACCTGCAAGCGCTGACCGCGCCGCGGCCATTCGTAAACTTTGTACTGCTTATGCGTGCAAGGAAATTGAAAACAGCATTCCGAAGATCACTCGAGCCAATCCGTTTGGACCGCTGAATAGTATGCTCGGACCTGAGGGGGAGCGCTGGTTGCCGATACACGGCATGTTTCCTCATTCGAGGATTCAGAAAGCTTACCTCGCAATTGAAGCATTATTCGATCGACACCGCGAGCGTAGCGAAAATTTAGGCATTGGTACTGGTTATTTGTTTGCTACCGTTGGCACTAACGGTTTTATATTAGAGCCCGTATTTTTTTGGCCGGATGAAATTGATGTAATCCACAAAGCTAGCGTTGAGCCCAAGCATTTAGCCAAATTGAAGGGCTTTAATGCCAACCCTAAAGCCCGTGAAATGGTAGCGTTGTTGCGTGGCGAATTGATTGAATTACTCAGTGAACTTGGGGCTGTCCACACGCAGATTGGCAAGTCCTACAGATATCGCGAGGGCCTCAAGCCAGGTGCGTGGGACTTAATACAATCTTTGAAGAAGGTTTTGGACCCGACGGGTAGAATAAACCCAGGCTCATTGGGTCTGGATTAGTTCGTATCACGATGGACGAATCTGAACACAGAGTTTGTGATAAAGGGTTCATCTAAAAGAATTCATGCAAAATAGGAGTGTTTTTAATGACAAAAGTGGTGGTCTCGATGACTAAACACGCCCGAATTGTTACCGGAATTGTGTTGACTTTATTTGTTCTGCCTTCAAATGCCGACGTGCAAGCGGTACCGACGCCGACCACCGATCCGGTGATGGCACGCAACATGAAAGCAATAGCGACTATGCCCTCTATAACTGAATTAGACTGGCGTAAGCCGACAGCTACAGTTGCTGGAAGCGCTACGCTATTGCCCGAAGTTAAGCAAAAACATTTCCCCTCCACCGCTTCTATAAAAGCGGTACAAGACTACTCCGATGCACACGATGGTAAGGGCCTTCTGATCTGGTATGACGGTCAACTAGTCGCTCAACATTTTGCTGAAAACATCAGTGACAAAACCCTTTTCTCTGGATTTTCGATGCATAAGAGTCTCATTGCATTGGCAGTGCTGGCGGCGATTGAAGATGGCATTATTGGTAATCTAGACGACTCAATAGGCAGCTACTTGAGCCCTTGGAAAGACGACCTTCGAGGAAAAATCACGCTCAGACAACTTCTACAGCAAAGCAGCGGGCTTGCGCATTACTCCTTCGGTTCAGCCGACCCGAAAGGTAATGCATTAGTGCTGTCTTCGGCCATTAATAAGACTGCGCTGCAGTATCCGCTGGTGGACGTTCCCGGCACACTTTTTAACTACAATAATGTGAACGCGCAGCTTGCTGGCATGGTCTTGGAGCAGGCGCTAAATCGCTCAGGTAAAACTTATGCTGAGTATCTGACTGAACGTATTTGGGATCCCTTAGGTAATAACGAAGCTAGACTGTGGTTAGAAGACGAAGGCGGGAGCCCACGTTTCTTCATGGGGCTGCACGCAGGTCTTGCTGACTGGTTACGTATCGGTGTGATGCTGACAGATAGGGATCAGCAGGTACTTTCTACAGAAAGTTTAATGGCGTTCAGCACGCCGAGTGCTATGAACAAGGGTTATGGCTTAAATGTTTGGCTTGGCGGGAACTGGCAGCCTAAGCGTCATTACGGTCCAACTACGCCAATGGTTATACCGCATGTTGAGCCTTATCTGGCCCCGGATGTGCTGTTCTTTGATGGCTTTGGCGGGCAGCGCCTTTATGTGGTGCCCTCCGCGGGTCTAGTCGTTGCGCGATTTGGCGAGGTGAATGTGACGTATGATGATTCTATTATCGTCAATACTTTGTTGCGCGGCTTACTCGATAGTGATGTAAATAATAATCGCGAGGCTTATGAAAATAAGGCTTCCGACGGTGTTTACAATCAACGCTTTGAGACGTTATTGAGCCAAGCCCGCAAGGGTTCAGCTTTGACCGCCTACGATCCGCTTGCCTTATTGCAAGGTGCCAAAAAAATACTGGCGTTACCTCGTAACAAAGCGACATGGCTCAGTACACAAACTCGCAATTGGCTAAGTGGGCTGGGCGTTGAAAGCAATTCCAAAGCTATTATGCTGTGGCATAAAGGACACGTAGTTTTTGAAGAGTACTTCAATGGAGCCGACGCAACAACTCTGGTTATTTCTCGCTCCCTTTCCAAGCCAATGTCTGTGATTGCGGTGGGTAGGGCGATCCAGCAAGGCTTTATCCGGGATCTCGATGTGCCCGCTTCAGTGTACTTAAAAGAATGGCGCGGCACGGACAAGGCCCAGATCACGCTAAGACATCTGTTACAAATGCGTTCAGGTTTAGCACCGCAGGGATATACGCCCGATCCAAAGGATGTCATGAACCGAGCCTACTTACATCCTTTTCATATAGAAGTAATCCTTCATGAGTATCCCTTAGTAAGCGAACCCGGCACTCGCTATGACTATTCAAACGCGAATAGCGAAATCATTGCGCCTATCATTGAACGTGCGACAGGTCGTCGCTATGCGGAATGGTTAACGGAGTCTGTGCTTGTTCCATTGGGCGCTGCGGGTGGGGATATATGGGTAAATCGAATTGGTGGTACAGCCCACTCAGGATGTTGCGCCCGACTGCCCGCAGAAACTTATTTGCGTTTAGCTCTCCTGCAATTACAGGATGGCATTTGGCAGGGTGAGCGACTTTTACCAGAAGGTTATGTGCAAGAAATAATCACACCGACAGAGACCAATCCACATAGCGGCATGGGTGTGTATTTGGCAGGCACTTATGTTGAAGGACGCGGCGCGGCTAACCCTGAGTTCAATTATGGAAAGACAAAACACGGTGAGGTTTATCTTGACCGAGATTTATATCTTTTTGATGGCAATGGCAATCAAGTGATCTACGTTATACCCCGGCATGACTTGATTATACTGCGGGTGGGTGTTGCTCCGCCGAAGGATACGCCATGGGATAACAGCCGGCTCCCTAACCGAATACTTCGTGAGTTCAGTGAGGCAACCGGGGCGCAGTTGAAACCGCAGGCTGGGCAATAGACTTGATAAAATTATTCATCAATGCGCCGACTAAGCTGCATTGAATTTCAGTATCGATAATTGAAGTGCAATAGGAGTATAATAATGACGCAAATAAAACAAAAACTCGGTGGCTTTTTAGAGCAGGTTGGTCTGTTCTTAGCCGTCTTATTTTACGTATTGTTCGCTTGGTATCAGTGGTGGTCGGGAGTATCGCCGCGGCTAATAAGAGGCAGTGCTGAACGTGAGGCAATTCACCATGCTCACTTGAGCATTGGGGCGACTTTGTTTGTATTATTACTGCTAATTGTTGTTATCTGGTTATTACGGCCTGGTCAAAGTATTATGGGTCGGATAAAGAAAGCCTTCTCCAATGTGGCCAATACCGCCATTTCGTTATTTTTCATATTTATGTTTTTTTCGATGTTATGTGGCTTGGCCCAAGCTTGGTCAAAAGGCGAAGAGACACCTTTTTTAGGGGTGTTCAATTTACCCCAGTTTCTGGATTGGTCATGGAGTACTGCAGGTTATAATCATGCAGCTCTGTCGACTATCGCGTCGGCACTGTTTTCCGGCATCGTATTTGTTTATCTATTTACTCACCTGCGTAAATATGTAAAGCCGGGTATAGCTGTAGGCCTACTAATAATTCTACATTTAGTCGTAAACTTACCTAAGCCACCTTCTCTTCATCCCATCGCAGCGTTTGGCTCCTACGTTATGATCCCCATTTTTTACCTGACGGCACTTGCACTATATTGTTGGGCAAAAGAACGCAGAGCAGTTTACGTTCCAGTCTTTACGGTATTTATTGTGTTTTTCTTGTATTTACCCTACATCGCTTTCAAAGTTTTACCGCCGTGGCATCAAAAAGCCGCTGAAGAAACTGTGTTTGTAGAGTCGGCTGAGCCGCTTGTGCCAGCCAGGCCGCAAGCTGAGATATTTAGTACACCTGAAAGTTTAGCTAGAGCAGAGAAATTAGTTCTTTGGTGTACGCAGTGCCATAACGCAGCGCCAAGCGACAGCCACATACTTGGCCCCAATTTAGTTGGCGTTTACAATCGTCAAGCTGGAACAGCTGAAGGTTATGGTCGTTATTCTAGTGCTATGGTCGCAAAAGGTATTCAAGGCACGTTTTGGAATCGACCAAATTTGTCTGAGTTCCTGACTCATGGTAAGGAGTTTATCCCAGGCAATCTAATGAACCAACAAAGCGATCTGTCTGATCCAGTAAAATTGAATCAGGTAATTGATTATCTCGAATACATATCATCGAAATGAGATGGGGGTTTTTAGCGAAACGATAGTATCTAGTTTCATGCATTCGTTTATAGCTGTATTACTACAATTCCACAGAATTGAGCGGCAGCCGTCCAATTCTGTGGGTATCAACACTTCTTCGATATGTGTGTAAAATCAGGTTTTAGCAGTAATCGATTGCTTGCGAAGCACAAATGCAATGATTGATGCAGCCAACATTGTTTTGCCAAATTGTCACCGAGCTATTCCATTCATAGCAGGATTTTACGATTTTTCTACTATGTAATTTTTGAAATAGCTTGCCAGTCGCAGTGTTGTTTTAGAGGTAAGCCCACGCGCGTAATTTGCGGTCGTGATGTATGAATTGGTCAATCTGTTGACGAAACTGCAGCGTAAGGTCAATAAAGTCCCAACCGTTGAGCAGCATCTGTTGGCTATAATCGTCTAATACAAAATCATAGCTTGGCGTTTTTGACGAGCTCACCTGACGTTTTTGTAAATCTATTTTCAAGCTAAATGCATCTTTGGTGTTGCCTATCTCATCCGCAATAGACTGAATCTGCGCAGCAGACAACACAACTGGTAACAAACCGTTGCGTAAACAATTATTCCGAAAAATAGTGCCAAAACTCTCTGCGATGATCGCCCTAAAACCATATTCGACTAATGCCCAAACTGCATGCTCACGCGATGAGCCACATCCAAAGTTGTTGCCGCTGAGTAACACTGTCGCTTTATCATAAGGAGCCTGATTCAATATAAAATCTGGATTGAGACCCTCTTTTTCTTTGCCTATGTAGCGGTATCGTTGTCCTGAAAATAAGCCTTCTCCTAAGCCTAATTTAGACACCTTTTTCATTTCCCTTGAGGGAATAATTTGATCGGTATCAATATTATCGCTAAGCAAAGGCACAACGATACCTTGGTGTTGAATAAATTTTTTCATGTTCACAGATACCTTCTACAATCGACTATTTTTCCTTCAATTGCTGCGGCGGCCACCATCATAGGACTGGCAATATGTGTTCTTGCACCACGACCTTGTCGACCTTCGAAGTTTCGGTTGGTAGTACTAATTATTCGTTGACCGTCACTAAAGCCCTCGCCGCCCGCATAAAAACAAAGTGAACAACCGGGCTCTCTCCATTCAAATCCTGCAGCAATGAAAATTTTGTGTAAACCCATTTGCTCTGCTTCAAGTTTTACTTGTGCTGACCCTGGGGTACATACCGCCTTAACATTTGGACTGACTTTATGTCCTTTAAGAATTTCTGCAGCGGCTTGCAAATCGGATAATCGGCCATTGGTGCATGAGCCAATGAATGCTCCTTGTATCGGCATGTTTATTAGTGATTGTTCGTTAGTGACGTTCATATATTGTGCTGCACTTTTTTTTGCGTCATCTTGTAAAATCGGAATACAGTCAGATATGAATACAGATTGTGCCGGGCTTGTGCCCCAAGAAATCATTGGTATTATTTCAGAGCAATTTATACTTAATTCGGCATCAAAGACGGCATCTTCATCGCTAAAAAGCATCTCCCAGTCTTTAATTGCTTGCGCCCAATGTTGTTTTTTTGGAGCGTAGGTTTTGCCGGATAAATAGTCGAACGTTGCAGTATCGGGCGCAATTAGCGCTGTAAAGCCTGAAAATTCAGTGGTCATATTGCATAGCGTAAAACGGGCTTCCATGCTGAGCTGCTGGATGACCGGCCCGCAGAATTCAATCGCCATACCTTGCCCGCCCGACGCACCATAGCTTTTTATAAGGTACATGATTATATCTTTGCTACTAACACCCGGGTTGAGAGTGCCCTCAAAGCGCACTCGCATTTGCTTAGGTTTTTCGACTCGCAGGGTTTCTGTCGCCATCGCGTGTTCGCAATCACTTGTACCGATACCCCATGCGAGTGCGCCAAGTGCGCCAAGCGTACATGTGTGGCTATCCGGACATACAACCGTTAATCCTGGCAGCGTTATGCCCTGTTCAGCAGACACCACATGAGAAATACCTTGGTCGTGATCATTTATGTCAAATAATTTAATATTAAAGAATTTGGCGGCTTCGCGTGTTTTTGTTATAAATTCAGTGCCACCGGGCATCAAGGTCTTATCTGCTCGACCTGGAAATGTGTCGATAATATGATCCATAGTGCAGAAAACTTGCCGTGGATTTCTTAGTTCTCGGCCACTGTCTTGTAGCCCATTTAAGGCTATGCATCCGGTTCGTTCATGCAAGAATATTCGGTCTATATAGATTAGCTCAGAGCCGTCTGGTAGGCGGCTTACTGAATGCTGATCCCAGAGTTTTTCAAATAAGGTACGTGGCATATTGTGGCTTCTATTGGTAGCCAAATAATCAGCTTTAAGATTAAAGATATAATATTATATCTTTATAATTTTAGTTTGGCTAGCCTGTCATGCTAATTAATACAATCTAAGTGATGTTAAATTACTTGGTATGCAGCCTAAGGGGCGACAAAGCCCTTTGGAATGCCTGCATCTGGTGTAAAACCATATAAGGGCTCAGATGGAAATGCAGCACGCAAAATATGCCTGACTTCTAATAACTGAGGTAAGTCTATACCCGTCTGTATGCCCATAGACTGAAGCATGAAAACTAAGTCTTCAGTCACAATATTGCCGCTGGCACCGGGTGCAAAAGGGCACCCACCTATTCCAGCCATAGAGCTGTCAATGGTTTCAATACCAGCTTCAATAGCGGCCAATGCGTTGGCTAAACCTAGGCCTCGGGTGTTATGTAAATGTACGCTGGTCAGTTTCTCGTTGCCCACGCAAGCTTTGATTTGCTGGACCAAACGTTTGACCTGCTGAGGATTTCCATAACCCGTAGTGTCGGATAAACCCACTTCCGCAGCGCCGGCTTCGATTAGCTTCTCGGCGCTGGAAATCACTGCATATTCGGCAATCGTCCCTTCGATTGTGCAACCAAACGCAGTAGACAAACTTGCTTCAAAATGAGGCCGCTGGGCTTTTGGTAGCTGACTAATATAGCGGCTGATTTGACTAACTTCGTCAATAACTTGATGATGGTTGCGCTTTAGGTTACGCAAGCTATGTGTCTCGCTAACGGAAAAAGGAATTGATAATTTATCTACGCCGGCGTTAATTGCTGCGATTGCGCCTTTTAGATTTGGCACCAAGGCGGCCACTTGTAGACCCTTGATAGTTTTTGCATAACGTACGATTTGGGCTGTATCTGCAAGCTGTGGAAACACGCTGGCAGGTACAAATGAACCAACCTCTATTTCTGCAATACCCGCTTTAGCCATGGCACTTATCCACTTCTTTTTATACTCAGTTGGCATGATTGCCTTAATACTTTGTAAGCCGTCTCGGGGGCCCACTTCGCTAACTAAGATTTTTTTTACTGCCATTTTCATTTGTCCTTATCCAACATTTTAAGCTGTTAACAATTTTTATGTAGATTAAAAACTAATGATATACTAATATATCATTTAATTGCTAATACTAAACTAGCAGCGATGTGATATCAAGCTTATAAATATTTGCCGGAGGACTAATGGAGTCTATTCAACAAGCGCCGCTGAGCGGCATTCAAGTCGTCGAGTTTTCACATATGGTAATGGGTCCTTCAATGGGTCTTATTTTGGCTGATTTGGGAGCGGACATAATAAAAATCGAACCCATTGCAGGAGATAAAACTAGAAATTTAAAAGGCTCAGGTGCTGGCTACTTCGCTATGTACAATCGAAATAAGCGTAGCGTTTGTATCGATATGAAGTCTGAAAGAGGTCGAGAAATAGTGCATGACCTAGTCGCCAAAGCCGACGTGGTGATAGAAAATTTTCGTTCTGGTGCGTTAGAAAAAATCGGTTATGGTTATGCGGAATTATCAAAGCTGAACCCTGAATTAATTTATTGTTCAGCCCGCGGTTTTTTGCAAGGGCCTTACGAGCATCGCACAGCGTTAGATGAAGTTGCACAAATGATGGGTGGTCTTGCATACATGACAGGTCCAGTTGGAAGGCCGTTGCGCGCAGGTGCGTCGGTGATTGATGTAATGGGCGGCATGTTTGGCGTCATTGGAATACTGTCTGCTTTGGAGATGCGTCATCGCACGGGTAAAGGGCAATGCATTAGTAGTTCATTGTTTGAGAGTACGGTATTTTTGGTCGGACAACATATGGCACAATATGCCGTAACGGGCCAACCTGCTGCTCCCATGCCCTCTCGAATATCGGCTTGGGCGGTATATGACGTTTTTAGTACCGCACAGGATGAAAAGCTTTTTGTGGGCGTGGTCAGCGACTCACAGTGGAAAATCTTTTGCCAAGAATTCGACTTTATACAGTTCAGTGCTAACCCAAGTCTAGATAGTAACGCTGGTCGAGTAGAGCAGCGCGACCACATCATACCGCTGGTTGCGGACAAATTTGCTTCTTTATCGATGAGCGAACTCACGGAGAAGCTAGAGAAAAGTGGCTTGCCCTACGCGCCAATAAATAAACCGGAGCAACTACTCGAAGACGTGCATCTGAATAATTCTGGCGGCTTATTACAGGTTGAATTGCCTAACGGTAAAACTGCATCATTACCCGCGTTGCCAATTAGTATGGCAGGAAAACGACTTGGTTTACGTCGAAATGTACCCAAGGCCGGACAGCATTCGCGTGAAGTATTGGCTCAACTGGGCCTTAATGGTGAGCAAATTGATTCATTGTTTGAGGGTAACATTGTCTCTTAGTTGGCTGTCTCTTAGTAACACGGCCTATGGGCAATAAACCTATTGACTGATGTTGTTAACAGTCAATAGCCACTCAAATAATCTGGTTCATATAAGCTGATTACCGTGTTGTATTGCCGGTGTAAATTATTTAATAACGCTCTAGTAAGCGACCGAGGCCGACAATTTTGTCTTGAATGCCATTGCTGCGCAGCGCATTCCAGTATGTAGCAGTATTAATAGCGATAACAGGTTTGTTTAGCCATCTCTCTGCAGCAGCAGCTACGCGTACCATTGACAAATTAGTACCGACCTGCAGAAGTGCGTCTACATTATCGTCATCTAAATATTTAAGCGTATCAATTAGCGTTTTTTCGCTTACTTGAGATATAGCGGTCCAAGATGGGCAGCGTAGGCAATGATCGGCAACGGTTTCAATGCCATGATCAGCTAAATAATGTCGCACATGCTTATTTGCTATTGGAAAATAGGGCGACAAAAATGCTACTTTTTTTATATTACCGTAGGCAGCAATTGCTGCCACCAGAGACTCAGAACCCATGGTCAAACCGATGCCTGCGGCCTGCTCAACATTGCTTTTCCACTTTGTACTCCCTTCAGCACCGCCATAGAAGGTTACCGCAGACATACCCATTACCAAATGATCAGGATTGCAGGTCATTACACCCCGTACAGCTTCTAAGGTATTTTCAGAAATTTCTAAGGTGCCTGCCATGAAGCTTTCATCACTCAATGCTTGTGCATCTTCAACAATAATACGGCTATAGTGATTCGTCACTCCGGGCACACGCATATCGTCAAAATCCGGTTGCACTATGGTATTGGTAGACGGACCCAATACGCCAAAAGTTTTACGCCAAGCAAGCTGATCATGCATGATTTTTCTCTTAATTTAAAAACTGATTAATATAATACTAGCAATGTAGCAATAATGATATACTATTATGTCATATGTACCAGTTCTTAAAAATCAAAAAGAGGCGCTTATGCAGTCCAGATACAAAGAATTTAGATACGCTTGGCGAGTCGTCCTCGCTTCGGCGGTTGGCATTGGCTTGGGAATGGCGCCCGTTCCTATTTATACTCTGGGCGTGTTTGCGGCCCCATTAGCCGCTGAGTTTGGCTGGGGGATTGATAAAGTTTTCTTAGCTTTACCTATATTGACCTTATTCGCTCTGATCCTTAGCCCGTTGGTAGGTTTACTGAGTGATAAAATAGGTGCCCGGCGAGTAGTAATAGGCTCAGTTATTGGCTTTAGTGCGGCGTTAATGTTGCTTTCGCTAAATCAAGGTTCGCTAACAATTTACTTAGCTTTGTGGGGGCTAGTTGCCATTTTGGGTGTGGGTACATTACCGATCACGTGGACTCGTGTAATCAATAATTGGTTTAGTGACTGCAAGGGGCTCGCATTGGGCTGCGCTTTAGTCGCTACTGGTATCTTCGGTATATTTATTAAGTTTTACGTGGCGTTTTTAATTGACGCCGTGGGCTGGAGAATGGCATTTATAGGCTTAGGGGTATTACCATTAATCACTTCTTTGCCTTTAGTTTATTTTCTATTCCGCGACGTTGACGATCCCAAAGTACCTGAGGAACAAAGAAACGCGATAGCAGAAAAGTCCGGTCAAATCGTCACGGGCATGCTAGCAAGCGAAACATTCAAAGACTGGCGCTTTTGGCTAATGGCAGGCTGTTTTGTGTTAATTTCCTTCGGTGTTGGCGGCCTAATTCCAAATCTTGAAAACCTATTTGCTACTAAGGGTTTTGATAAAGGTGATGCCATAATATTAGCCAGCTTAATTGGCGTTTCTGTCGTCGTTGGCCGCTTAGTTGGCGGTTATATGATTGACTTTTTTTGGGCGCCAGGCGTGGCGGTCTGCATGTTAGTTGTCCCTGCTGCATCTTGCTACATCTTAGTCCAACCTGAGCTGACGTTTATGATTGCCGCAATAGCGGTGCTATTAATAGGCTTGGCTGCAGGTGCTGAACAAGACCTCATGGCCTTTATGATTGCGCGCTACTTTGGTATGAAAAGCTACGGCGTAGTTTATGGCGTACTTTACAGTTGCTTTGCTTTAGGCGCGGGTTCTGGGCCTTGGCTACTCGGCAGAGAATATACCGCTAGTGGTACTTATGACAATGTGCTTTTTTACGTTGGTATTGCGTTTCTGGCTGGGTCATTACCGCTATTATTATTGGGCAAATATCGAGACTTTTCTGTTCCAGCAAAAGCGTAGTAGTCTCCTTCATTGGCCCATTTTACAAAGCTTTTAATACGTAACTAACGGAAATTCACTATGACTAGAACGCAAGTTATCGTTGCAGGCGCAGGGCCAGTAGGCACCATGGCTGCCTATCGCTTGGCACAGCAGGGTTATGATGTCATTCTTTGCGAAGCTGGGCCAAATTGCGCTCAGGATTTGAGAGCCTCTACTTTTCATCCACCGACGCTAGAAATGCTCGATGAATTAGGCATGGCCGACACGATTATAAAGCATGGTTTAAAAGCACCTATTTACCACTTTAGGGAGCGTCAAACCGGTGAAGTAGTCGAATTTGATTTATCAGAACTAGCGGGTGAAACCAAGTTTCCTTTTAGGGTTCAGTGTGAACAGCATGTAATGGCTGGGTTGATTGCCGATAAGCTTAAGGCGCATCCTAAGGCGGATGTGCGTTTCAATAATAAAGTCGTTGCGTTTGAGCAGACAGAAAACGGGGTTGAAGTGGCTTTAGAAACGGCCTTTAGCATCGAGAAAATCAGCGCCGATTATCTTATTGCAGCTGATGGTGGCAATTCTATTATTCGTAAATGGTTAGGTGTTGAATTTGAAGGTTTTACTTATCCAGAACGTTTTCTTACGCTTTCTACGACTGTCGAATTAGCAGATTACATCGATAATCTGGCTTTGGTAAGTTATGTGTCTGATCCGAAAGAGTGGATGGTTTTATTGCGGGTGCCTAGCGTCTGGCGCATTTTGGTGCCAGTGAAGGAGGACCAGCCTGACGAGTGGCTATTGTCCGATGAAAAGAAAGATCAGGTCTTTCAGAATCTAATTGGCGAAACTGGGGTTGAGACAGGTCATCGAACTATCTATAGGGTGCATCAACGAGTGGCTAAAAAATTCAATTTTGGCCGAGTTTGTTTAGTCGGTGATGCCGCTCATTTAAATAACCCATTAGGCGGTTTTGGCATGAATAGCGGTATCCACGATGCGTGGAATTTGTGCGATAAAATTAGCTACAATCTTAAACATGGTCACAATGAAAACAGTCTTGAACTATTTGACCGCCAAAGGCGCGCTGTTACGCACAGCTTCATACAAGCGCAAACAATGCAAAACAAGAAATTACTTGAGCACGGTGACGCATCAAACCACGCTCAGCGCTACGCTGAGATGCACGCCATAAGTAATGACCCACAAAAGCGTCTCGAATTCCTTCGTCGCCAAGCTATGTATACCAGTTTAGCTGAAGCCGATGCGATTACATGATGGCTTCAAACCCTCTCCTAGAGTAAATTATGACGACGACAACCCTTGCCGACACGATAGATAGTTCTAATTTTCGCAAGCTTTACATTGCAGGGGAATGGGTTAAGCCATCGACAGATCGTGTTTTGAAGGTGATTTCTCCATTTACAGAAGAGCAAGTGTTTCAGGTAGCCGAAGCAGTCATTGCCGATGTTGATCTCGCTGTAGAGGCTGCGTATCAAGCATTTGAGAGCGGACCTTGGCCGCATATGTCAGCACCTGAACGTGCAACTATTCTACAAGCTTTCGCTGCAGCGCTCCGACGTCGGGCCGATGATTTTGCAACAGCTTGGACAGAATCTACGGGTGTTCTTGCTGCAATGTCAAATGGGTCCCTAGAATATGCCGTCTCTGCCATTGACCGCTCAATTGCGCAGGCTTCATCTTTCCCGTTTATTGAAAAATATCCTGCGCAGAATGGATGCAATATATTGGTCCATGAACCCGTGGGCGTGGTTGCGGCGATTGCGCCATGGAATGCGCCATTGGCTTCTATGCTGACGAAGGTTGGGCCAGCGTTGATCGCGGGCTGCACATTAATTATGAAGCCGGCACCACAAACCCCTATTGAAGCTTATATTGTGGCTGAGTGCGCCGACGAAGCGGGTTTTCCTCCCGGCGTGTTAAACCTGATTACGGCTGCTCGTGAAGCGTCTGATTATTTAGTTCGTCACCGTTATGTCGACAAAGTGAGCTTCACCGGCAGTTTGGAGACCGGACGCCGAGTTGCCTCCGTATGCGCAGATCGAATTGCAAGGGTGACGCTAGAACTCGGCGGTAAATCGGCCGCTATTGTGCTAGACGATTACGACCTAGAAAAAGCAGCTAAAAACTTGGTTGACGCAATATGCGTTCTCAACGGCCAAAATTGCGCCGCTCTCACACGGGTTATAGTATCCAGAAAGCGGCATGACGAGTTGGTTGAACATCTAGCCAGTGCCATGCAGATGATCACCATTGGCAATCCCTACGACCCAGAAATCAAGCTAGGTCCAATCAGCATTAAATCACAGCTTGAAAAGATAGAAGTATACATAGCTAAGGGAATTGCTGAAGGTGCAATTTTGGTGACCGGAGGTAGACGACCTGCAAAGCTTAAGTGTGGGTATTACTTTGAGCCGACCTTGTTTGCCAATGTAGACAACAATATGAGCATTGCCCAAGAGGAAATCTTTGGCCCAGTATTATGTGTAATCCCATGTGACGACGAAAGCGACGCTATCCGGATTGCGAATGACTCGCCCTTCGGTCTAGGCGGCGCGGTTTATACGAATGATACCAATGCTGCCTATCGAGTCGCACGACGATTTCGAACGGGGACCGTCGGTCATAATGGAATGAAGGCCAGTTTTGGTATTGCCTTTGGTGGCTTCAAACAATCTGGTATTGGTCGCGAAGGGGGCACAGTAGGATTAATGCCTTATCTTGAACCAAAAACATTAATGTTGGGATCGCAACCTCAAGGACTTGATATATGAAAATATATGGGAAAATGATGGCTTCGATATGCTTCGTGCTTATTCTCACAAGTTGGCGTGTTAGCAGCGACCCAATTGGCATTAAGGTACAAACGCTGATGCTCATGGCTAGCAATGAACGTGAAGTAGAAGTCATTGTTTACTCTCCTGAGGGCGGCTGTAATAAATGCACCTTACTGTTTTTTTCCCACGGAGCAAATATTGGGCCTGAAAATTACGCCGCTTTATTAAACGCATGGGCACTTGCCGGATATGTCGTCGCCTCTCCACTTCACGTAGATGCCCAAACACACCCCCAACGCCAGGATTACAGCAGTTTAGACTGGGTTAAAACGCGAGTTGAAGACTACGAACTGATTACCGAAGCCCTTTTAAACAAAGGCATTCAGATACACGATGTGAGCTTCTCTGGCGCGCTAATTGCCACTGGTCATTCGTTTGGTGCGCTGATCGCGCAAATCGCAATTGGTGCAACAATGCATTCTGATTTAGGTGTAACGCTGTCAAAAAACGCATTGCTCCCGCTCGGTGCGGTTGCTATTTCGCCTCCCGGACCTATTGATAACTACATCGCCAAAGAAAACTGGAATAAGATGCTTAAGCCTGTTCTTGTGGTGACCGGCACTGCGGATTCTTTTCCCCAATTTATGCCCGATTGGCGCCTGCATAAAGCTTCGTATGAGGCTGCGCCTAAAGGTAGCGCCTTCCTATTAGTGTTTGATGACATTGACCATTACTTTAACGGTGCGTTTGGGCGGCCTACAGAGAACGGATTCGTTGATAATTCTGAAATACAAATTCTTAACCAGAGAGTGTTGGCGTTTATTGTTGCACTTGAGACAGAAAAAATGCCCTCTCCTGCTATTTGGTCAAAGGCAGAAACACAAGGTGTGAAGGCTGCTAGTCGCTAGGCAAGAGTCTAGACAGCATAGTTACTAGGGTAATATGAAACACGTGCTCTGTACTAATTTTTGAGTTTGAAGAATCGTTAGGAACTGTAAATTTCATTAGGCCATTAGCTACCAATAACGGTTGTTCTAAGTGTAAGTAGAAACAGAGTCTATGCTGCTTTGAACTCCATTTTACTTGTATTTAACCTAATGATATGTCAATAATGCATATGGTTAAGCGCATAAGTAATTGGTTGTATACTTTTATGTACATTAATGTAAGAGGCTAGTAATTCGTTAAATGTGATCTTATCAGAATCTCTGCAGATGCTCTTAAGTGTAAGCCAGAAGTGACGCCTAGATTAATTTAGCTTTTTGAAAACATTACCATGAAGGGAAACACTAATGGGAACACATTATAAGAAAAAAGTACTATCTTTAGCAATTACCTCTGCACTCAGCATAACTTTTACAGGCGCTGTTATGGCGCAAGAAGAACCTGTAAACAGCTCAGATGATGAGATTGAAAAAATCGAAGTCATATATCAAAAAACACAAGAGTCGCTGCAAAAAGTGCCCTTGTCGGTTAGTGCGCTTACCTCTGAGGATATGCGCAAACGCAATATACGGGAACTCGAAGATGTAGCCCTAGCTACCTCAGCGTTTTCGTTTGAAGATTTTGGCGGCGGCTTCGGCGTACCCGTTATAAGGGGTGGTGCGCAGACACGTATCCAAGACCTAGACATGACAACTTCGGTCTTTCTTGACGGAATCTACTTGCCACGCCAGTACATGTTTGATGTCGGGACGGTAGGATTTGATCGTATCGAAGTGGTTAAGGGACCACAGAGCGCACTATATGGAAAAAATGCTTTCCTTGGCGCCGTAAACTATGTCAGCAAGCGGCCTGGTGATGAATTATCAGCAGACGCGTCTGCAACCTTAGGCTCAGATAAACTGCGTGAGTTCACTGGTGAGGTTAGTGTTCCAATCATAGAAGATTTATTAAGTGCACGCGCAGTGGTGGCGTACTCAGAGTTTGATGGTAGTTGGCAGAACGACCATCCTGATGCCGATCTGGACTTTGGTAGTAAAAGCACTAAGGGCAACGTTGGCGGCCATGAAAAGTTAACCTATGGCCTTAACGTCGATATCACACCAAATGAAAAACTCAATATAGAGCTTGATTATTATCGCGTTGAGCGCTTTGCAGAAACAGGCGCAAACAACCGTATTGAGGCACCTGGAGACACCAACTGTTCGCCGACCTTTTTTGGCGGTAATCGCTTCTACTGTGGTGAAATTCCCGATACTTTTACGCCCTTACCAGGCGGTAGCCCTGAAGGCTCTATAATTGTTAGGGATCCGCGCAGTTACAGTCTCGATGTTGTCTCTGACTTCTTCCGCGCGCGAGTCGATTATGAAATTTCCGATGCCTGGGGCCTTATGTACCAATATGGTAACTCAGATTCAGAAACAACCTCCGCTGGCGGTGGTGATCGCGACCCATTATTAGGTAACACCTCCTTTGGCGCTAATATCATTAACGGTACTCCAGTGGGAACAGTTAAGTTTTTCTCACATGAACTACAAATGCAATATTCGCATGAGCAATGGAGTGGATTTGTCGGTGTGTTTACCTCCGAAATCGATGACTTTGACAAATTTGATTTAGGGATTGCGCCGCTTCGTGGCACCGAGCCAATCATTGTTGACGCAACAGATGGGATACTATCAGGTACGACCTTTAATATAGGCTTAACCAATGCGGCTACTGACGTTTTGACCGATGCAATTTTCGGTCAGATTTCGTGGACCACAGAGGACGGGAGCTTACGCATCACTGCAGAGGGTCGTTACTCGGATGAGGAAAAAGTACTCGACAGCAACACCACCACAGAAGCTGATACTATTTTTAAGGCTAACTGGACTGAGTTCACTCCGCGTTTTAGTGTGGATTATCAGCTAGATGATGACCGCATGGTTTACGCGAGTCTTGCCAGGGGAGCTAAGTCTGGCGGGTTCAACAACACCGTATTTGACGAGTCACAACGATCGTTTGAGCCGGATGAGAATTGGACTACCGAAGTGGGCTCTAAGAATGATCTGCTGAACGGCAAGTTACGCCTCAATGGTGCTCTATTTTACACCAATTGGAATGACCTACAGATTGCCAGTTCACCTATTGGCATTCCCGCCGGTGTTACGCCACCAGCAATCGTTGACAATACCGGTGGTGCAAGCATCTTCGGCTTTGAACTTGACGGTGCTTGGACTGCTACCGACAACTTGTCTATTGATTTCGCCGTTTCTAAAAGCAAAACAGAATACAAGGATGGTTCGAAAAGCTCTCGTATTGGTTTGATCGGAGGCTGTGACGGCATTGTGTGCCCGGCTGACGGCTCAATCGGTGGTAATCAATTGCAACGCCAACCAGAATTTCAGGCATCAGTGGGCGTTGAGCTGGCGGGTGAGTTGAGCGGCGGCTATTATTGGTCGGTGCGCGGCGATGTTAACCACCAATCCAAGCAGTTCATAGATGAACTAAATCTAGCATGGCTGCCAGACAGAACGTTGGTCAACTTACGCGCTAACATGCAGATGGGCGAATTCGATGTATCGCTCTGGGCCAAGAACGTATTTGATAAAGAGTATGCAGCAAGTTCATTCTTTATCGCGACACCCTTTGGCACCGCTTACGTGCCGATTAGAGGACAAAAGCGAACAGTAGGCTTAACAGTCGCTTACTCTTTTTAATATAAGAGATAGGCTGTTGACCCCTGTTATTGGGGCCTTTGTTACGCTAGCAGCAGTTATCACTATTTAGTGGTAACTGCTTTTTTATTTCTCGCTTTCTTGCAAAGATGAGTACCAAATTGGTGAGGTCCATGCCATCTCCTGGAGAGTTTTTGGCGCACCGTTATCACAAGCGATAGGACGCTTGTGAGCAGGAAGCGCCGCGCATTGTGCCCAGCTCCACCGAAGCGTAGGTACTTCTAAGGCGCGCAGGTAATAGTAAGCCGACTGTGACACGTCAAACTCGTT
>Ga0307489_10000430_pt1 | contig 25312 bp, 41 predicted proteins | sample SB12metaG_FD_202247 | JGI IMG/M metagenome (GOLD analysis project Ga0307489, IMG submission 202247) | Sea-ice brine microbial communities from Beaufort Sea near Barrow, Alaska, United States - SB 1.2 | ecosystem: Environmental > Aquatic > Marine > Coastal | place: USA: Alaska | collected... | reverse complement strand
ACGGGGTGTGTCGAGCGCGGACAGCATTTGCGCTGCACTCGGTCTTTCCGACGTTGTGTTATAATCTCATTGAACTTTCACTGCTTCGCGTCAGCCTATCAATCTTTCGATCCTTCTCCTCCTCCGCCGCCTCGCTCCCCGCGGGCGGGCTTAATCACCAGCGTCTCCGCCGCCTGTTTGCTCATAGTGTACCTCACTTGTCGGGCTCCACCTCTACCTCACTTCTCAGGCTCCACCTCTGGCTCCGCCTCCAGCTCCACCGCTTCCACAGGGGGCGTGGGCGGGGGCGGGGGCGGGACGGCCTTGACCGACCGCGGGGTGCCCACTGTCAGCAGCGCCTCGCGGGCCTCGCAGCAGGGTCGTTCAGACCAAGCAGGGTCTGTTAACTCAAGGGAGACGTCGACTTACTGTAAGCTTATCACGTGCTAACAGTCTCGCAGGGGGGTCGTTGATAACAAGGACTCGAACCGAGATCGGAGCTTGACACACCTTAACACCTCCAAGCAGTCCATGACATACCTTGAGGCTGCCATGTCAGGGCGAATGCTCATACAGACGCGCGGACTCGGTTCGTGGTGGCCAACCGACCCCCAGACCATCGTATGAGCATTTACCCTCGCCTTCGCATCCAGCGGCCCGCCACTTTCGGTTTGAATGAACGCCGGCCGACTGATCGTTGTCAATAACCGGCCTGCCTTGCGCTGCGAGATCTCGAGCTTCTCCGCGCGCTCGGCGTCCTTCACCTCCTCCACCACGCAGCGGCGCAAGTTGAACTTGAAAGCAAGATTTGAAAGCGGTTCATCATACTTTAAGCTTCAAGCGCTGGAACCAAGCGCGGTCAACACGGAGTCAAGGTGGGGTGAAGCTGGGATCAAGGTGGGGTCAAGGTGGGGTCAAGGTGGGGTCAAGGTGGGGTCAAGGTGGGGTCAAGGTGGGGTCAACTCGGGGTCAAGCTGGGGTCAAGCTGGGGTCAACTCGGGGTAATCCTGGGGTCAACCACTCAACCTGCAGCGCCCTACCACCACCGCCATCTCCATCACGTTGGCGCTCATCCGGTCCACTTCCTCCTCGAGCGCGTCCTGCCGGTCCTTGCAGATCATAGGGCCTGCCAGATACTGCCCGCCACGTCATCAACGCGCATATCAAGCCTAATTCTTGAAATTGAATGGCATCTGAAACTGCACGGCGCGCAGCGCAACAGGCAAAGCTTGATTGGCATGTCTTGTCAGCTCTGCCTGTGCCCACGGTTCGACATTTTTTGTGTCTTGTAGTCTAGTGCCTGGTCTGTGAGCCGTAAGTAATTACTTGGCTAGTACGCACTCGGACGAGTCATTAACTCGTCAGATCACTTACTTGCGTACTTAACTTACTTGGCTAACAGACCAGGCACTAGGGTAGCTAGTGTCTCAGCCCTGAGAACATATGACGTGTCGAACAACATCTGGCAGGCCCTACCGGATGAGGTACTCGGACAGCGCGTGCACCGGGTCGTCCGGACGCACCTTCAGCATCTGCAGCATCGCGTCCGTCACCACCGCTCAGCATGGCCAAGTCCACAGAGCTCACGAAGGCTCAAACCAGTCTCCATGACTTGTGAGTGGGAGAAGGGCCTCACTTGATTGGTCGAGATAGTGGTCCACTGATATGTGATTGGCTGAGCATTCTACACGTGTGTTTCTGATAGCTCGAGAGAGTGGTTAACGGACATGTGGTTTGCTCTGACTGGTCGAGAGAGTGGTTCACTGAAATGTGGGTGGCTGAACTTTCTGCAGGTTTCCCTACCGGCATGACCTCCGAGGCCAGGTAGTGGCGCAGCGAGGCGGACCGCACGTGCAGCGTCTCCGTCTCACGCGCCGCCACCTCAGCCTCTTGAGCGGCGACCAGGGAGGCGGCGCGGGCCTTCTTGTAGCGGCGCAAGTTGGAATTGAAAGTAGATATTGAAAGCGGCTCATCACATTGTAGCTTCAAGCGCTGAGACCAAGTGCGGTCAACATGGGGTCAACCTCAGGTCAACCTGCACCGCCCAACCTTCTTGGCGGCGCGCGCTGCTCCGTCCGCCGCCGCCGCCGCCGCCTCCGCCGCCGCCGCCTCCTCCTCCTCCGTCGCGTAGCGGCGCAAGTTGAATTCGAAAGCGAAGTTTCAAAGCGGTTCATCATATTATGGCTTCAAGCGCTGTAATCATAGGCGCTTACAACACGTGTTTGAAACTGTCACCCTGCACCGCCCTGCCGTTGCCCCCATCTCGTCACCCACCATGCCGACGAAGTTGTGCGCCGCACCAAGCGCCTTCTTCGACGCCCGCAGCCGCGAGAACACCGATCCTGTGCCGTCAATCGCAAACTTCCTGACCCTCCGCTCGCCGGCCAGATATGCCACCACCACATCCGTCACCACCGGATCACCCTTGCGCCAGAGCCGGACAAAATTGAGGCACGCCGCATCATACGACGATGTTTTACTCAACAGTCCAGGGTGTAACACGTGATGGATGACGTGGCAAGCGATATGTGTTGAAGCCCTGCCTTCTTGCCCGCCGTCTCCGCCGCCGCCTGCGCAGCCCCAAACGCCTCCACCTCCGCCGCCGCCCACACCTTGTACCGCTCGTACTCCTCCGGGTGGGTCATCTTGCAGGTCTTGGCGTACTGGCCCTCGTCGCTGATTTGCAGCGCCAGGATGTAGCGGCGCAAGTTGATATTGAAGGCAAAGTTTGAAAGCAGTTCATCATACTTTGGTCTCAAGCGCTTTGTTCCAGGCGCTTTGGACTTGGCTTCCATCGGGTCAACCTGCACCGGCCTACCAATATTGTGGTGGGCGCGTTGGCAGGGTCCAGGCACCTCCGCGCCTCTCTCTTCTCCTCCCCCTCCTCTTCCCCATCCCCCTCCCCATCCTCCTCCTCCTCCTCCTCCTCCCCCTCCTCATCCTCCTCCTCTCCCTCGTCTCCCTCCTCCTCCGCCTCCCCGGCCGCCTCGCCTTTCTCCCCCTTCTCCCCATTCTCATCCTTGCTATCACGAGCGACCTTTGACGACCTTTTGGTTCTGGACGGGCGGGGTGGGATGTGTGTGAACAGGTCGGCGCACTCCGCTGACGTGGCGGGCACCCCCCCGGCCATCACGTACCCTGCCCGCGCATACGGCCGGGCAGATGGTGCTCGCCATGTCACAGGATGCCAAGCAGGGGCACAAACTGAACACCTCCATTAACACGTAAGCACAACACTGCCCAATCAGATTCCATTTCATCCACTCTCCCCACAGCAACTGTTGGAGCACACGATTACTAAATTACGTTCCCATTCGTCTCAATAGGGACCGCCCTCCTGCGGCTGCTGCAGCGCGATCCAATCAGGCAGCGCGCTCGTCGAAGCGACATGCTCTAACGAGACTTCAAACGACGCTTCAAATGCCTGTCGATGACGTGGGGGGCATTATTACCGTAGCACGAAGCACGTTTTCTTTCAACAACCGTCGAAAACGATTATCTTTGGCCCAAAATAGCCCAAAATCGCCCAATTTCGACGCTTGAAACGGGCGTATCTGTGGAAGTTTCTGAAAATGGGGTATGAGCCAGGCCCTACCCGCTTCACGAGCTTATCCGCGAGCACCGTCTTGAGAAGCTCCGTCTTGAGCTCGTCCGCCAGCTCTGCAAACTTCGCCGCGGCGTCCTCGCCTTCCTCCGCGACTCCCCCCGCCTTTTCTTGGAGCTCCACAGGGCATTTAGTCAGCCACTGCGTCATGAGCGTGGAGGGAGTCAACAGCGGCAGCGTGTACGCCTCCGCCGTCGCTGCCGCCAGCTCGTCGTGAAAGGAAAGTGGAGGGCCGCGGACGATGACGCGAAGCGGCGCCACGCCGTTGGCCTCCACAAATTCTGAAGCAAGCGCCGGCATGCCGCCGGACAATTCGATGTCAGATCCCGGGGAAGCGACGGGGCTTCCAAAGCCGCCGTGGTGTACCGCCGACGTGGCCTCGGCGACTTCGGCCGTGGCTTGCAAGCGGATGTTGAGCAGCAGCGCCTCCGCGCCGGGCGCCGCTGCCCAGGTGGAGGGCCACGTGAATAATGGCCCGGTACAGAGTGAGAAGATACCGGGCACACAGTGAGAGGACACCCGGCCTTAAGTGGAAGAGATTGAGGGAGAAGAAATCTCATGGGTGGAAGAGAAGGCATGGATGACATGGCAGGCGTCTGGTGAGTGTGCCTGCCGCGGAGGTGACGACGGCGGAGGCGGGGAACTGCGCCACCGGCGCGTCGAATGCGGCAGCAATGGCCATGGCCACCTCTTTGAGCGTGGGCGCGGCAGCGTCAGCCGCGATCACGTACCGCCCTGTCGAGGGCACAGCGCCCTCCCCCGCCGTGCGAGAGGGTCAATGACAACCATCATTCGAGCTGAGATCCAACAATACACACGTTGAGTATGAGTGCTCGTACAGACGCGCGGACCCGGCTTGTTACCTTGAGTACGAATGCTTATACAGACGCGCGGACCCGGGTCGTTGTTTCAGCGCGGTCAAGTGCTTGTTCTCAACATACTCCCTGCCATGGCCGCCACGGACATGACCGTCGCCGCCAGATTCATCATATGGCACACGGGCAGCACATTCTCGCCGGCGCCGAATATGGGCACGGGCCGGCCCTCCCACGCCGCACGCATGAGCGACAGGAAACCCTCCGGGACCTCGCCCGCGCCGTACAGCACTCCGGGGCACACCACGAACGTCGACGACAAGGGTCGTAATGCTCACCCTCGTCCGCTGACCGCGAGGAAACACATTTTTAAGGAGAAGGGAGGAGGGAGGAGAGAGAAGGGAGGAGAGAGGAGAGAGGACAGGAGAGAGAGGCGACAGGAGAGGGGAGAGACGAGAGAGGAATGAGGAGGGAGGACAGAGGAGAGAGGAGGGAGGAGAGAGGAGGATGGAGAGAGGAGAGAGGAGAGAGGAATGAGTAGGGAGGAGAGAGGCACGGGATGAGGATGCAGCGGGTATGAGCGGGTACAGTATGAGCGAGCAGTGAGAGAAGGGCCGTGCCTCCAGTGTGCCCGGGCGCGCGGCGCGGAGGATCACGCGCTCCGCGTCTGCAGTCACCTTGGCGGCGCCAGGCACCACGCCGCGGCGGGCCTCGTCGCGCTCCGTCAGCGGGTCGCCCGCGCTGTTCATTGCCGTGCGTGCCCACGTGGTGACCGACGAGCAGGGTCTTGCACCCGCCCACTTTTGAGCTCATCATAAGCGTCTTTTGTGGGATATGCTGGGTAGTCCATGGAATTTTAGTGACAAAAGTGGCTCAGGTTGAGCTGAGAAGTGGACGAGTGTAAGCCCCTACCGACGATATTCCAATCACCGTGCGCTTGCCCGGCGCGGCGGCCAGCAGGTCGAGGATGCCCTTGACTTTCCCTTCGGACCCCGCCAGCGGCAGCACCACGATGTCGGCCGCCGCCAGCGCGTCTATCGCCACTTGGTTGTGCATCTGCGACACGGGACCGCACGGAGGGGGTCGTGTTAGCGCAATGTATGCCTCAGGAAATCTCCATGCGCCATGCCCTCCCCCGTTCCCGGTTGCCCGTTCCCCCCAAAGTGGACAAACGACCCTTGCCACTCCCCGCCCCCCAAATGCGGCCTGCCCCTGCCCAAATGTGAATGGCGCCAAGCCCCGTTTGCGCTCTTGGCGCGGCGGGTCCCGTGCGATGACGGTGCCGTCCACGTGAGGACGGTGTCTTCCACGCCCGTGCCGAGTCTCAGCTACCAACGCAGACGACCCCGCGGCACTCAGTTGAGAGCCAAGGATGCCGGCACCCACATCTCGGGCACCCTGTTTTTTTGGAGGGAGTTTTTGATGGCTTACCAGGTAGTCTGCGAAATAGCACTCGGTGGCGAACTCCGGCTCTTCGTGCGACGTGCGCAGGCCGTAGACCGCGCACCCGGCGGCGGCGAGCGTGCTACCGACGGCGCGACCGATGCGCGAGTCGACCGGGGAGCAGGGGCTTACACTCGTCCACTTCTCAGCTCAACTGGAGCCGTGTTTGTCACAAGAAAACACCCTACCCACCCTTAACAACCCCTGACACCTCCTTAACACGGGCTACACAACCCCTACGCGCACCCCCTATCCCATACACAGCGCTCAAGTTGAGCTGAGAAGTGAACGAATGTCAGCCCCTGCCGGGGAGATGAACACCCTCTTGCCGGTGAACGCCATTTTCTGGGCTCCCTGGAGGGCAGCAGCGCGGCACAATTCAATGCCCTCGGCTTGACTTTTGACTTTGCTTGTTCTCCCTGGCCGAGGCGGCGGTTGCAGCGGCGGCAGCGGCTGAGGCGGCGGAGGTTGCCGCGGAGGTGCCCGCGTGGGTGGCGGTGGGCCGGCGGCGGGGGGAGTGGCGCGTTGGTAGCGCAGACCTGGCCCAAAAGAGGCAATAATGGGATAACGTAGGCGGGAAATAACGAAAACGAAATATCATTATCGCTATCCGGGATTCTTCCACGCGCCGCGCGCCACGCACTGTACGATATATATGCCAAGGGGTAGTAATAGTAAAATCATGGGGGGCCTGTATATGGGGCTCGCTGATATCGGCTCCAGAAATTTGAACCTTTTGTCGATGTTTTTTGTCGATGTTTTTTTTCGATGTTTGTGCGGAGCTCTCCAGCCATCTCTCCACCAACGAGCGGCGCCCTTCACCCGCTCTCCCCCCCAAACCGCCGCCATGCGTGAGCGGCGCGTGAAGCCCAACGCGGCGCTGTACGTCGGGTACGCCGACGATGACGAAGACATCGGCAAGGCCCTTACCACTCCACTCCTTCTCATGGGGACCGTTGCAAACATCTTTTATTCTTTTTACTCCTTCTCATCCAACGACTCGCGCGACCGCCGCGCCGTACTAGCAGAGCGCGATGTATCCAACCAGGGGCGCGCCCGCAACCAAACAACCGCAGTGCAACACGAAGGTGCTCAGGCTCTGCTGAACGGCAACGAGTAACGCCGTGCATCGCGTAGAAGCACTATTCTTGAAAAAATCTTACTCCATGCATCCAACACTCGTTCGAGGCGCCGTACTTGTAGCGCGGTGTATCCGCCTAGAAGCGCGACCTGAAACCAAGTGCGCTTCTTTGCACGTCGAAGGTGCTCATGTTCAGCTGAAAAGGCAACGTGTAACGCCCTGTATCGTCGGCGTAAGTAAGGCCCTGTACATCGGCAGTATTATGGCCAAGTTTGCAGCGCTGGAAAAAGCGCAGGGAGCCGCGAGCGGCGCCGGCGCCGGCGCCAGCGGTAGCGGCGGCGGCGGCGGCGGCGGCGGTGGAAGTGGGGGTTCTCCTCCGAAGCTCACGGAGGAGGAGCTGGTGAAGGCGGTGGGCGGGGGCCACGCCAGCTTCAACGACTCGCGCTCGGCCGCCGGCACGGACTACTCGCTGGTGGAGGAGCAGAATTTCGAAAACACGCAACGGCTCAAGCCGCGCGGCGCGCTCATCGGCGGCCTCACGGCAGGGGCTTACACTCGTTCCCATTTCCGCTCAACTTGAGCTCACTTTGCCAGTTTCCGCTCAACTTAAACTTACTGTGTCCTCCGTATACCCCAACGTAACCCGTGGATGTGTCCCGCAGGTGCTAAGTTGAGCTCCATCGTGAGCGATGTGTCCCGAAGGTCCTCAAGTTGAGCTGAGAAGTGAGCGAGTGTAAGCCCCTGGCTGACGGGCACCGACGACCGCGTGACGCTGGTGGAGGAGCACGTGGCGCCCGAGGAGCTGGACGCGTGCGACGCCGAGGCAGGGGCTTACACTCGTCCACTTATCGGCTCAACGTAAGCGCTTTCTGTGGGAGCGGGGCTGCATTTAGGGCTTCTTTAAGGGGTGTTTACTGAGCGTTAGGGGGTAGTAGGGGGATGTTAGGGTGTATTCTGTGACATAAATGGCTCAGGTTGAGTTGAGAAGTGGTTGAGTGTAAGCCTCTGCGCCGAGGCCACCTTCGCGCGCCTCCGCGCCGGCCGAGACTTCGCCCCCTTCCACCAACGCGAGGCAGGGGCTTACACTCGTCCACTTTTTAGCTCAACTTGAGCCGTTTCTGACACAAAATACACCCCAGACATCCCCTTATACCTCCTTACACCTCCTTACACCTCCTCAACAACCCGTACACGCACTCCCTATCCCACAGAAAGCGCTTACGTTGAGCTGAAAAGTGAACGAGTGTGTAAGCCCCTGACGCGAGGCTGAGACGACAAACGGCAAAGAAGATTCCTCCGATGCATCCGACCCATCCAAGCCGGCGACCGAGCCCATCCGCGTGGGCAAGGATGTGGTCATGGTGGAGCTCAAGGTAGGGCACACCCAAATGAAGGCCCCAACTCATAACAGGAGAAGCGGAGTGTGGGTATGGGCAAATGTGATGAACGGCCCTGGGTATACAGGGCCGAACTCATAACACTATGGCCCCCACCAAACAACCCCCCATTGTACCCTCCCTGGCCTTACACCCATTCCCTGCTCAGCTCAGACTGACTGTTTGCTCATATTGTACCCTCAGACTGACTATTTACTCATGTGTACCAGCGTACCCGTACATACTCGCCGCATCCTCTGCTCAGCCCTATCGTGTTATTACACCCCGATATACCCCTACTGTTGATACTTAAAATTAAGATATATCTGGTCCTCGCCGAAGGTAGGGCGCACCCAACTATAGCCACCACGATACTCCCCAGTATACCCACACCTCACCCCACCACACGCCTGCTATACACCCCCACTATAAACCCCCACTATACACCCCCACTATACACCACTACTTTACACCCCCACTATACACTCCCACTACGCCCCCACTATACACCCCCACTATACGCCCCCACCATACACCCCTCTTCTCAGCCCTGCTGTGTTCTACTCCCCATGCGCCCTCGCCGAAGGGCATCGACGCGTACACGCGCGAGCGCATCATCGAGGGACTCGCCGCGTCGATACCGCCGCATCGCAAGGAGGCGTTCCTCGGCAAGGTGATGCAGGCCATGCGGCTGTGCGCGCTGGAGGGTCGGGTAGGGCCTGGCTGATATTGCTTGCCACGTCATCAGACAATTTTGCCAAATTGTTCTTTTCATTGAAACAGCTCCTTAAGACGTGTCAGGTAACATTTGCCAGGCCTTGTCATCCAGCGCATGTGGACACTCGTTCCTTGAGTTACATTGCGTCCTATGGCGTGGCCAGAAAGAGAGAGACGCGTCCGCGGGTATGAGGAGGCACCAGGCTTCCGCCTTGGCCCCCGTGACGTGGCGAGCAAAATCTGCCAGGCCCTATCGCTGGGACCCGGAACTGGAGGGCGCGGCGAAGACGCTGGTAGAGGCGCAGGGGCTGGAGACCTGGGTGCGTAAGGCTGCGTCGACGCTGCTGCGCATGTGCGCCAAGGCAGAGACGACACTATCGTCCCACTGTTCGCTCACAGTGTAACTCCGGGGGCCAGGGCGAAAGCCTCGTGCCTCCTTATAGACGTGGAAGCGTCTCTCTCTCTCGTAGTGTACCTGTTAATTCGTTCACCACGTAAGGCCTGGTATCGCCTCACTGTTTCCTCATAGTGTACCTGGTACTGGGGCTTACCAGTACCTTGACACTACTGCACTTGCCCCTGCACCAAGGACCCCGTGCAGTTCCGCGCGAAATCCAAAGGTAGGACCTGGGAGATATTGCATTGCTGGGCTATCTCCCTGGGATGCCATTCAACTCAAGACACGAGTGTTCAAAATGCGTTGGATGACATGGCGAGCAACAGAAGCAGGGGTTTTGTCTTCACAATGTTTAGTCTACGTCGAGCAATATCTACGAGGCCCTATCCGAAGGCGCCGGCCTCATCTGCGTGCGGCCGGACGGGCTCCCCAAAGGCGAGTTCCTCGGGCCCTACTGCGGCGACCTCTATCCGGGCTGGCGGTGGGGCCAAAGGAAACAGGCCCGATACATCTGATTGTTCACTCGTAGTTAACCTGCAAAACATCGCGCCCCCTTCCTCCTCCTCCTCCTGATATCCTCCTGATGTCCCCCTGATATGCTTCTAATATCCTCCTGACATCCTCGTCCTCCTCCCGACGGTTTGCTCAAAGCGTACCCGTACGCATTCACCCCCTCCTCCTTCGCCTCCTCCTGTTATCACCGGACTGGGTTTGCTCACAGTGAACCTGTACACATTCGCGGTGTCCCTGGCTAACGGTGGTTCGAGAAGGAGGTGGCGGCGCAACGGGTGCGGCGGTAGGACCTGGCGAATGTTGCCCGCCAAGTCATCCAACGCATTTGGAACCCTCGTTTCTTGAGTCAAGTGGCATCCTATGACGTGGCGAGCAATGTCTGCCAGGCCCCATCGAGAGGGACGTGCGCGACGATGACGCCGTGCCCACCTTCTACAACGCCGCCGTGGAGCGGGACACCAAGGTGTGGCGCTGCAGGTCCACCCCGGCTTGACCCCAGGTTGAACGCAGCTTAAACCTAGGTTGACCCCATGTTGACCCCATGTTGACCCCAGCTTGACCCAAGCTTGACCCAAGCTTGACCCAAGCTTGACCCCAGCTTGACCCCAGCTTGACCCCGGCCTGACCCAGGTCAACCGCGCTCGGATTCGAGCGCTTGAAGCTTAAATGTGATGAGCCCCTTTCAATCTGTGCTTTCAATTTCAACATGCGGCGCGACACCAAGGACCCGCGCGGGTACGACGTGCTCTTCATCGACGGCATGGTGAAGGAAGGGCTGAGTACCATATGCATACCACGTCATCATCCAAATGTGAGACCATATGACTGCATCCACGTCATCATCCACATGGCACATACTAGACCCCGTTCACGCCTGCCACGTCGTCATCCACATGTCAGACCCTATTGTCTTCAGTACAACGCCACCATATCATGACGCGAGCTTCGTTTGATAGGCCCTCGATGAAGGGGAGCCTGCTATCGCGCGCGTCGCACAGCTGCGAGCCCAACGCGGAGATGCGTATCCGCGTGCGCGCGGGGCATGGGCTCACACTCGTCCACTTCGCAGCCCAACCTAAGCCGTTTCTGGCACTCAAAAATTCCCTAAACCCCCGAAACCCCGTAGACCCCCCCTAGACCCCCCGCTGTACCCCTTACTAGACCCCCCCATATGCCCCCTCCACCACCACCATAAATACCCCCTAAACACCCCTAAACACCCCTCGTCCGACAAAATGTGCTTACGTTGAGCTGAAAGTAGACGAGTGTAAGCCCATGGCGCGGGGGCGTACGCCGTGGTAGGGCAGTGCAGGTTGATCCGATGAAACCCATATTGAAAGTGCCTGGAACTAAGCGCTTGAAACTATAACATGATGAACCGCCATAACACTCTGTTTTCAAATTCAACCTGCGACGCTACATCGTGGAGATGGTGACCAACCAGGCGGTCAAGTACGGAGAGGAGGTGTGCTGGGACTACCAGTGCCAGACCGACAGCCGCGAGGTAGTGCCTGTCAGATGTTGCTCGCCGCGAAACCCAACTCACGTTGAACCTCTTTTGTTTAGAGCTAATGAAATGGCATCCTATGACGTGCAAACCATACCTGCCAGGCCCTGGCTCGAGGAAATGGAGGGGGCGATCTGCTACTGCGGCAGCAAGGGGTGCCGCGTGTCGTACCTGCACTACAACGGGGAGTCTGACCTGTCCAGTCACCTCCGCGTCCGGGGCACTCCGGCGCACGCCACCGCCGCGCTGCTGCGGGCGTGCGGGCCCCACTCCTCCCTCGACCCTTCCGCGCCCGCCGCCGCCGCCGCCGCCACCGCCGCCGGTGCGCGAGGGAAGGCGACTCAGTCTTCCCTGGAGGTGTCAACTGCCGGAGGGCGTAGGACGAGCCGCGGGTCGAGCGGGTCGAGATCAGGCACGGCAACGTCCAAGGAGGTGGACGCTCTGTTCTTCGGTAAGACATCCGGCGGCGGCAACGCGGCGGAAGTTGCGGCGGCGGAGGTTGCGGGGGAGGCGGGGCCGGAGGAGGACGAGCGCGCCGTGTTGGCTGGGATGGCGGCGGCGGGGCTCACGCTCGGCGACGAGGTTGGGCGGTGCAGATTTACAGTATCAAAACCCGTGTTGACAGCGCCCATGATTTCAGCGCTTGAAACTATAATATCATAAATCGCTTTCAAACTTTGATTTCAGATTCTATTTGCGCCGCTACGACGAGGGCGACGTCCCAGGGCTGCTGCGCGGGTTGCCCCGCTGGGCGGTGAGGTTCGCGGGGTGGTGTGTCGAGTACATTGCGGAGGAGAAGGCAGGGGCTTACACTCGTCCACTTTTCAGCTCAACATAAGCTGTTTCTGTCAATGACAAACTGACGCTACTCATCGATTCCTACAAAACGTGCTCACGTTGAGCTGATAAGGCCGACGGGTGTCAGACCCTGGGAGAAGGCGGCGCTCACGGAAACGTTGGCGGCGACGGCGGCGGCGGCGGCGGCGGCAGTGGCGGCCGGGGGAGCAGGTGCGGTGGTGGCGGCGGCTCCTGTTATGGGCAAGAAAAAGTCAGGGGCGGCGGCCGCAGCGGCGGTGGTGGCAGAGGCAGGGGCTTACAGTCGCCCCGCTGCTCAGCTCAACCTAAGCCGTTTTGGCCATTGAGCCGTTTTGTTCCGGTTGTGACAAGTTACGACCATCTATCTACTGAAAGAATCCATCGTATCTGATAAGAAGTGCTTATGTTGAGCCGAGAAGTGGACGAGTGTAAGCCCCTGGGCGGAGGCGGCGGCGGCGGCGGTGGCGACGGAGGCGATACCACCGCCGCCCAAGGAGCTGACGGCGGCAGAGAAAGTCGCGGCGAAGGCGGCGGCACGCTTGGAAGCGGAGGCGGACGCCGCCGGTGTCGCCGCGGGCCGCATGCAGAGCTTAGCCGTGACGCTCGACAAGGTGCGCCACGTGCTGTCATCTCAATTCGCCAACGACGAGGCCCGCGTGGCCGCCGCGCCGCCGCCCCTCGTGGCGCTCTCTGACGCTGAAGCATTGGCCCGCGTCTCGGGCGTGGCGACGCGCGTGCTCGACGCTGCGGCCAAGGCATGGCCTGAAGATACGAGTATAGCTCACAACTCGTTTCCAGAAACTGTTTATTTCCGCACATATGCCCGTTTTCAAGCGTAGTTTTTTTGGGCTATTTAGGGCGATTCTGTGAGATTTCGGGCGGCAGAAACATTTTCTTCAACAGCTGTGCTTGAAAGGGGTTTTGAGCTATACTCGGTTTGCTCCCCACGTCACAGGATGCCGTTCAATACAATAAACGAGGGTTTAAAATGCGTGTCGTTGACAGACATGCCGGGCATTAGGCCTGGCAGATGTTGCTGGCCACGTCATAGCATACTATTTTTTTGGTCAGGGACCAAGGGTTCACATGCGTTTGATGATGTGACGGGCAACATGTGTTGACATGGTGAGCAATACGAGTGGGCTCTTTAAACAATGTTCCGAGTCAGGTACGCACCACAGTTGTCCCGGAGGTTCCAACCGCTCGACGGTGGGATGTTCGGCGATTTTGGGCGGTTTTGATGAATTTTGGGCGATTTCAGCGTAGGTACGCTCCCAAAACACATCTAGATTCCAGGTTCCAGGCTGGGTACGGAACATTATTTAAAGAGTGCACTCGTATCTGGCAGGCCCTGGGCGAAGGCGCTGAACCCTGCCGCGACCGGGCGGTTGATGAGGGCTGCCGGCGCCGGCCGCGGCGGCCTTCCGGAGTGCAAGATCATGGCCGATGCTCGTTCTCGGCTTCGCGCAATCGCTGCGGCGCTCTGGCGTGAAGGTGCCACCGGCGCGAGGAGCAAAGACCCGGATGCCGTGGTAGGGCGGTGCAGGTTGAGCCGATCGATGAATCCCGTTTTAAAAGCGCCTGAAGCTAGATCTTGAAGCTAAGATATACTGAACCGCTTTCAAACTTTGCTTTCAATTCAACTTGCGCCTCTACGCTGTGGCCAGCGCGCAGGCGGCCTCCGCCGCCGGCGACCTCTGCTTCCTCACCTCGGAAACCAAGACCTTCTTCCGCGCGCTGCCGGGCCAGGCCTTCACCTCGCCCTTCGTCCAGGTGGGGAACAGCAGAGATTGCCCGCCACGTCATCGACACGCATTTGCCACCATTGCCCGCCACGTCATTAAACGAACGATAGACCCTCGATTTATGACATGAACATCATCCTATGATGTGGCAAGCGGTATCAGTATCTACCAGGCCCATTGCCCGCCACGTCGTCCACACACACTTTGAGCCCTCGTTGCTTGATTTTACCGTCATCGTGTAACGTGACGTGGCGAGCTATACCTGCCAGGCTGTACGGCCGGGTGGGGTCCACCGGCGGCGGCGCCGGAGTCGTGCATCAGATGCAGTACGGCGATGTCGCCACCTGGGCGTTTCTCGCCACGTGGCACACGGTAGGGCTTGGCTGATATCGCTCGCCACGTCATCCAACGCAACGTGTATCCCCGTTACTTCAGTTGTATGACATCTTGTGACGTGGCGAGCGATATCTGCCGGGCCCTACCACATGGAGTACCTCGGTGAGGCCGTGCAGGTTGACAGTATCAAACCCCGTGTTGAAACCTTGAAAGCGCCTATGGTCACAGCGCCCAAAGCTACAATATGATGAACCGCTTTCAAACTTTGCTTTCAATCTCAATTTGCGCCTCTACACCTGGACGGGGCGGAGGCGGCGCTGCGTCACGACGCGCACGGTCGGGCGGTGCAGGTTGACCCTATCAAACCCACGTTGAAAGCGCCGGGAGCTAAGCGCTTGAAACTGAAACATGATAGACTGCTTTCAAGTTTTGCTTTCAATTTCAACTTGCGCCGCTACAGCACGGCGCGCTGCAACTCCCCGTGGCGGCGGGACCGCTTGAGGTATGGCGGTGCAGGTTGACAGTATCAAAACCCGTATTGAAAGCGCCTATGGTGTCTGCAATCAGCTCTTGAAACTTGAATATCATTGACTGCTTTCAACGTTTGCTTTCAGCTTTCAGATTGCGCCTCTGCATCGAGGCTGTGACTTCCGCGGCGGCGGCTGCAATGGAGGAGAGCCGGAAGCCGGCGGCGTCGCGGCAAGGGCGGTGCAGGCTGACCCCAGTTTGACCCCGGGTTTGACCCCAGGCTGTCCCCGGTTCGGTTTGACCGCGCATGGTTTCAGCGCTCGGCGCTAAAACATGATGAACTACTTTCAAGTTTTGCTTTGAATTTCAACCTGCGCCGCTGCAGCGAGGCGGCAATACGCGCACTCCACGCCGCCGCCGCCGATCGGGAGCCAGCCCCCCGCCTTTTTGCTTCAACAGATGGGTGGTAACGGTGGCGGCAAGGCTTGGTCGGATATGGGTGGATGGTCGTGGCTTCCACTCGTAGGTAGGGTCACTGAGACAACGCTAGCCATACTCAAATAACGCTCGCCACGTCATCCACCACCATGTAGACCCTCGTTTGTCGATTTGAATCACTCAAACGACATCTCATGACGTGGCTCAAGACGTGACACACTTTCTTCTCTTGGCCCCACCCACCGACATCCCTGGCGCCGCCGCCGCCGCCCTGCTCGGGTCGCCTATCCTAGACGGTATGCTAGCGGGCAACAAGGTGGGGTGGTGCAGGCTGACAGTATGAAACCCCGTGGTGAAAGCGCCTATGGTTTCAGCGCCTGAAACAATAATATTAGAAACCGCTTTTAACGTTCACTGTCATTTACAACTTGCGCCGTTACAACAAGGCGCCGGGGGCATACGTGGCGGCGCGGCTGGCGCAGGCGCGGGTGGCGGCGGTGGCGGTTAAGAAGGTTGGGGCGGGTAAGGAGGTTGAGGAGGTCGGCAGCGGCGGGGTGTTGGCAGGGGCTTACACTCGTCCACTTCTAAGCTCAACCTAAGCCGTTTGGTCACACCTCCCCGTGTGCCCGTGTCTAATAGACTGGGGGAAAATCATGCACCCAACGTATCTCATGAAATGTCGTTGAGCCGAAAAGTGGACGAGTGTAAGCCCCTGGGTGATGGTGCCCGCGTGGAACGGCGCTGGTTTGGTCGCGGCAGCGGCGGCGCCCGTCGCCGCATTCCTCGCCGCGGCACCCAAGCTGCCGCCCGCGGGTGCACCCAAACCACCCCACAAAGCGGCAGCCAAGGGACCCAAAGCGGGTCTCAAAGCAGCCGCAAAGGAACCCAAAGTGGCGCTCAAAGCGGAGCCCAAAGCAGCGTCCAAAGTGGCAGCCAAGGTAGGGTGGTGCAGGTTGACACTATGAAACCCAGGTTGAAACCGCCTGAGACTAAGCGCTTGAAACTAAAGTGGGATATAATGCTTTCAACTTCTGCTTTCAAATCCAACTTGCGCCGCTACACCAAGGTGGAAAAGGCGCTTTGGGCACTTAAAGCGGAGCCCAAATTGGAGTCCAAAGTGGAAGTGGCGCCCGAATTGGCTGCCAAGGGACCCAAAGCGGCGTCCAAGGCAGGCGCCAAGGGACCCAAAGCAGCACCCGCAGCAGCGGCAGCGCTGGCGTCAGCGGCGGCGGCGGCAGCGGCGGCGGCGGCACTCAGGTCCCCAACAAGGAGATCTTCCGCCGCCGCAGCATCCGCCGCCGCCGCCGCCGCCGCCGCCGCCGCCGCTCCATCCACCGCACTTCGGTACAGGTCCCCGGTAGGGCAGCGCACGTTGACCCTATCAAACCCACGTTGCAAGCGGCAGCAGCAGAACGCTTGAAATTAAAATGTGATATGAGCTGCCTTCAAGTTTTGCTTTCAAATTCAAGTTGCGCCGCTACGCACCGGCCCAGAAATCCGCCGCCGCTGCCGCCGCCGCCGCCGAGCTCGCCGCGCTCATCTCACCGACGCCCGTCAAGTCGGGGCGGCCCGTGGAGGCCATGAGGCGCCCTAAGGCTTCGCCTACCGCCGCCGCAGCATTGGCCGCCGCCGCCAACGGCTCCGATGACATTGACCACCCGATGGATATGGCAGGGATAGATACACATCGCCACATTATAGGATGGCACTCGATTCACAAGAGCTAGGGCTCAAAGTCTGGTGGATGACATGGCAGGCGATGTTTGTCCACCGCGTTTGCAACTCTCGCGGTGTGACAGTAAATGACATACTCTAACGCGGCGAGCATTCAATATCTTGGCCCTGCGAGGAGAGGCAGGACCACGTCGTTCCGTGCATGGTGTGCGGCGACGCCAGCGGAGGGGGCTCTTTCGTGTTGTGTGACGGGTGTCCGGCCGGCGGCAGGGGCTTACACTCGTCCACTTTCTTAGCTCGACCTAAGCCGTTTTGGTCAGTGAGCCGTTTTGTGTCCAGTTTGCGACGAGTTCTAACCCATCGATTTTGTCACACGCAGCTGAAGCCACTCAGCGTTTCCCACGAAAAAATGCTTACGTTGAGCTGAGAAGGGGACGAGTGTAAGCCCCTGGCCGGCGGCCACGTGGACTGCCTGGGTATGGACGCCGTACCCTCGGGAGACTGGCAGGGGCTTACACTCGTCCACTTCTCAGCTCAACGTAACCACTTTTTGTCGGACACGTTGTTCACCTTCAGTAGATATATGGGTCATAACTCGTCACAAACTGGACACAAAACGGCTCATTGACCGAAACGGCCTAGGTTGAGCTGAAAAGTGGACGAGTGTAAGCCCCTGGAGACTGGTGCTGCGCGGCGTGCGAGGGGGGGCGGTTGGCCGGACTGGGCACTCCCAAGCCAGGAGCGGGCGCGCGGGCCAGAGCTGGCATCACAACCGCCGCGGGGGGGACGTCAACCGCCACCGCGGGCGCACGCGTGGCGGCCTACAGCGTGCCGGCATACGGTAGGGCGGTGCAGGTTGACGGTATCAAAATCGTGTTGATAGCGCCTATGGTTTCAGCGCTTGAAGCTACAATATGATGAAACGCCTTCAAACTTTGCTTTCAAAGTCAAGTTGCGGCGCTACTGTACGGGCCCGTGTCGGCGCTGCACCTGTCGGCGATGCCGGCGCCCGCGGCGCTGGGAGAGGCGTCCACCAACAAGCGCGCGTGGGAGGTGGGGACCGTTGTCCTTTGACTGTTCGCTCATAGTGTACCTGTATGCATTCATCTCCTCCTCCAAAACAGGATGTTTGCTCATAGTGTACCTGCACACATTTGCCTTCTCCTCCTCCTCCTCCTCCTCACCGGATCACAGCGTGGACCTATGGCGTCATTAACGTGACCATTACGTGATTCACATGACCCTGTCGTTCGGCGCTGTTTTCCAAGGAGGAGAAGGCCAAGGCGGAGCGGGTGTACGACGGTGAGAAGAAGGTCAAGACGCTGTCCGCCGCCGCCGCCGCCGCCACCTCGTGCGCACCTTTCCAGCTGCCGCCCGGCTGCCCTGCTGCCGTCCAGGTGGACTGCGGTGGTGTCAAGGGCGACTTCGTGTTGGTGGAGGGCCTGGCAAGGGGGGGTGTTGAGAACGAGCACGACACCGACGTTTAACCTCCTCCTTCTCGTCTTCATCCTTCTCGTCCTCCTCCTCCTCTCCCTTCTCCTCCTCCTCCTCCTCCTCCTCCTTCTCCTCCTCCGCCTCCTCTCCCTCCTCCTCCTCCTCCTCCCCATCCTTACCCACCTGCTCATCCTCCTCCTCCGTCTGTATGAGCATTCACCCTGAATGTAAGATGCTCCGATCTCGGCTCGAGTGCTCGTTCTCAATGACCCTCCTGCCAGGTGCACTGTAACTGCAGCGGGTGCGGGGCGGCGGTGGCGGACGGGTACCAGCCCACCAGCGTGTTCGGCCTCCAGGCGTTCGAGTTCCACGGTAGGGCAGTGCTGGTTGATCGCAGGTTGACCCCATGTTGACCCAGCTTGACCCCAGGTTGACCCAGGTTGTCACCAGGTTGACCCCAGGTTGACCGCGCCTGGTTTCAGCGCTTGAAGCTAAAATATGATGAAGCGCTTTCAAACTTGGCTCTCAATTTCAACTTGCGCCGCTACACCGCGGCGGTAAGGGCGCCGCGGGAAAGTGGCGGGCGACCATCAAACTGGCGGGCGATGAGGAGGCCGAGGGTGACGCCGCCGCTGCCGACGCCGGGGGGAAGAAGAGGCGAGTGTTCACGGAGAGTCTGGGGAGCTGGCTGGAGCGGATGTGCCCCGAACACCCGGTAGGGCCTGGCGGATATCGCTGGCCACGTCATCGGTTGCCGTTTAACTCAAGCGACGAGGGTTCGAGTTGCGTTGGATGACGTGGCGCGGGCAGTATCCGCCAGACCCTACCACCCGGTGTTGGCCAACCGCAAGGTGCGCGCCAAGGGGGAAAAGGGGGAGAAGGAAAACGCGGTCTGAGTTGAGTGGGCGGAGGGCCGCAGCGGCTTGGGGCGCGAACCTGTTTATGTACGCGCGGTGTCGCGCTGTTGAATTTGTGGTGTTAAAGTGTTGGTACTTTGAAGTTGTCCATGCTTTTGAATATGCTTTTGAATTTGTGGTGTTTGATTTGGATTTGTGTACACGCATGTAGAACGCTAGCTCAATTACCACCTGTTGAGGCGAAATTATTTCCACCATATATTCGATGTCACTTGAAGCGCGCGCGCGCGCTCGCGAACGCAGTTGACGCCACGAGCAAAGTAATACACATGCAATCGTTGTCTTTCATGACACGTGCTTTCGTGTCGCGTTTCTACATACCGCGTTCTCTCAATAGCTCTACTCGTACACATTTACCACTTACCTCGCTTCACCATGCTAGCGTCGTCCACACGCTCTCAGTACATATTTATGATTTTTCCTCCGCCGCGGGGGCCAAGGCGGAAGCCTGGTGCCTCCTCATACACGCTGGCGCGTCTCTCTCCTACATCTCTCTCTCTCCCTCTGTCCTCCCTCTCTCACTCAACCCCCTCCGCCATTTTAAGCGGGCAGACCTCAATACACATACAACATTTACCCTGCTGAACCATGCTCGCTTGATGCTTTGCCCTTGGAGCTTCACCCTCGCTCCATCGAGCTTGACCCCGGCTCCACCGTGTTAGACCCATGCTCCGCCGAGCTTGACCCTTGCTCCGCTGTGCTTGACCCCTGCCCCGCGGTGCTTGACCCCTGCTCCCCCGTGTTTGATCCATGCTCGACCGAGCTTGACCCTGGCCCCGCGGAGCTTGACCCTTCCTCCGCCATAATTGATCCACTCTCCCGTGGGGTTATGCTGATGTTTGACCCACTTGACCGTGGGGTGAAATCGAAGGAGCTTAACCCAAACTCCGCGGTGTTGAAGCGACACTCCTCTGACGCCGCCAGGTCCCTAGCGAAGTCCAGCGCATCCTCCTCCGCCCCCGCGATCGCCCTCGCCTCGTCCGTTGCATACGAATACACCGACCCTCGGCCGCAATCAACGCTCTCTCGCCGCTCCACCTCCACATAGGGCCTGGCGGATATTGCTCGCCACGTCATAGGATGATATTCACCTGGAAAATTGGGGGTTCAAAGTGCGCTTGATCAGAGAGAGAGGCACCAGGCTTTCGCCTTGGCCCCCGTAATGCATTTGATGAAAGTGCGCTGGATGAGGTCTTGTGCATTATCCGGCAGGCCCTGCCTCCTCCACAGAGCCCGAGAGCGGCACTACGCGCACGTTGTATTTGTCAGACCTCCGCCGCCGATCCTCCACCATAGCACTCGCCATACGAGGAGAACCTTCCAACCAATCCAAAGCGTTCTCCATAGCGACTTCTGTGGAAACCCTCAATCCACCCTCTGTGACACCCTCTGTAACACCCTCCGTAGCACCCTCTGTAACACCCTCCGTAACACTCTCCAGAGCACTCTCCATAGAACTCCTCATGGAATGATTCGTAGAATCCTCTGAAGAATCCTCCATGGAACCTTCCTGCCATGAGGGCCGTGCAGATATTGCTCGCCGTGTCATCGGATGCAAATTTGATGGATAAACGAGGTTCAAAATACGTGTCGATGACGTGGCGGGCAACACCTGCCAGGCCATACCGGCCCGGGAGATCTGAGCGCGGCGGCGCAATTCACAGATGCAACACCCAATGACTCCCCCCACACTGACTGCCCCCCCACTGACTCCCCCCACGTTGACTCCCCCCCCCAGATACCACGCCCCCTGTGCCGGCCACCTCGGTCACTAGAGCTGGGGGAGCCGCCATCAACGGAGTCGAGGCCCCGGGTGTCCCGGTCCCGCCCACCCGCCCCACCCGCCCGGGCCCAGGGGGAGTCAATGGAGTCGCGGCCCCGGGTGTCCCGCCCGCCCGCTCCCCCCCCAGCCCGCGCCCCCCCGGCCCTGGGGGAGTCAACGGATCCGACGCAGTCGGGGGAGTCCAGGGCGTCGAGGTGCTGGCTGCTGCCGCTGCCACTGGCCAGGGACTTACACTCGTTCACTTTCCGGCTTAAACGAAGCACTCTTGAGGGATACATTGGGAGTTTCAGTGACAAAAACGGCTCAAGTTGAGCTGAGAAGTGGACGAGTGTCAGCCCCTGCCGCTGCCGCTGGCGCCGGGGCTGCCCAAGCGACACAAGAGATCCAAATGGCCCAAATGACCCAAGTGGCCCGAGTGCACGGAGTTGTGCAGAGACCCAAACGGCTCCTCCGCCCCCTTCTCGGCGTCACCCAGGGTTAAGGCCTTGCGAATATTGCTCGCCACGTTATAGGATGCCATGTAACTCAGAGAGAGAGATAGAGAGAGACGCGTCAGCATGTATGAGGAGGCACCAGGCTTCCGGCTTGGCCTCGCTGACATGTAACTCAAGATATGAAGGTTCACAATGCGTTATGGTATGTAGCTCAAGATTCGAGCGTTCAAAGTGCGTTGGATGAGGATGACGTGGCGGGCGATTCATATCCGGCAGGCCCAACCCAGGGGGTAGTCCACCCGCTGGTACACCCCCAGCGTCACCTCTCCGGCCGGCATCTGCACCTCGAAGAACCAACACACAGGGTCCACTGGATGACTCGCACTGGGACTTCAGCTTTGCTTTCATGAGATGATGCGTTCCGTTCCACGCTGGGTCCACTGGATGACTCGCACTGGGATTTCAACCATTTTTCTCGATCATGGGATACCGATATGGTCATTCACAATATCGATATGGTCATCCTGGATGTCAATCTGGGATATCTTGTCACTCTGACCCTACCGCGGCAGCTTGGGCTCCGCCACCTTGCTATCGATCTCCTTAATCCAGTCGTCGCCCTCGCCCTCTGCCCCTCCGTCGCCCTCTTCCCCTCGCTGTAAGGCCTGACCATATATGCCGGCAATCCCTTTAGGCATGTTAGGCAATTCCAGAATTATGGAACATTCCGGGCATTTTGGGCACTTCCTCGGGAATTTGGGTACGTTATGGAAATTTTGCCACTTTTGAAGCGTTTCATGCGTTTATGCTGGCGTTTAACGGCATATCTTTGCGCATGTTTCGGAATATTTCCGGAAATTCAGGCAGAATGCTCGGGAATTCGGAATTGGAATCATAGGATATTCCAAAGGAATGTTTGGTAAGGCCATGCCTCGCCGCACGCGGTTGTTCCGCCCGCTCTCGTTGTTCGCCGAGGCGCGAGGCGAGGCCATGAGGCGCTGAGCAGTCCTGCGCCGCTCCTGCCACCACCATTTAGCGCTGCAGATCAGGGTCGAACACGTGTCCGATCATGTGAGGCGACGAGCATATGCTGATACCGCCCCCTACCGCATGGCGCAGGGCGCGGCGAAAAGGGCGGCTTGATGTGCACGGGTACACCGGTACACTATGAGCAAACAGTCAGGTGATACCGGCCCCCACCAGATGGCGCAGAGCGCGGCGAAGGGGGCGGTGGGATATGCACAGGTACACTGGCACACTATGAGCAAGCGTCAGGCACTGGGTACACTGGTACACTACCAGCAAACAGTCAGGTCGAGGCAATGGGTGCCCCCGTACACTATGAGCAAGCAGTCAGGCAGGTTGTAAACAGCCATGTCAAGGCACTGGGTACACTGGTAGACTATGAGCAAACAGTGAGGCACCCTACCGCATGGCGCAGAGCGCGACGAAGAGGGCGGCGATGATGACGAAGGCGATGACGAAGGACGGTCGGCCGAACGGTCGTCCGTCCACCCGCCGCGCTAGCGCCTTGCACCCCGCCGGCTGCGGTGGTTGGAGGCGGGGGACATCGAGAATTTCGTCAGAGGGGTGTTTTTGTGAACGGGTGGCGTCGAATGGGGCATATCGAGTGACGGCAGAGAGTTGTGCTTGTGACCGGGGGGGGGTCAGAGGGGTGCGTTTGTATCATGCACATCGATGGCGGCGGGGGGGCAAAATGCGTATCGAATGGATGAGGGCGGGGGTGCAATAATGACGTCAGGCGAGGTGTGTGCAACATGTGTCTACGACAAAAGAGGAAACAGCAAGGGGGGCGTCAAGTTGAAAACGCACCTGGTCTGGGAAATTAGGGTCCTCGTGGCAAGGGCACGGTGGGGGCACGAGCGGGTCGGCAGCGGTGCCGGCGGCTGTGCCGGCGGCGGCGGTTTGGTTTGTTGCGGTGGAGGGTGCAGCGCCCTGAGCGTAGGGACAAACACAGGGGGATCTCGATATGGGATATGGGCTAATGACATGGGAGATGACAGCATCGATATGGTCATCCTCCGTATCGATATGGGATATGTTGTCACACTGCTGCCAGGCCCTGCCTCAGAAGCAACGCCCAGGCCTTCCAGCGCTCCCAGGTTCAGCCAGTTCTTGCACCGCGTGGACCAGTCCTCCGCTGGCCAGAGCCGTGTATTGAAACCGTTCAAGTTAGTCACCAAAGCACCCAAAATACCTGTTATGAGTCTCGGCGTTCGTCACCATCAAACGGTTCCAGTGTAGGTCAGGGTCGTGTATGGTCAGGGTCGTGTATGGTCAGGGTCTGTGTGTGGTGTGGTCAGTCGAAAAACAGGGGTTCAAATGCAATGCAAGACGTGGCGAGCAACATCAGTCAATCCCTCCGAGTGGGGTCAGGGTCGTGTATGGTCAGGGGCGTGTGTGCTCAGGGGCTTGTGTGCTCAGGGCCGTACTCGTGTCCGTGATGCCGCACCCTCGCACATTTGGGATGACGACGACGTGTTGTGGGAAAACTCGTGATGTGGTTCCGTTCTTGGTAGACAGATGCATGGTTCGCGCCTCCCGGGCGTGAGGTGAGCTGGAAAGGAGGACGCGTTGTTGGGCCCTGCCGGAACTTCGTGGTAAATTTTCAGTGCGCGGCGTGGCATGGAGGCGCGGCAAGTACCGCACCCGCACTCCTTGGCGGCGAAAGTAAGGAAACGCTTCGATGCCTGGCGTCGCTTGCCAGCTGTGAGAAAACCAAAACCGTGGACGACCTTTGGGTTTGAGAGCGTTGCCGCCGCTCTTCAAAAGCGTCGCGGTTATTTGCTCGTCGGCGCCTCCTGCCGGTGTCGCGCCTCGCCGTTCCCTGATAACGGGATGCGAGCGTCCCGGGTAGAGGCACTCCGGCGCCGCGCGCGCGATTGTGTTGGATGCGCGTATCGATGTTCAACACGCACGTGAGCCAAAGGTCGATTTTCGCGGGAAAAGTGAGAACCAATCATCGCGTCCCTTTGCGTTGACACGTGGCACCAACGACCAAAACACTTTTTTGTACTTTGGAGAACACGTCAGTACCTGTACCCTAAGAAACTGAGGGGTAGATCACACTGATTTACAGTTTAGGGTTTGATAACTCGAGACTGGTCGGCCGGGTGTCGGTCGTAAGATGCCGAATCCCGCACTTCACCACTGAACCTTCCAGTTTTCGGTATCTTAGGGTACAGGGGCTCCGACCGCGTAGTTCTCAAGTTTTGGACGGATATTCGCGACTCAGGTCGGTCGACTGGGCGGCCGGGCACAAAGGTTTGATCAGTGCTTGGGTTCAATTTGACCCATATGGGTCAAGTTCGAAACCGCGTAACTGCACTGACACGGTTAGCCGCAGAAATGCCACGCGCCGCCCGCACCCGTCACCCACCGCCGCGTGAACGCCACCCGTACCTACCGAATAAACGCCGGCCGCACCCGCCGCGTCAACGTCCCCGTCCCGGAGCCTCCTAGTCGGCGTGGTGCCCTCCCCAGCAATACGACTGCCTCAGATTTATATTTTGTTTTCTAGAGCCCAGCGCCGCGGTACCCTCGCCCCCCCCGCGCCCCGCGAAGCCCCGCAGCCGGGTTTTGATCGACGATCCCTTCGCCACGTGGGCGGGACCGAAGCGAGTACCGTCGGCGAACAGCGGCGCAGTTCCCGCGCGCGGGGCGTGCATGGTGGGACCAGTGACGCGTGTGGAGAAAGACTGTCTCGTGTTAAAATTTGACCGTCTAATTCTCGAGTCAGCCATTCACTGGACGGCCCCCGGGCGGCCCGTTTGCACGCGCGTGCCGAAGGAACGACGCTGCGGCAGCTTTTATA
>Ga0307489_10000429_pt1 | contig 25313 bp, 38 predicted proteins | sample SB12metaG_FD_202247 | JGI IMG/M metagenome (GOLD analysis project Ga0307489, IMG submission 202247) | Sea-ice brine microbial communities from Beaufort Sea near Barrow, Alaska, United States - SB 1.2 | ecosystem: Environmental > Aquatic > Marine > Coastal | place: USA: Alaska | collected... | reverse complement strand
TCTCGTCCCATTGGCAATCGTGATCTCGGGCCCACTGCATCACCTCCAGACGCCCGCCCTGTGCTGCGGACGCATAGGTCAGCCCAGCCCACGGGCAGCCGTTGTTCTTGGCCCACGCCAGTCGCTCCACGGACGTGCAAAACTCCCAGACTTTGTGCCTCACGACCCATACACGTGTCCCCACCCACACACGTCCTCCCGCGCGCGGCAGGTCGGAGGCAGTCAACGCCGCCCGGCACGCGCTCCCCGCCTGCGCGAGGAAGGTGAGGTCGATGGGGTCCAAGTGCACAAGCAGCTTCTGCGCGAAGAGGTCAGGAAACCTCTCGCCCAGGTCGACCAGTGGAGACAAGCTGTTGTCATCATCGTCGACCTCGACGGCTGTGTCGTCGGCGCTGTCCCAGCGCCTCTGTATCGGCAGCGACTGGGCGGCGGCGCGAGGGGCGCAGCGTCGGCGCCGGTGGCGGTGGAGGAGAAGGGGACCACTTCTGCTCGACAGTGGGATCGGGTGACCTCCCGAGCAGTTCCTCTGGCAGCGGCGGCGGCGACAGGGCATCGACATCGGCGACGGAGGAGCAGACGCCGCCCATGGTCGTGGCGATCACAGCTCGTTTGTGCGGCGCTTCGGGGAGGCGAGCGCGCGCGTTGGAGTGGATGAGCGTCGCTTCCTCCAAGAAGTATGCGTCGAACTTTGATCGCGGAACAAACGGCACCCGCGCATTGTCCAGCCGACTGACTTACCGGATCGACCGCGGGCACTTGGCTGGGGTTTTGAAGAAGGTAGCTTCTCCACACAGACACTGCAACTCTCACACGTTCTCTCACCCCTGACCCCCTCACTGCCACCCTCCGCCCGCCCGCCTCTACGGCACGGCGGACCATGGCACCCCGGCGGCGGACGAACCCGCGTGAGCCTGGCGTGAACCCGCACGACGCTTGCGCTATGACGGACCTGGTGACCCTGCTAGAGGAGTCAGTGTTGGTGGGGGCGTATTGTTGAGTGAGGTATTGAGTGTGTTGAGTGCGTTGTTGAGGAGTTGAGGTGTTGATGTGTGGGAGGGGCTATCGTGCGAGAGCGGTGGCGGCACGTTACTTTTGGATATGCGCCTTTCAAAACCCCCAGATCGCTCGGGCGGCGGCGAGCGGGCAGAGGGTTTGTTTTGAGGGTTGACAGCCAATTTCTGCGGGCCCTAATTGCTGGGTGGTTCCGTCGAAGATCGGACGCTGGACAAACTGCACTCCGCCGCAGCGGAGGGTGACGCGAGCGCGCAGTTCTCCCTCTCCATCGCGTACATCGAAGCCCGGGGCGTCGCGCAGGACTGGGAGAAGGCCGCGGAGTTTGCCCGCGCCGCCGCCGGACAAGGGCACGTCGAGGCGCAGTTCCAGATCGCTCAGCTCCTCTGCCAAGGCAGGCCCTTGCTTTCAAACCTATCTCAGGCCCCTGCCAGTCTCATTCCCTTTCCCGATCAACTTGATTCGTTAGGTCTGGAGAAATCTCTCAAGTCAGCCCAACTTATGTAGTAGTTGCTTACATGGATCAATTCCCTCGCCGAGGCAGTGCCTTACTGTCACACTACATCAGGCCCCCGCTTCCCTGTTCCGCTCATCATGATTCGTTTAGTTCCTGACACCTCTCTCGAGTTCTCCCGGCTTAGTTTGTCGAAGATGCTTACATGGAGCTAGTGCGAGTCCCTCACCGAAGGCAAGGGCGTACGCGCTAACTGGCCGGAGGCGGTGACATGGTGGCGCAAGGCTGCCGACGCTGGACACGCCGCGTCGCAACACAACATGGGCACGTGCTGCGCCAACGGCATGGGCGGCGTCGCCAAGGACCCCGAGAGCGCGCTTCTCTGGTTCGCGAAGGCGGCTGATGTAGGGCGGTGCAGGTTGACCTAATGTAATCCACGTTTACAAGCGCCTGGATCTAAGCGCTTAAAATGTAATATGATTAAGTACTTTCAAACTTTGCTTTCAATTTCAACTTACGCCGCCACGCCGAGGGAGGCTCGCTGACCGATCAGAAGAGCCTGGCCAAGATGTACGCATTGGGCAAAGACCTCGTGAAGACGATCAACTTCCATCAAGCGTTCTACTGGACGCAGAAAGCAGCCGCGCAGGGTGGGGCGGTCCAAGTTGAAACCCATGTTGATTATCGCCTAGCTTCAGACCTTGCGATCGAAATATGAAAACAAAGCGCAATCGACTGTTGAGGTGTTCAATTATATCTTGCACCCTATAGCACGGGGACGGAGAGGCGGAGCACAACCTGGCAGTATGTTACGAATACGGCCGCGGGGTGAAGCAGGAATGGCCGCAAGCTATTCACTGGTACCGCGAGTCCGCCGCCCAAGGTGGGATGGCGCAAGTTGCCCCCAGGCAGTAGGAGCCCGTTTCGAATGTGCCTGTGTTCAGTTTCGAAACATTGATTATGATATCACAGATTTCCCTTTCAACTCAAGACCAATATAAGTTGAACGCCGGCTTGTCTGCCAATGTCAAATACTGTTCTGCTTTAGGGTTTGATACCAATATCAACTTGCGTCCCTGCATCAAGGAAACGTTGATGCTGAGTTCGCTCTTGGTCTGCTCCACCGCGACGGCAAGGGTGGGGCCTGGCAGATGATGACCGCCACGGCATCGACGCGCGTTTTAATGGTCTCTCAATTTAATTTTCATTTCACGACCCTCGTGACTCGAGCACCATCTGCCAGCCAACGTGCTTCTAGTGCTGCCGGAGATAAATGTTCTAGCACCTAGCCGTACGACTACGTCTACGCGCGGCGTTCAGCCTTCGAATTGAATAATTGATTTTCTTTTGCCAGCCAGGCCCTATATACGGGAGTGCCGCGCAACCTGGAGGATGCATTCTTGTGGTACCAGAAGGCGTACGCTCAGGGGCACGCGGGGGCACACTACTGCCTCGCCGGCTGCTACATGAAGGCAGAGTGCCGAGATATCCCATAGCAATGTCTAGGATGACAATGTCGATGTCCTATATCCCATATCGATATCCAGGATGACCATATCGATATCCCATATATCATATCGATACACCAGATGGCCAGATCGACAATCCATATTCCATATCCCATTTTATATCGATATCACATATCGATATCCCATTGTCACATCAAATCCCATATTGATATCCCATATCAATATCCAGTATTCGACATCCCATTTCCATATCAGAAGATATCATATCATATCTTATCACTCTATATGAAGGGCGAGGGCGTGGAGGAAGACTACCACCGTGGCCTGCTCATGTGGCGCCGGTAGGGTAAAATCTGCACCATTGGCAGTATACAATCCAGCTGGCAAAATAGCCTTTGTTGTGAAACGTTTTTTATTTTTTTGCCGTTCAAGATCTAAGATCTAAGATCTAAGATATGAGGTGCGGCCCCTACGCTACAGGTCTGCCGAACAAGGCGTCCCCCCTGCCGTGGCCACCTGGAGCAACGCCCCCCCTGAAGCCATGAAGGCGTTCAACGCGATGGCCGCATACTCGCAGGGACTCGCCACGGGCTGTAAGGCGCTGAAAAAGGTTCAGATGTGCGCTATGTGCGCCGCCAAACCGGCCCTCCACAAGTGCGGGAAGTGCTTGGCGGTCAACTACTGTGGCGGGGCGTCTACACCTGACTGATTGTTCATACTAGTAGTGTAACAAAGTACGCGTAAACACACACCGTGTTCTCCTCCATGGTCTGGCCGCTCCCATGTTTGCACTGATTTACTTGCGTTCACTCACGCGGCTCAATCAGTAATGATCGATGATGACACCTTGCCCGATCGGATTAATGATTTGTTGTTGATTAAACTACTGGACCGTACCCGCGGGGCGCGAGTGCCAGGTGCAACACTGGAGCTACATCCACGACGCGCACAAGGTAAGGAGGTGCAGGCTGGCCCCGTGTTGTCCTAGGGTGGTGATGACCGCGCATGTTTCAGCGCTTGAAGCTCGGATATCTGCACTGCCTGCAATATTTGCTTTCGATTTCAACTAGCGCCACTACAACAAGCCGCGCTGCTACGACCGCTCGCTCGTGGGCGGAAGCAACGACAGCGCCAGTACCACCGCTGCGGGCAACTAGAGGCGTTGAAAGCGTTTGCTCGTTCCAAAATATGATGACAGTAACCATGCTATAGAGGCTATGAACTGGCATCGCAGCCGATGAAATCGATGCAGGGCTGTCACGGCAGATGACACCGACTGATCCGACTAGGGGAGTAACAGCTGGCACCGAATACGCAAGAGAACGCTTAGGGGCATATCATATCGTCTACAACATCACCATATGGGACGACACGTTACCCATGACCGGCGTCGTGGTGTCACTGATAAAATAATATTTATCGAAACGAATCAATGAACCAAGCAGACACAGTAATCGCGATCTATCCCACCGAACCGAATATATGCATGCTGTAACATTGAATGAAGCGAAGAAATGCATACATCATTTGACTACAGCTAAGGCTACTACAGGAGCAATAGTACTCACGGCGGCGCTGGACGCTCTGCTCTGTAGCCCTGGGTAATTCACGCATATCGCTGACATCTCAAGGAGCGCCACAGCGCCGCTCTGCATCGCTTGCACCGCGACATCGCGGCGCGGGTCGTGCCCTGCTACTACGCGCCACGCCTGCACGCGTGGCACAGCGCCGGCTAGCCCCCCCCGGGGCACGGCGGCGAGTGTCTCGAAGCTCTCAAGCACCAACCGCGCCAACACTACCGCCAACGGGTTACTAGTCGACATGATCAACGCGATTCGAGTTCGCTCTTCCCGTTCCGCGGCGGCTTTCGCGCCGGCGGCAGTGGGCCTTATCGTTAGGTCGCAGGTTGAATTTGATAAAGCAAAGTCCGACATCGGATCAAAAGATTCCAGCTGAATCGCGTAATCCAAGCGCGGCCAAAACGGGGTAAATTTGGGGTCAAACTGGGTTTGAGCTGGGATCAGCCTGGGGTCAACCTGGGTTCAACCTAGGGTCAATTTGGGGTCAACCCGGGTTCAAAATGGGGTCAACCCAGGTTCACCTTGAGGTCAACTTGGGGTCAACCTGGGGTTTACCTGAGGTCAATCTGGGGTGGACCTGGGGTCGACATGTAGTCATCCTGGGTCCAACCCGGGGCCAACCTGGGGTCACCCAGGGGTCGACACAGAGTCAACCTGCATCGCCCTAAACCAAGCGCGGTCAACCCAGGGTCAACCTGGGGTCAGCCAGCACACCCAGGCAAGCACCGCCCTGCCTTGTGCGATCCCCAGCCCGTCGTTTGGCACTCTGGTCCGCATTATAAGGACTGATGGATAGCGCTCGCCACGTCATAGGATGCTATTGAACTGAAGGCACGTGGGTACAAAATGCGTTTCGATGACGAGTCAAAAGATTTCTGCCAGGAGCCAGGCCTATGATCTCCACGTCATAGAAATGCCGTTTAAGTCAATAATCAGGGGTTCATATTGCAACTCGATGATGTGAATAACGTGGCGAGCACTACCCATCAGTCCTTACCGCAGTAGCGCACCGATCGACAGCGCGCGCACAGCTTAGCGGCGCCGTGTTGTACGGGCGCAAGAAGAAACTTAAAGCAAAACCATGAAGATTCAAGCGCTGACACCCTTACAGACTCTCGGGTCTCTCCGCTTGACATGGCGGAGGGGGGTGGTTCATGCTCACCATGTGAAGCGCCTCAGGGTTTGATGAACGCTGGTAAAGTGCGAAATCAGCGCTGAAACAAGTGGCTCAAACGGGGTGTCAGGTTTGGGGTGTAAGGTTTAGGGTGTAGGGTTTAAGGTTTAGGATTAAGAATTTAGGGTTTAGGTTTTAGGTTTTAGGGAGGACGGTCAATCTGCACTACCCCACCGTGAGCGCCGCAGAAGTCGCATGCCTTCGACCGCGCTCTGACCTGCTCGCAGGGGTGCAAGTTGAATTTGAAATCAACAATTAAAACGGTTCATCATATTGTAGCTTCAAGCGCTGAAACCACTGGCGTTTTGGACACGGGTTTTGATACTGTCAACCTGCACTTCCCTATCATATCTCGTTTTTTTCGGAATTTTCGTCGAAGAAGCGGCGCACGATGCCAACCTGCGGGAAGCGCCGCTCCACCGCGCTGCCGCTACTCAGGGACTTCAACTCGTCCACTTTTGAGTTCAATGTAAGCACTTCTGGAGCGATGCATCGGGTGGTTCTGGTAGGTTACGTGACGAAAACGGCTCTGGTTAAGCTGAGCAGCGTACGAGTGGAAGCCCCCGTCAATGCATAGGGCCTTCCACTTGTCCACATCTCGGCTAAATGCAAGAAATATTGGTTGGATGGGCTGGTTTGTATTGAGGCGACGCTATACTCCAGTCGGAGGAGCAGACTGTAGCGTGAACAGCCAGCCTATATACAGGCTGTACTATTCGTACTGCTGATATTTTAGTAGCGCGTGACAATACTGATGGGTCACAACTCGTCACGAACTGGACAAAAAAGGGCTCAGTGACCAAAACAGCACAAGTTGAGCTGAGACGTGGACGAGTGCAAGTCCTTGCCGATGCGCCAGCACGCGCCGAGGTGGCGCTGCGACTTTATCGATTCGATGTCGTCGTCTGCATCGGCTCCCTAGGTTTAGGGGCGCAAGTTGGAACTGAGAGCAAAATAAGTAAAGAGGTTTATGATATTATAGCTTCAAGCGCGCATTTTCAGGCTGGTTAAACACGGGTTTCATCGGTTCCACCTGCACCGCCTCACCTTGGTGTAGGGTCGCAAGCTGAAATTGAAAGCAACGGTTGAGGGCGAAAGAGAAAGAGACGATGTGAGATGTGTCCGCGTCTATAAGGAGGCACCAGGCTGCCGCCTTGGCCCCATTGTAGAGGACAGCTCGACAGCAGCTCATCGCATTGCCAGGCTCACCAGGCAATAGGCCGATATCGGTATATCGCCTGGGTGAAATGCCTAAACAGAGTTGCGGGCAAGGCGTCAGCGCTCCGCGCGGGAAAGCGGGCGCCAGGCTGCATGCCCATACGGAGTTGTGACAATGCGTCAGCGCACGGCGCGGTAAGCGATATACCGAAATCGGCCTATTGGAACACGGATTTCAACTTGCACTGCCCAGACCCCACCGAATACGAAAACCACTGCTGCGCTGCTATGCCCCACAAGACAGCCGCCAGCCAGTGTGGAGCGGCGCAAGTGGAAAGTGACAGCAAGGCTTGAAAGCGGTTCATCTTAATTCAGCTTCAAGTGCTTAAACCAAGCGCGGCGAAGCCATGATCAACTTGTGGTCAACCTGGGGTCAACCTGGGGTCAACCTGGGGTCAACCTGGGGTCAACCTGGGGTCAACCTGGGGTCAACATGTGGTCAACCTGCACCGCCCAGCCAGTGTCGCTCCACGCCAAACCCCACAGCATAGTACGCAGCGAGGAGCATCTGGTTTATCGCCATGGCACGGGTAATGGCATTGCGGAACTGCGCTGCCGCCCGGAGCCGCTCGGGCGTCCACGTCGTAGGGGCGCAAGTCGAAATCGGAAGCAAAGTTTGAAAGTGTTTCATCACTGTTTAGCAGTGTGCGCGGATACCAAGAGCGGACAGCCCGGGGTCAGCGCGGGGTCAACCTGCACCACCCTACCACGTCGCATCCGAGTAGTCGTCATCCCCAACACTGGCTTGGTCATTTTTTCGAACCCACGCGTTCGTGACTAAGGGCCTGGCAGCTATGGAGATTGCCCGCCACGTCATCGAAAACCATTTTGGACCCCTGTCCTATGTGATACATGTCATCCTATGACGTGGCGAGCACTGGCGAGCACTTTTTGCCCAGGGGCAATCAAAATTGCCCGCTACATCGGCGACACGCATTTTGAAACCTCGTTTACAGAGCTACATGGCATGCTATGACGTGGCAAGCAATACATGCCAGGCCCTTACCGTAACTGTGATCCACAGAACCACCAACGCCCCGTAGAGCCTGACAGATGTTGCCCGCCACGTCATGCAATGGATTGCAAACCCTTGTTTCTTGGGTTGAATGGCGTGCTATGACGTGGCGAGCCATATTCGTCAGTCGTTACGAGGGGCTTACACTAGTCCATTTGTCAACAAAACCTGAGCCGTTTCTGACACTGGGGACTGTTGCCACCCAGCGTATTCTACGAAAGGTGTGTGACGTTGAGCCTGAAAGTGGACGAGTGTAAGCCACTGTTCCCCACCGCCCCGATGTTCCCCTGTAGCCCGACGCCGGCCCCGATGTAACGCCCGCCGAGGACGAAAAACGCATCCAGGAGATACCAATCGACGGAGTTGACCAACGCTGACGCATGGAGCATCATCTCCTTATTCACACTTTCCGGAGGCCCAACGCGATTACTGGCGATGCGGTAGTATCCGAATGCGCCGAGCACCCCAGGCACGTACCACATTGCCGTATACTAAGGACTGACAAATATTACTCGCCGCGTCATCCAATGGATTTTCAACCCTCGTATCTTAGTATGATTTGGCATCCTGTGACCTGTCCGCCAGTCCCTACAGAGTTTGTCTGCCTAGTCGTCCAATTGATTGTGAATCTTCGCATCATGAGTTGAATGGCATCCTACGACGTGGCGAGCATTTTACATCAGTCCCTACTGAGAACAACCAGCTCTGCTGCACTCCGTACAATCCCAGCGCGTGGCAAACTGCGAGGGACCACATGGCCACCACGATGCACTGGTCGGCGGTCTTGCAGTAGAGCCTGGCAGACAATTCATTGTCCGGTGATAAGTGGTGCCAACCACGGTATTGTCGGCAGTACAAATAAAACAAAACAACCTGTATCTAGAATAGGAGCTGACGCCCCGGTCTGCTAATGGGTATTGTCCATCAAACGTTGGACGAGTGGGTGTATGGGGGGGGTATATTTTATTGAAATTTGGGGTATTCAAATTGGAGCTGGCCGTCGGTTGTAATTGAATTAGGTGTTCTCAACGACTCGCTTGCCTTGCGGTACTCCCACGCTGCGCGCCAACTGTCGCGATGGCCCACGTCCCACTGCATGTGTGCAATGTCTTGGTCGGCGCTGCGCAGCCAAAACGCCGCCGCCACGAGCCACCCCGCCGCCTAGGGACTAATAAATAGTGCACGCCACGTCATAGGATGCCAGATTACACAAGAAACAGGGGCGTAAACTGTGCTTGATGACGTGGCAAACATTGTGTACTGCTCACCATATCATAAAATGCCATTCAACTCAAGACACAATGGTAAAGAATGCGTTCGATGACGTGAAGAGCACTATCCGCGTCATAGTCTGCCACTTGACTAAAGAAACGAGGGATCGAAATGAATGTGATGACGTGGCGAGCAGTGTATATCAGTCATATCAGTCCCTACTGCCGCCGACCACAGGCTCGGCTTCGCCCAGAACCACCCAAGCGCGTAACACGCCGCGACTAGCGCGCTCACCACCGCCGCGGCACCGCGGTGTAGCGGCGAAAGTTGTAATCACCAGCAAACATTGAAAGCAATTTACAATATTTCAGATTTAGGCGCTTATGTAGGCACTAGCATAGGCGATTTCAGTACGGGTGTTCATGCTGCCGACCTGCACCGGCCTACTCCGGGAATACACGACGAAGGGAGGATGACAGGCGTATGCCAGAGCACCCGCGTGGCCATGCGCGAGGGACGAGCACAGATTGCCCGCCGAGCCATGCAGAGCCCTGGGTGGAGAAGATAATGCGGAGGAGGAGGAGGGAGGGGAGGGCGAGGATGGTGCGGAGGGTGAGGAGGTTGAATTAAAGGAGTGTGAGGAGGAGGGTGAGGAGGACAGACAGGAGGAGGCGGACGAGGACGAGGGTGAGGATGAGGAGGAGGGGGAGAAAGAGGAGGAGAAAGACAGGGAGGAGGAGGAGGAAGAGGAGGAGGTGGAAGCGGAGGTGGAGGACGAGGAGGAGGCGGAGGAGGAGCAGAAGGAGGAGGAGGAGGAGGGGGAACCCCTACCTTGAAATGCGGCCTTGCGGATCCACTGTGCCCCCTCACGCATGTCCTTCTCCACGCCGGTTTCGGCGAGCAGCTCGCCCAGCTTGAATTGCGCGCCCGTCTGCCCGGGTACACTGGTACAGTTTGAGCAAACAATCAGGTTGAGCTGGAGCGAGGAGGAACATGTGGGAGGTGGCCATGCCAGGGATGGGCCGAGTGTGCTCGGGTGCACTGGTACTGGTACACTATGCACAAACAGACAGGCTGCGGCCGAGCTGGAAAGGGGAAGCCACGATGAGGAAGCCCCCGCCGCTCCTGCAAATGATTAGATTGAGTGATTCTCGGTGCGTAAGGGTTCGTTGTTCTCAATGCCCCCCCGGCCGCGTGCCCGCGCTCGGCGGCGGCGCGGTACCCAAGCGCCGCCTGCGCCGCCGCCCCGCGGGCGGCGGCACTCTCGCCGAGCACGAACCAATTCTCGGCATATCCAACTCGCTCGGCCGGAGTCTCTCCCGCGGTGGACACGGTCTCGGCATTGGCAACTCGCTCTGCCCCGCCACCTGGCATGCCCCAACTAGCTGCCCCGTCACCTGGCACGCCCCCACTAGCTGCTCCACCACCTGTCATGCGGTCGAGGAGCTGCTGGGCGAGTTCCGGGGATGCGGTACCGAACGCCCCGAACACGTTGTTGAAAATGCGCTGCTGGGCGTCATCCGGGGGCGGGGAGGCGGAGGCGGTGGCGGTCGCCATGCCGCGGCGCGGCACGTTTACCAGCGGGCGCGGGCGCGAGCGAGGTGCTGTTGTGAGCCGCGCCACCCCCCTCCCGCCGTCGTCGCCGCTGGCGTAGGGCGCTCTGTTGTCTTTTGACGGTAGACTCAGCAGGGTGCCGTCCTACGAGTACAATATCCCATAGAGCTCTAGTTCACGAGTCCTCGTCAGCTGGCAGGACGAAAGTTGTGGAAAACTTGTAAACTCAAGACGCCGCCGTGCGGCGTGGATGTCAGGATGATCGAACGCTTCAGCCCGCCTGTCCAGCGACGTGTATACTAGCACAGCGTGGTGTGGGGTGTCGGCACTCGCAAAGTTGTGGCACATTGCGTTGAGTAATTGAGGAGCCGGGCTGAAATCTGACTCTTGAGCGGTCGGCAATCGGTGCATTGTCCGGCCGAAGGAAATGCACAAGGATACCGTGTGAATGATACGCGACAACTTACTATAGGGAAGGATTCGAGAGGGAAGGATTCAAGAAACTTTCAAAACGAATAAGTTTCTCACACACCCCTCTCTCATCATCTTTCTGAAAGTTCAGCGGACGCGTTGTGTCGGTCGTCTGTCGCGAACGGTAGTACGTAAAAGCCGTTCGCGCGCCCCCCCCGCGCACGTGCTTTGGCTTGGGAGAGTGCGAGTGCGGCCGAGTGGAACAAAATGGAGGTCGAGGCGCGAGCGCGGCGCACAACCGACCCCTCTCCGCGCGCTCCAATCGCGCCCGCGTGCTCCTCGCAGATGGCGCGTCCACGCGCCCGCCGTTCGGCGGCGTGCTCCCTGTTAGCGCTCGTCCTCGGTATTTTTGTGCTTCCTGCGAAAAAATGAATTTTCCGGACATACCCCGCAAATCCGGACACGTCCGGACGCGCCGCAGGCGTGTCCGGAGGCGCGCGGGAAACTTCCAAGCTACAAAGAGTCGTCGGGTTCGGGTGTCCGGACGAAACAGACGGCGCGCTGGCTCCCCACACCACGCGGCGGGCGGGTGGAGACGGAACCACGTCTGTGAGGCGCGCCCCGACCTGCTGGTCCCCGACCCTGGGGCTTCGCGTGGCGCCGAAGACGTCCTCGTTACACGCCCGCGCGCGCCATCCGACCTCAACCACCCAGGTAGCCAGGGTTCACTGAGCACGGCACTAGGGTGTCACCTATCAATCAATCTCTGGTGTTTGTGTGTCCGGCCTGTCTTTGAGTCCTGCACTGACCGCCCGACCGCTTGATGTGGAAAGGTAGTTATTTTGTTGTGACAGGTAGACAGGTGTCACATTTCTTTACGTAAGCACTTTTTGGGCAGATTTTGACTATCCTGTACTCGTACACAAGCAGAAGGGGTCTTTTTCGAAATCGGCAATTGAGTCGTATGAAATCTGGATAGTTTCTGATTCGTGGATTATTTATGTGGCGAGATCGACGGTCTGTTAACCCCCCAAAAGTCAAAGTTTCTTGAATCCTTCGCTCTCGAATCCTTCTATAGTAAGTTGTCGCGTATCCGTGTGACGGGGTTTTACTTACGGATTTTAATGTTTTATTCATTAATCAAATTAATCAAAACACATTTTGATTGAATTTGCCACCCCTTTACTGACTGAATTCGTCGACACGTGCTAACACGTCCAAAACAATCAAAAGTGAATTTTCTATTAGCCAACGGCACGTGAGTACCCACAGGATACGTCCGTTCTGCTGCCGGGGTACGGCGCAATCGCGCGCCGCCAAAACTTATGCCGAGCCCAAGCTCAGCGGTTCAAGAACCCCTATGTATGCATCAAGCACCTTCCAGATTTTGGCGCCCATTAGTGTGGCCGGTTTCGCGCGACTGCGTCGCCATTCCCGTAGGATCGCGGCTCGGACTTTTGTAAGTCCGAGATTCGGTTGACGGGCAACCGCGTTTGCGCGCCAGTCGCCGCGACGTACGACGCTAACCTGCCTGCCGCGCCGCCAAACTCGCGAGAACGTATCACTATAAGCGCGTTGGCGCGCGCCCGCCGTCGTCCCCTTGGCGCCGCCGTCGCCCAGTCGCGCGCATGTGGCAAAGATGGCAACCACGGGAACTGCCAGCACGGAACGTGTTTTCCCGGGATGGTGCCTCCGACATCATTTTGATTTTTGATTCTTTTCCATATTTTGAAGTCGTGGTGCTCCCCGAGGTCTACGACTTCACAAAAGTGGAAATTAATCAAAAATCAAATAATTTGATTAAATTTTGATTGTTTGAATAAATTTTGATTGATTGGCCAACATTAAAATCCGTCAGTAAAACCCCGTGAGACGTCGCGTCGTCTTACCCCCGGCGTCACTGCTTGGGCCAGTGGCGACCCCCTTTTCCCGCACCACGATATACTAGTGTACACGGCGCTGGACAGGTGGGCTGAAGCTTACGCTCACTCACGCCGCAGCGCACGGCGACGCCTTGAGTTGACAAGATTTCCATAACTTTCGTACGCCAAGGACGGCACCCTCTGATATCCCATAGCTGAATCCACCGCCAAGAGACACAGAAGCCTGCGCCGGCGGCGGCGTCGGCGGCAGGCGGGAGGACTGCGCGGTTCACGGCAACAAACCGCGTGCGCTCAAGCTAGCTGTGGCATGGCGCCTGCCAACGCCTCGACGCTGCCCTCAGGCGTCCAGCAGCACATCATCGAAAATGTTTTCGGGGCGTTCGGCACCGCAAACCCGGAAGTCGCCCAGCAGCTCCTCGACCGCATCACGGCTGGCATATCGCAGGTGGGGACACGCACATGTTGCCACCCCCCCCCAACGTCCTCCAACACATTATGCAACCTAATTTCGCGTGTTGAGTTGAGCCTTTGAGCCATCAAGCCATCAGCGCTAGGAACGAGCAATTGCCTCATTGCCCCCCTCGTTTCTTGAGCTAAACGGCATCCTATGACGTGGCGAGCTTCAATATCTGCCAGGCCATGTTGCGAGGAGGCCGAGAGACGCGCTCGCGAGGGATTTCGAGAATCAACGGAGTTTACCGCCTCGGCGGAAGAGATTCAGCCTGACGAGACCATGTTCACCGCTGCGTCGGGAGAGACGCAGGCTGAGCGAGTTGGCAATGCCGAGAAGTGGTTCGCCGTCGCCGAGAGTGCCGCCGCCCGCGGCGCGGCGGCGCAGGCGTTGCTGGCGTACCGTGCCACCGCCGAGCGCGGGCACGCGGCAGGGGAGAGATTGAGAGAACTACGCACCATTAATCACTCACTCTAATAAGTGCAGGAGCGGCGTGGATTTTCACGGCGCGGCGTCCCCTTTCCTGCGAGCCTTAGCCTAACTGTGTTCGCATGGTGTACCAGTGCACCCGAACACACTCGCCGCATCCCACTCCCTGGCCCGGCCACTCAATGTGTCATTGCACCCGACCACGCTCGGCCGCATCCTCGTCGCCGCTTCAGCACAACCTGACTGTTTGCGCAAAGTCTACCAGCATACAATTGCACCGAACACACTCGCCGCATCCTCTTCGTTGGCCTGGCCACTCGCCGCATCCCTTCTCCCCGATCCAGCTCCCGACTGTTTGCTCAAAGTGTACTAGTGTACCCGGGCACGCGGGCGCGCAGCATAGGCGGAGCGAGGTGCTCCTTGAGGGCAGCGGCGGGGAGGAGGACCTGCGTGAGGCGGCGGAGTGGATGCGCAAGGCTGCATATCAAGGTAGGGCCTCTTCCTGCTCCTCCGCCTCATCCTCCTCCTCCTCCTCCTCCTCCGTCTCCTCCTTCTCCTCTTCCTCCTCCTCCTCCTACGCACCCACCTTCTCCTCCTCTTCCTCCTCACCCTCCGCCTGACCATCTTCCCCCTCCTCCTCCCCCTTCTCCTCCTCCTCCTCCTCCTCCTCCTCCTCCTCATCCTCCTTCACATCTATCTCCTCATCCTCCTCCTCATCCCCCCCCTCTTCCTCATCCATCTCCTCCCCCTCCTCCTCAGCCGTCAAGGGCTCTACATGACGTGGCAGGCAATATGCGCTCGTCCCTGGCGCATGGCCACGTGGGTGCTCTGGCGTATGCCCCTTGGGTCGTAATTTCCCGCGTTGCCGCGGCGGCGCTGAGCTCGGTGGTCGCCGCGCGCTTCACGCTAGGGTGGTTCTGGGCGGAGCCAAGCCGCTGGTCAGCTGCCGGGTGGCTCGTGGCGGCGGGGCCTTACATCCCCTAATACACACCTACTACACCCCCAATACACTCGTGATACACCCCTCATACACCCCTACTACATCCTTACTACACCCCTACTACACCCCTACTACACCCCTACTGCACCCCTGATACGCCCCCATAACACCCTTACTACACCCCTACTACACTCCTCATACACTCCTGATACACCCCTACTACACCCCTTTAAGACCCCTACTACACCGTGTAAGACCCTGCTTGGCGGCGGCGTTTTGGCTTCGCAGCGCCGATCAGGACATTGCGCACATGCACTGGGACATCGGCGAGCGCGACGCTTGGCGCGCGGCGTGGATGTACCGAAAGGCATGCAGCTTATTGAGAGCAGCCACGTGTCCAACGTTGAATCGTGAAAAAACCGTCCTGCAGCAATCCACTAACGATGAATATTTTCCTCCTCCTCCTTCTCCGTATACTCCGCGCGTTTGTATGAGCAAGTCACCCTCACTCACTACCAGAAAATTATCTTTCTGCGAGGCCCGATTGCGCGGCTACCGACCAATGCATCGCGGCGGCCATGTGGGTCCTCGCTGTTTGCCACGCGTTGGGTGTGGCGCCGCATGTTGACCCCATATTAACCACGGCTTGATTCTAGGCTGATCGCGCTTGGGTTTAAACGATTGAAGCTACATTTTGATCATTTACTTATTTATCTTGCTCTCAAAATTCGACGTGCGCCGCTACAGCTAGGATCCTTTGGAGTGCAGCAAAGCTGGGTATATTCGGCCATGTGGTATGCGCCTGGATTTCTCGGCGCAGTCGGGTGCCACCGCGTTGCCAGCAATCGCGTGGTGGGGCCGTGCAAAACGTGCTGAGAACGTCCGGCGGTTGGCATTCGACTCGAGATACGAGGGTTGGCCAATGTTTTGCAGCGCTTTCTGATTCAAAAAATGTGCAAAACATCACAATAGCGTGGCATGCAGCTCAAGCAACAAGGGTTGGCAAATGTGTTGATGGATACCTTCAGCAGTTTCTGCCAGGTCGTACTGAGCTCTGGAGCCCATATAAATTTGAGTTCTCAACGTAAGGCAGGCATCGTCTCGTTCAAGAAACGAGCGTTGGTGAATGTGTTGAAGGATACTTTCAGCATTTTCTGCCAGGCCCTACTGTTTGGGTCCTCCGGAGAGTGTGCAGCTCGAGATGATGGTTCACGCATCAGCGTTATTCCACTCCGTCGATTGGTATCTCCTCGCGGCGTTTTGTATCCTCGGCGGGCGATACCTCCAGGCCGTCGTCAGACTTCAGGGGCGCATTGGGCCGGTAGGGACTGATTAGCAATATGTGCTTCATAACTTTTTGAAGGGCACGTGTCGCCACGGAGGCACCCCAAAATCATCATGGAACGTCTAAACCCCAAGGGGAAGCATGACAGCTGTCTCTTGCCAGTCAAAGCATGCAATTCACATCAAGACAGTAGTGTTCACAATCCATTGAATGACGTGCGGGTATGTGTCAGGCCCTACGGGGCGTTGGTGGTTATGTGGATCATAGCCACGGTATGGGCCTGGCATATATTGCTCGCCACGTCTCAGCATGCATGTAACTCGAAAAGCGAGTGTTTTAGACACATGTCGATGACGTGGCGGGCAATAATCGATTGCCCCTAGGCAAGCATTCCTCGCCACGTCATAGGACGCCATTTCATTCAATAAACGAGGAATCAAGATGTCTCTCAATGATACCTCAATAAACAAGAGTTCAAAATGCGTCAGGCCCTTAGTCACGAACGCGTGGGTTGTGAAGAATAACCGAGCCGGCTATGTTGGGGATGACGACTACTCGGGCGTGACGTGGTGAGGCGGTGCTCGTTGTCCGCTCTTGGTCTCAGCCCTTACAGCCGAAAAGTAATGAAGCACTTTCGAACTTTGCTATAAATTTCAACTTGCGCCCCTACAACATGGACGCCGGAGCGGCTCCAGGCGGCAGCACGGTTCCGCAGAGCCATTGCTCTAGCCCTGGCGCCATTGCAGATGCTTCTCGCCGCATACTACGCTGTGGGATTCGGCGTGCAGCGGCACTGGATGGCGGCCGTGTGCTGGGGCATAGCAGCGGAGCAGTGGTTTACGTATGCGGTGGGGGTTGAGCGGTGCGAGTTGAAACCCGTGTTGAAATTGCCTGATTTCAGCACCTGAACATGGAATGAGATGAGTTGCTCTCAAGCTTTGCTCTACACGGGGGGCAGGGCGGAACCCTGGTGCCTCCTTTTAGACCCGGTCTCATCTCGTCACGTCTCTTTATCTTTCTCTCTCAAATTTTGCTTTCAATTTCATCTTGCGCCACTACACCAAGGGTGCCGGCGGAGACCAGGATATCGAAGCTATCAAGGTGCAGCGCCACCTCGGCGCGTGCTGGCGCATCGGCAGCGCGATAGAGCGGTGCTACAAGCAGGTGAAAGCGTGGCCGAAGACATGTGACTTCTGCGGCGCGCACGGTGGGGTGGTGCAAGTCGAAACCCGTGTTGAATGCTTCTCGTTTGAGCTACTTGTCTTTTTACGTTCCATCGAGCCTCAAGGCGCCACGCATTGTGAGCATTATTCACCCTCTTTCGCCATTCCACACGGACAGACTCCTGTAAGCGCTTGAACGTTTGATAGTTGCTTTCAGTTTGGCTCCCCTACAACACGGCGCCGCGAAGCTATGCGCACGCTGTAGGTTGGTGCGCTACTGCGGTAGGGAACGGGGGACAGTGCTCGCACGTCATCGGACGCAATTCGAACCCTCGTTCCTTAACTCAAATGGCATCCTGCTCGCCATGTCACCGAACGCATGTGAACCCTCATTTTCGAATTCAATGGCATCCTATGTCGTGGAGAGCACAATTCATCAGTCCTTACACTGCGGACCCGAGTGCCAAACTACGGGCTGGGGGTCGCACAAGGCAGGACGGTGCAGGTTGACCCCAGTTTGACCTCGCCTGACCCCAGCTCGACGCATGGCTGACATTTGGTTGAGCTTGGCTTCACCCCATGTTGAATCCTGGTTTACTCCAGGTTGACGCCAGGCTTACCCCACGTTGACCCAAGGTTGACCCGGGATTACCCTCGGTTGACCCCGGGATAGCCCAAGGTTGAACCTAGGTTGACCCTTAGTCGACCGCGGGTTGACCCCAGATTGACCTCATGTTGACCCCAGTTTGACCCCAGGTTGACCCCAGGTCGACCCAAGGTTGACCTCGAGTTGACCCCACGCTGACCCAAGGTTGACCCCAAGTTGACCCCAGGTTTACCCCGTTTTGATGACCGCGCTTGGTTTCCACGAATCAGCTTGAATTTCCGATGTCAGACTTTGCTGTCAAATTCAACGTGTGCCCCTACAACAAGGCCCACTGCCGCCGCCGCGAAAGCCGCCGCGGAGCGGGAAGAGCAAACTCGAATCGCGTTGATCATGTCGACTAGTAACTCGTTGGCGGTAGTATTAGCGACGTTGGTTTGCGAGCGCTTTGAGCAGCGTGCCGCCGTGCAAGGGGGGGGCGAGCTGGCGCTATGCCACGCGCGCGGGCGCGCCGCGATGCAGACCACGTCATGCGCCGTGATTTTATTCGAGTAGAAGTCTAGTCAAATGTCCATATTTCATCGCTTGAATCAATATAACAAAATGGATGTATTCGTTTGGGCGGGACAAATCGCGTATCATTGTCTGGTTGGTTTATTCTTTCATTGTTCTCAACGTAATGAAACCAAGACGCCGTTCATGGGTCGGGTCAAGTGGTATCCCATAACGGTGATGTTGTAGACGATGTGACGCCCCTAGTTATTATCATCTGTGCCACCTGCCGTTACGCCCATCTTTATTTTCTTCGGTGTCACTGCCATGGCGCCCTTCTTACGGTTTCATCTGCCGTGCGTATCATCAGTGGCATCGTCACTGTCTTTGTATTTGGGAAGGACGGAACGTTGTAAACGCCCCAGTTGCCCGCAGGGCTGGGACCCGCACTGTCGTTGTTTCTGTCCACGAGCGAGCGGTCGAAGCAGCGCGCCTTGCTGTAGTGGCGCAAGTTGAAACCGAAAGCAAGTCATAAAGGCAGTTCATCATATTGTAGCTTCAAGCGCACGGGGGCCAAGGCGGAAGCCTGGTGCCTCCTCATACACGCTGACGCGTCTCTCTCTCTATGTAGCTTCAAGCGCTGAGACACGTGCGGTTAACCAAGAGTCAACATGGGGTTAGCCTGCACCGCCCTACCTTGTGCGCGTCGTGGACGTAGCTCCAGTGCTGCACCTGACACTCGCGTCCCGCGGGTACGGTCCAGTGTTCATCGCGTGTGTTCAACGGATCGGGCAGGTGGCATCATCGATTATTACTGATGGGACCGCGCCAGTGAACGCATTGCGTATGTTACACCCAATACCTAATATGTAGTAACTCCAAAATTTGTACTATGCAAATCAGTACAAATATGGGAGTTTCCAGGCCATGGAGGAGAACGCGTCGAGTGTGTGCGGGTACACAGGTACACTGCGAATAAACATAACAAACATAGATTCTGGTGTAGACGCCTCGCCGCAGTAAGCACTTTCCGCAATTATGGAGGGCAGGTTTGGCGGCGCACATGGCGCACATCTGTGCGGCTTTCAGCGCCTTACAGCCCGTGGCGAGCCCCTGCTGGTATGCGGACAACGTGTTGAACGCCCTCATCGCTTCGGGGGGGGCGTTGCTCCAGGTTGTTCGGCGGACCTGTAGCTCAGAATCAGCACCTCAGATCGTAGATCTTACATCTTACACGGCAAAAGAAAAGCACGTTTCACAACAAAGGCTGTGCTACCAACCAGATTAAATACAAATATTCCCCTACCGGCGCCACATGAGAAGGCCGCGGTGGTAGTCTTCCTCCACGCCCTCGCCCTTCATGTAGAGTCACACGATATGATCGGGATATCGATATGGGATATCGATATCAGTGATCGATACGGGATATGGAATATCGCTCTCAATATCCATATGAGATATGGGTTTATATCGATATGGGATATGGGATATGGTATATCGATATGATCATCCAACATATTGATATGCTCATTCTGGATATCGATATAGGATATTGCATATCGATGTGGAATACAGCATATCGATATTGTCATCCAGGATATCGATGCGAGTATGGGATGTCGCATCACTCTGCCTTCATGCAGCAGCCGGCGAGGCAGTAGTGTGCCCCCGCGTGCCCCTGAGCGTACGCCTTCTGGTACCACAAGAATACCTCCTCGAGGCTGCGCGGGACTCCCGCGTTTAGAGCTTGACTGGCAGATATTACTCCAGTCGGCACGAGGGTCATAGGATGTGATTAACGTCGAGGGACAAGGGGCTAGGGTTAATATGCGTGTCGATGACGAGGCGGACAATGCATGCCAGGCCTCACCTTTGCCGTCGCGGTAGAGCAGACCAAGAGCAAACTCAACATCCACGTTTCCATGGCGTAGGGTCGCAAGTTGAAACTGAAAGCAAAACTTGAAGCAGTTCATTATCACGTTTTGAATTCGAGCGCTGAAGAAGCTACTCAGGCACTTTCGGAACGGGCTCAAAGTTGGTTTCAATGTGCTCCATCCCACCTTGGGCGGCGGACTCGCGGTACCAGTGAATCGCCAGCGGCCATTCCTGCTTCACCCCGTGGCCGTACTCGTAACTCACCGCCAGGTTGTGCTCTGCCTCTGCGTCCGCGTGTTGCAAGGACGCAAGTTGCAATTGAAAGCCACACTTGAATGTGTTTTGTGTCATATTTTAGTTTCAAGCACGGGGGGCAAGGCGGAAGCCTGGTGCCCTCTCATATCCGCTGACGCGTGTCCCTCTCTAGTCTCTAGCGATGGAGCCGGGAGCTATCAACAAGGGTAACATGAATTCCATTTTGCACCGCCCTACCCTGCGCGGCGGCTTTCTGCGTCCAATAGAACGCTTGCTTGAGGTTGATCTTCTGCACGAGGTTTTCACCCAAAGCATACATCCTGCCCAGACTCTTCTGATCGACCAGCGAGCCTCCCTCGGCCAGAGGCTCACACTCGTCCACTGTTCAACCTGAAAGTTTCTGATACAAAGTACAAACCAAAGCCCCTCACATTTTCCCACAACCTCTAAATGGTTGCACTCCCTATCTTACAGAAAGCGCTTGTGTTGAGCAGAAAGGTGGACGAGTGTAAGTCCCTGCCCTCGGCCGCCTTCGCGAACCAGCGCAGCGCGAGCTTGTGGTCCTTGGCGACGCCGCCCTGGCCGAGGGCGTAGCACGTGCCCATGTTATGTTGTGACGCGGCGTGTCCCGCGTCCGCCGCCTTGCGCCACCACGTCACCGCCTCCGTCCAGTTCGCCCTCACGCCCTTGCCTTCGGCGAGGGACTTGCATTAGCTCCATGTCAACGTCTTCGACCTACCGAGCTGAGATAACTGTGCCTGGTCTAGCCAAGTATGCTGAGTAAGCAAATAAGTGATTTGACGAGTGAATAACTCGGACGATTCACTGCCACTTCACCGCTTTTCACAGCCAATATCAGCTCGTTTGAGTACTTATTGGCCAATTAATTACGGCTCACAGACCAGCAACAGAGAGCGATTTCAGGGACGAAACGAATCATGTTGAGCGGAAATGGGGGCCTGAGGTAGGGGTGACAGTGAGTCCCTGCCTTTGCAGAGGAGCTGAGCGATCTGGAACTGCGCCTCGACGTGGCCCTGCTCGGCGGCGGCGCGGGCAAACTGCGCGGCTTTGGCCCAGTCCTGCGCGACGCCCCGGGCTTCGATGTACGCGATGCTGAGGCTGAACTGCGCGCTCGCGTCGCCCTCCGCTGCGGCGGCGTGCAGGGTTGCCACTGTCCGATCCTCGACGGAGCCGCCCAGCAATTAGGGCTCGGCAAAAAATGAGCGTCAACCCTAAAACCGCCCGGGCGGTTCTGGGGGTTATGAAAGGCGCATCACCACAAGCAGCAGCGCTTCGCTACCGCTTTCACACGCTTGCCCCCCTCAATGCTCAACACCCCGACACATCAACACATCAACACATCAACACATCAACACCTCAACACGTCAACACCTCAACACCTCAACATACTACTCAATTCCTCCCTCGACAACCCCCCCCTACCAGCACTGCCTGCTCCAACAGGGTCACCAGGTCCGTCATAGCGGCAGCGTCGTTCACGTCGCTCGCGGCCGGATTCGCGCCGGCTTCGCGCGGGTTCGTCCGCCGCCGGGGCGCCATGATCCGCCGTGCCGTTGCGGCGAGCGGGCGGAGGATGGTGTTGATGGGGTGAGGGGGAGTTCAGAACTTTTGAGACTTGCGGGTGCGTGTGAAGTGGCCCCTTCAAAAATCTCAGCCGTGTGCACACACGGTCCACTCGGTCGGCTGGGCAATGCGCGGGGTGCCGTGAGCTGAAGAGGGTCAAATGCTCGACCTATATATCTTGGAGGGAGTAACGTTCCCCCACTCCAACGCGGGCGTCGCCTCCCCGGAGCGCCTCACGAACGAGCTGTGATCGCCACCATGGGCGCAGTCTGCTCCTCCGCCGCCGACGCCGCCCCACTGCCGCCGCCGCACGTGCCGCCCGCGGCGGAGGGCCAAGGGGGCGGCGACGACGACAACGACGACTTTTCGCCACTGCTCGACCTGGTCGAGAGGTTCCCCGACTTATTTGAGCAGAAGGTGCTGGCGCACTTGGACCCTATCGATCGCACCTTCCTTGCGCAGACGGCGGGGGCGTGCCGGGCGGCGGTGGCGGCCTCCGACCTGCCGCGGGCGGGGACGAGAGAGGAGGTGATGGGCAGAAGTGTGTGGGTGGTGACGCACAAAGTCAGGCAGTTTGTTGGCTCCGTCGCGCGGCTGGCGTGGGCCAAGGCGAGCGGGTGCCCGTGGAGTGCGCGGACAAGTGAGGTCGTCGCTTGGGGCGGGCGGCTGGAGGTGCTGCAGTGGGCATGGGAGCGCGAGTGTCCTTGGGGTGTGGGTACGTGTTATGAAGCCGCGCAGGGTGGGCACCGGGAGGTCCTGAAGTGGGCGCAAGCGCACCAATGCCCATATGATAAGTGGACGCCCGTCTGGGCCACTTATGGTGGCTACATGGAGGTGGTGCGGTGGGCGCGGGCGCGGCTGCCAGTGGGCTGCCAGTGGGATAATCGGAGCTGTGTGTTGCATTTATACAATTACCCCGAAATGCAGGCATGGGTGCGGGCGCAACATTAGGATACATGCCGCACAACACACACACACGCAAGCACTAACGCGAGGCCGTCAGGTGACTCGCATGAGAGCCGCACGGGGCATGGGACAGGAGGCGGAGCGGCGGGCGCGTGCACACAGTTGCAAGCGACCGGAACGTCGCCAACTCCCCTTGGCCAAGCCACGCATTGCACGACACAACCGTTTTGTCTACGATTGTCTTCTCACTATTCCCGGATATACAGCCGCGACCTGTCAGACTATAGGGCAACACGCATGTCATACATACACACCCTCACACGCGTCCCTGACACGCCACGGACTGGCGCGCCCCCCACTCGCCCACGCCACCCCTAGCTGTCCAGATGCCAGAGAGAAGCATACAGTTGCACGATTCCAGTGTTTCGGGAAGAGATCAGCCGCCTGGCGGCCAGGGCCCTACACCAATCCCCTTCTCAGCTCAACTCTCCGCAGTTTCGAGGCATTCACGAGACAAATGCTGGTGGTGTCAGGTGCAGATGCCATACAACTCTGCTGATCCGGAGAGCTGTGCAGAGCCCCGCCAATGGCGTGGCCGCATCACACGCGCCCGTTGCAATGATACCAGGCACTGATCGCCGCCGGCGCCCGGACGGAGGAGGGCCCGTCTTGGACATCACACTCGACATGTCGCAGGGTGCCACTTCGCTCGATGAGTGGGAGTATCTGACGAGCAGCTGGTTGATGTGGCGAGCATAATCCCCTTGCCCTTACGCAGGCTGGAGGTGTCCGGTGTGGGCAGGCGTTGCCAAGCTGTGCTTATCGAAATCGCGGACACCGGTTTGCGCGGGAGCACGGGTGCCGCGGCCAAATTACTCATCAGCGTCTGGACGACCGAGGCGGGGACGGCGTCGGGGTCGGCGGTCGCGGCGGAGGACCACGGCCTAGTGTGCGACTCATGATGTAAAACAACTGGATGTATATTCTTCACCCTGTCTTCCCCCCAAAACATAACCCCGCGCTATAGTACAATCCTTCAACCGAAAGGCGATTGTTCACGTGTCCGCGAACTCGTTACACGAGTGAGGCAGACGCGACAGCGTGTATGAGGAGTCACCAGGCTTCCGCCTTGCCCCCCGTGACCTCACTACACGATCGACGCCAGCCTGGCCTGCAGCATCTCAGCCTGCACCTGCTTGCAGGGGCTTACACTCGTTCACTTTCAGCTCGACTTAAGCGCCTTCTGTGGGATAGGGGTGTGTTTTCAGAGGGTGTTTACGGGATGTTTAGGGGTGGTCAAGGCTCAAGGGGGTATTAGAAGGTGTTCAGGGTGTGTTTGTGTGCAGAAACGGCTCAGGTTGAGCTGAGTAGTGGACGAGTGTAAGCCCCTGCCTCCTTGGCCATCGTCCTCAGCTTCGCACCCAAGTTTTCTGCCCCAGTCTCGCGGATGTAACCGCTCACTACGGCCTGCTCGGCGACCGCTTCCTCCGCGGTGAAGTGGCGCAAGTTCAATATGCAAGCTAAGTTTAAAAGGCGTGTATCATGTTACAGTATGAAGAGCTTAGATTCAGGCGCTCTCGCCGTGGGTGTCATAGGTTTAGCCTGCACCGCCCTACCTTGTTGGCGAAGGTGGCCCAGTGCACGAGACCCTCAAAGCACATGGGCACCTTCACCTGAAGCTGCACCGTAGACTTGGATGCCGGCTGGCGCCTCACGGGTTTGAGCGTGAACACGGGGGGCAGGATGTAGCGGCGCGTGTTGGATGATACAGCAACACTTGACAGCAGATGGTCGTATTTTAGTTTCAAGCGCTTATTTCCAGGAGCTTTCGACTTTGAATTCATAGGTTCAACCTGCACCGCCCCACCAGGAGCAGCTGTTGGTATTCGAGCACCGTGTAGGTGTCTACACCCCCGTCGTTGTAAGTCACGGTGATGGGAAATGGATCGTCCATGCAGACATCGGTCACCTCGCCCTTGTAGCACTCCCCAGGGCCTGGCCGATATAGCTCGTTGCGCGTTGTGTCATCAAGCGCTTTGTGAAACACTGTGTCTTCGTTGAGTTGAATGGCGTTATACTCGTATGACGTGGCGGGCGGTATCTGCCAGGGCCCTACAGTTTGCCAGTCTCCTCGAAGAGTTTGACGACGCGGGCACCGACAGCGGGGGGCGGCAGTTGGGGATGGGTCGCGGTTGGCGGCGGCTGCGGCTGCGGCGGCCGCGGCTGCGGCGGTGGATGCCGGGCGACGGTAACGGCGGCGGCGGTGGACGCGGGGGTGGGGGGTGCGGGAGCGGGGGCGGGCTCGGGGAGTGGGGGCAGGGGGGCTGTCCTAGCGAGCACGAGAGGTG
>Ga0307489_10000428_pt1 | contig 25315 bp, 37 predicted proteins | sample SB12metaG_FD_202247 | JGI IMG/M metagenome (GOLD analysis project Ga0307489, IMG submission 202247) | Sea-ice brine microbial communities from Beaufort Sea near Barrow, Alaska, United States - SB 1.2 | ecosystem: Environmental > Aquatic > Marine > Coastal | place: USA: Alaska | collected... | reverse complement strand
AGGAGGAGGAGGAGGAGGAGCTAGCGTTGGAGGAGAAGGACGACGAGGAGGAGGCGGCGCTACCGACGGCGAAAGCAGCGAGGCAGATGAACATGCTGCTCCCAATAACTCATCAACGCCTGGGAACAGCTTGGCTCGACACGGGCGCCGTATGGGCTCCCCTGTGGACCGCTTCAATGCCAGACATTCGGCGAGCACCAAGCACAAGCCACCCTCGCACCTCGAAGCCAACCACAAGCTGTCCGACAAGCCACCTTCGCACCTCGAGGCCATACACAATCCGCCGCCCTCTCACCACGAAGCCAACACACCCCCTGTAGACCTCGAAGTAGCCGCCACTGCCCCCGCCGCTGCCATCGCCGCCGACGACAACGTCGACTCCACTGACTGTTTGCCCATACAGGGAACCAAAGCCGCCGCCTCCGACCTGAGCAGAGCAATAGGCCGGACGGCGGCGGCAGCGGCCGCACTGACTCCCTCTAAGAGCAAACAGTCTGAGGCGGCGGAGGTGGACCGGTATACTACGAGCAAACCGTCAGAGGCGGTAGTGGACCTGTGTAGAGCCATGGATCCAATGCCAGCTATGAGCAAACAGACAGAGGCGGCGGACGCGGGGGCGCTCCGGGAAGAGCTTGCTGCCGCCACCGAAGAAGCTCTGCGTGGCGAGGCCCTGACTGTTTGCTCATAGTGCATCTGTGCACATTTTCCTCCTCCTCCTCCTCCTGCACGGCGGCCTCCTGACTACTTGCTCACGCTTTTATGAGGGTGCCATCAGGTGTACGGGCTCAAAAGCAGGCACCGATTAGGCTGTCTACCCGACATGTCTTGACCCTAATGTATCATTAAATGGCAAAGTCATGTGTGTCGTGTTCCCTACGATGTGGCATGGACGCTTCGGCCGAGCTCCGCTGGCTGAAGGTGGAGCTCAAGGCAGTGCAAGAGATCGCCGAGCACCACTCAGCGGCGGTCAGAAATCAGGAAAGGACCGCCGCTGCGCGCGACACGTTCTACCGCCAGCAGCTCCGCAGGCTCGGCCTGTGGCGCCTCATGGGGAAACTCGGCAGGGCATAGGAACGATTATAGGGAGGTCATTTGCCCATTACAGGGAGGCCAAGTGCCCATTATAGGGAGGATAGGTGCCCATTTCAGGGGGGTAAGGTGCTCATTATGAGGGGATCAGGAGCCCATTATAGGGCGGTCTGGACCCCACGTTATACGGGTCAGGAGCCCTTTACAGGGGTGTCAGGTGACCTTAAAAGCGGTATTCAAAGGTGCTGAGCTGAAAAGGGAACGGAACAGTTGCGAGTCCCTGCAACCGGGTTTGGAGGTGCGGGTGAGCGGGGCCTCCCACCTGTGGCTGCATCAATGGCTCCACGTATGCCGCGAGAAGCTCAAAAAGGAGGGCAGGGGGACACTAATCTTCAAGCCCAGTGCCTCGAAAGTCGGAGGAGGGAGTCGAGGCGGGGCGAGAGCGGGGGAAGTAGGAAGGGGAGGAGGCGGAGGTGGAGGAGGTGGAGGCGAAGGCGCCCGAAGGAGAAAGGTGGGCAGCGAAAACTCAGAGCCAGACTCAGATTCGGACGACGGCGAGCCTGGTCCTAATCGATGGAAGGACCCGGGGCCTAAGGCGCTAGCTCGGGTGAAGCGTAGAGGAGAGGAGAAGCAGCGCAGACGCGAACAGTCGGGGCGAACACTCGGTACCGGAAGCGGCGTCGGCGGTGATGGGGATACACCGACAGCTACGCCATCCAAGCCCACGGGGCGCCTGTCATACGACGACGACGACCGCAGCGAGCTGTGGTCACAGAGTGAGTATTCCGGGCGTGGTGGTGGTGAAGAGGGGGAGGATGACGACGACGATGACGGCGCGGGGTCGGTAGGGCCTGGTAGATGTTGTTCGCCACATCATAAGGCACCTTATAACTCAAGAGACGAGGATTCAGAGTGCGTTGGATAACGTGGCGGTTGATAACAGCGTGGCGGGTAATATCAGCGGGTATCATCACGTGGCAGGTAATATCACGTCATCTGATCGCCACATCATATGGTGCATTTTAGTTTGAGACATGAGGTTTCAATGCGCGGTGGGTGACGTGGCAAGCAATATACGCCAGGCCCTAGGGGTCGGTGATGTCGTACAGCACACTCGCGTCGACAGAAGTCAGCGACGGTGGCGGCAGCGACGGCGGTGGCGGCAGTGATGCGGGCGGCGACGACATCCACGGCGGCGGGCCGCTTCTGCGCCCGCCCAAAGCGCGGTCATACTCCACCGTGCCCAAGGCGGGGCGGCGCAGATTGACCCCAGATTGAAAGTGCCTGATGTCTGTTACAGGCTCTAAGACTCGATAAATACAGTGAAAAGGATGCTCACCTTGTCCTTCTCATCATACGACGCCTTACTGTACTTTTGTGGCATTCGGGGAGATGTATAGAGCTAGGGAGTCCCATTCATAACAATAAACTGCTCTCAGGTTTTGCTTTCAATTTGAACTTGCGCCCCTACACCGAGGCTGGCCCCGGTCTGAAGGCCGCCGACCTCGCGAAGCTCGCCAAGAGTGGCCGGCCGAAGGATAATGCGGCGGTGCTGGAGTGGCAGTCCAAGGCAGCCACCGCTGCCGAAGAGCTGCGGTTGCTGCAGGGCCGAGCTCAGCAATCAGATGAGGCGCGGGGGGAGTTGGAGGAGGAGTTGCGCGGCAGGGGCTTACACTCGTCAACTCTTAGGATTAACTTAAGCACTTTTTGTTGAATACGTTAGATGGTTTGAGCAACAAAACCAGCTCAGGTCGAGCCGAAAACTGGACGAGTAGCAGGCCTTACTGCGCGGGATGCAGAGCAGTCAGCGCAACGAGCGCAGCACCAGGCGCGCCGCGGAGGACGAGCTGCAAACCGAGATCGACGCGCTACGAGAGAAAGTGCGGACCAAGGCAGGGTCTTCACATCGATGTCCAACCGACCGAGCCACTCCTCATCCTTGGAGCGACTTGACAATCGATCCCTTACCATCTTCATTAAGCATCGTCGATGGATATAAACTGCCAGTGGCTTCGCGGACAACGGGCTTCACAGCTTAAGTTGAGCTGAAGTGGGATCGTTCCCTTTTTAGCTCAACTCAAGCACCATCAAGGAACGACTGCCGGTGGATTCGCGGACATGACAGCTGCTACTTGAACTGGAAACGCATGTAGAAACTTCAGTTCAGCGAATCGGGATCGATTGCGATCGTGAAGCCCTAGACCGAGGAGGAGGAGTGGGTAGGTCGGTTGGATACGGAGTCCGCGGCGCGACACAGCGCAGAGGGCGAGCTCCGGGCGCTGCAAGCGACCACCCGCGCCGACAAGACTGCGTCGGATGACGCCATGGAGGCAAGGCCTCACACATGTCCACTTCTCGGCTTAATCTGTGCCGTTTTGACACTGAAACCAACCAACGAATCACAGAAAAACTGCATACGTTGAGCTGAGTAGTGGATGAGTGCAAGGCCCTGATTAGAGACGGCGCGGGTGGGGGCGGCGGCGGAGGCGCGCACTCGGGAAGCGATGCTTGCTGCGGAGGTGGAGGCACTCAGGGCGCAGGCCGAGGGGCGCCAGGTTGAGTGGCAGCAGAAGCTGGAGAAGTAGGGCGGTGCAGGTTGACAGTATCAAATGCCATGTTGAAGGTGCCTATGGTTTCAGCACTGGAAGCTACAATATGATGCACCGCCTTCAAACATTGGTTGTAATTTCAACTTGCGCCGCCACAGCGTGGGAGGCCGCTGCCGCCGCCGCCGCCGCCAACGCGCGTGACGCCGCCGAGGGTGAGCTGCGCGTGATGCAGGCCACGATGCGCACTGAGGCCCAGCAGCGTACCGAGGTGGGGCGGTGCAACTTGTATCAGCTTGCAACTCGTGTTGAAACCCCATTGATTCACAGCTTGAAACTAAATGTTGGTGAACAGCTTTCGTATTTTGCTTTCAATTTCAACTTGCGCCGCCACAGCGAGGCGTTCGATTCCGCCGGCGCCGCCGCGAGCGCCGAGCGCTCGAAACGCGAAGCCGAGCTGGCGGACGAAATCGAGCAGCTCCGAAATCAATCTGCGGAGCACGAATCAGTGTTGCGCGGAAAACTCTCTGCAGAAGCTGCGGCGCGTGCTGACCTCGAAGGCAGGGATTCGCGGATGTATTCACCTGCTCCTCACTGTGTATCGGTATACATTGGCCTTCTCCTCCTCATAGTGTGCTAATACACCTCGACCTTCTCCTCCTCAAAGTGTTCCAGTACAAATTGTCCTCTTCCTCATAGTTTACCAGTACATATTGACCTCCGCCGGGCCCCATTTGGAGGGTCGCTGCGGGAGCTTCAAGGCACGGTGCGCGCGGCGGCGTCGGAGCAAGACGGCGTCCGCGAGGCCACGGCGGCGGCGGCGAAGCGTGAAAACACGGCGTTGGAAGCGGCGTTGAACGGTGCGAGGTGGGGTGTGCAAGTAAACCACCCTAATCCCTAACCCCTAACCCCTAAACCCTAGACCCTGAACCCTGAACCCTAAACCCTGAACTCACCAGCTGGAAACCGTGCAAAAAGTGCCTGGTTTCAGTGCTTGAAACTAATATATGATAAGCTGCTTTCACTGTTTGCTTTCAGTTTCAACTTGCGCCACTACAGTAAGGGAGGAGCGGGCGGAGGCAGAGAGGGAGCTGCGGGAGATGCAGGGCACGGTTCGGGAAGAACGCGGGCAGGTTATGAAGGAGGCGGCGGTGCGCGAACGCGAGCTCGAGCAACAGGTCTCCGCTCTCCGAGCATCCTCCTCGGTTGGGCGATGCAGGCTGACAGCAGCATAACTCGTGTAGAAAGCAAGGCTCCTATGATTTCAGCGCTCTAAAATATCATAAGCTGCTTTGAACGTTTGCTTTCAATTTCAAATTGCGCCACTACACCTTGGAGGCAGAAGACGCTTGGGTGGAGCGGCTGCGGCGCGAGAAAGCGGCGGCTGTTGCTGCTGCAGCAGAGGAATCCGCGGCCCTCGCCGAGTCCGAAGTTCGCGCCCTCAAGGAAGCCAAAGAGGCGGGGCTCGCCATGTCAATCATCTCATTTTGGACCCTCGATTCCTGAGTTCTTAGTTTCGAGTTCTGAGTTGAGTACAACGTTGATAGCCACAGGGCCCCAGCGAGACCCCCTGAATCGTGAACGCTAAAGCCTAAAGCCTAAACCCCTAAAGCCTAAACCCTAGGGCCCTACACCGAGGAGGTGGAGAAGGAACTGCGCGAGTTGCAAGGGACTGTGCGGGCGGAGCGCAGCGACTGGGCGGAGGAGGCGGCGGTGGAGCGAGCGCGGCGACGAGATGAGCTGGCAGAAGAGTTGGCGGCAGGGTCTTACGCTAGTCCACTATTCCACTGATCGTAATCACTTCTGCAGGACACTCTTTGAGTGAATTCGGTAACGAAAACGGCTCAGGTTGAGCTGAGCAGCGGACGAGTGTAAGACCCTGGGTGGCGGGGCTGAGAACGGCGGCGGATGGCAAGGAGCATGAGTGGGCGTTGCGGCTCGAGCAGGCGGATGCGGCGCGCGCCGCGGCTGAGGTAAGGCGGTGGAAGTTGACCCCCGGTTGACCCAGGGTTGACTGCGTCTGGCTCCTATGATTCACCTATGCTGAACCTATGATGGACCTCTGATGAACCTATGATCACCTATGTTGAACCTACGCTGAACCTATGATGAACCTATGATGAACCTATGGGAACCGCTTTTAAATTGTGATTTCAAGTTCAACTTGCGCCGTGACGCGGAGGGCGAGGTACGCGACATGCAGGCCACGGTGCGCGGCGAGCGGGACGCCGCGCGTGGCGCCGCGCGCGAGGAGCTTGCTGCTGCTGCCGCCGCCGCGTCCGCCGAGCGCGAGGCCATGGTAGGGAAGTTTATTGAGAACAAGCACTCAATCAAAATTGAATTTACGAAAAAACGAAACCAGGCCATTTGTGACGGCGAGGGTGAAACGTTGAATGCTCATACGTATTGTCTGGACCGAGTCCGTGAGTATGCATGTGCATTCACCCTGAACGAGAGTCGTGTTCCGATCTCGGTCGAGTGCTTGTTCGAAATGACCCTCCTGCATGGCGGTGGAGCTGCGGAGGGAGGCGACGGAGCTTCGCGCGGCGGCGACGGCGGCGGAGGAGGAGCTTCAACGGTAGGGGGGTGCATGTTGACCCCAGGTTCATCCTGGGTTGACAGCGCTTAGCATCAGCGCTTTCAAGTTGTGATTTCAATTTCAACTTGCGCCCCTTGATGACGGCGCCTGGTGGCGTCGAACGCAGCGCGGGACACCGCGGAGGGCGAAATCCGGGAGCTGCAGGCCAGCGTGCGAGCAGAGCGGGGCGCCGCGGAGGCAGCGGTGCGGGGCGCTAGGCATGAAGCCAAGAAGGAAGCAACCGAGGAGGTGGCGCAAGCGCGGGCGGAGCACGAGGCGCGGGAGGCGCGCGAGAAGGGACTTGCTGCGGAGGTGGAGGAGCTCCGCAAACACGCGGCGGTGGGGCCTATGACAGATATCGCTCGCCACGTCATGGGATGCCATGTGACTCATGTAACGAGGGTCGTTTCATGCGTCGAATGACATGGGAGGCAGTATATGCCAGTCCCTGGCAGATATTGCTCGCCATATCATAGGATGCCTTGTAACTCAAGAAACGCGTGGTCAAAATGCGTTTGATGTCTTGGGGGACGACATCTGCCAGGCCCTACCAGGCGGAGCAGGAGAGCGAGTGGGCGACGCGAGCGCGAGCGGCGGACGCGGCGGCAGCAGAGGCGGAAACACAGTTGCGCGCGGCGCAGGCCACTGCTCGCGCCACCGCGTCCGAAACTGCAGCAGAAGCTGCTACCGCCCTCGCCGCCGCCGACGCACGCGCCGCCAAGGGCGCTGCCGCCGCCGAGGCAGCTGCCGCCGCGCTGGACGCTAAGCAAACCGAGCTCGAAACAGCCAAGGCCGCCGCCGCTGAAGCCCGCACTGTCGCCGCCGACGCGGAGTCCATCGCGCGCGAGTTCCAAATCACGGTAGGGTTTTGCAGTCGTTGACCCTGGACTGACCGCTTGATTTCGGCTCTTCGAGCTCAAATGTGAAGAAGCGATTTTAAACTTTGCGTTCAAGTCCAACTTGCGCCGCTATACGATGATGCGCAACACGCGATCCGAGGCAGAGGATGCGCAGATGCAGCTTCGCTCCGCCGCCGCCGCGCTTCGCACAGAGGCAGAAGAGCGAGAGAAGGTGCTCGCCGACCTGCTCAAGGAGGAGGCCGCGGCGCGCTCAGAGCTTGAGGGACAGCTGCGCGAGGTGCAAGCCACGGTAGGGCGATGCAGGCTATTCGCTTGAATAATATGCATCCGTCTTGTATCCGAGACTCTAAAAGTAGAACCCAAAGACAGACACCCAGTGGTTTCAGCAATTGAAGCTACACTGTCAGACTGCGACGAACTGCTTTCAAAGTTTGGTTGCAATTTGAACTTCTACCCCTCCAACAAGGTACCCCGCGAGCGCACGGAAATGGAGGAGAAGCTGCGTGCGGCGCAGGCGTCCAGCCGCCGCGAGACGGAAGCGCGGTCCGCCGCTGCTGCCGCGCTCGTTGTGAAGGAGGGGGAACTGGCCGACCTGACCGCACTACGAGCCGCTGTGGAGGCCAGGCCCTGTTGGCGCATCGTGTGCTCATACACCTTCGCTTCGTATCTGGGTGCTACCGGGCCCCCTATTGGGTGCCCCCCTAATGCCATCACACTCAATTCGTTGAGTGATACCAAGCTTTCGATTGGGTAGAGTGACACCACACCTCACCCTAAACCCTAAGTAGTTATGTTCTAGCCCGGCCCTGTGTGGAGGAAGAGAAAGGCGCGCTGCAGCGCGACTTGGGAGAAGCGCAGGTCGGCGCGCGGCGGGAACAGGGCGAGTTTGAGAAAGCGGTGGTCGGGCGGTGCAGGCTGACTCCGAGGTTGACCGCGCAGGGTTTCAGCTCTTGGAGCTGAATTGTGGCAGACAGCCTTCAAACTTTGCTTTCAAATTCAACTCCCGCCAACTTTGCTTTCATATCCAACTTCCGCCCCTACTTGGTGGAGGCGCTGAGAGTGAAGGAGGCGGAGCTGGCGGCGGTACAGTCCGACCGGGAGTCCGACCAGCAGTCGGAGGCGGCGGCGCGCTCCGAGCTGGAGGTAGGGCGGTGCTGATCCTGGATTGACTGCATTCACCCTGTGTTGACCGCTTTGGTTCCAGCGCTTGAAACTAAACCACGACAAATTGTTTCAGGTTTTTCTTTCAATACCAACTGGCCGAGGGAGTTGTTTTATGTTCACCGGTGAATCACCTTGGGGCTCGATGATCGTTGGTAGAAGAAAAGGAAAGACAATTTGCGCCCCTACATTAAGGCACAGATGCGGAGTGCGGCGGAGACGTCACGGGCGGACGCCGAGGCGGTCGGGCGGACATTGGCCCGGGAGCGAGGCGCGCGGTCCGCCCTGGAGTCTGAACTCCGGACCATGACAGAGAGTTCCCGGCGGGATTCGGACGAGCTCAACACGTTCCAAAAAGAGCTCAAACAGAAGGAACAGGCAGGGAGGGGTCGGGACCAAGCACTCGACTGACATTGAATCTTATGCCTCCTGCACATGTCTGTGTGAGCATGTACCCTGAAGGTACGTCATGATTGGGTCTCGATCCAGTGCTTTGTCTCAATGACCCTCCTGCCCTGACAGAGGGGCTATTGAGACCAAGCACTCGACCTTCATTGAATCGACAAACCGAGTCCGTTCGTCGTCCGTAGATTTGAGCATTCCACCTGAAGGTAAGTCACGCTGGCACATCCGATCTCGGTTCGAATGGATTTGTTTTGAATGACCCTCCCGCCAGGCACTGGGGGAGCTGCGCAAGCTGCGCGAGGAGGCGGCGGCGGCGCAGGACACGTGGCGGGAGAGGCGGGGCTTGCCACACTCTGAACCCTCGCTTGCGTTGAACATGACGTGTGATGCGAAGCACCAAGCACACCTCGCCTGTGCCTGCCACCCCGGGTATAGTTTCGACTTGTCGGAGTATGCGTGTCATGTCACATTCACCACATCCACCACATTTACCCTTGTCTGTTGAGTTAAGTTGTGACGTGTGACGTGGCTCGCTCGGTTGGCGTGGCCCTGGTATGGAGGCTGGAGGCGGAGGGGCAGCGGCGGGAGACGGTGGAGGAGGAGCTGCGCGGGTACCAGGCCAGCGCACGGGCGGAGCGCGACGGGTGGGAGGCCAAGGCTATGGCGGACATGGAGGTGCGGAGAAAGGCGATGGAGGAAGAGCGCCAACAGGTCATCTCGCTCGAGTCAAAGCTGCAGCAACTTCAGGCATGGATCCACCGCACAGTGAAACGGTGCTCGCCACGTCACCCACTGCATAGTGTATAGGTGCTCGCCACGTCATGAAGCTGCAGCAACTTCAGGTGGAGGCCCCGCCGAATGCGTAAGGCCTGACAAGTCATTCATAACATCTCATATCATGGTTTGTTGAGTGAAATGTCATCATCTTTGTCATCATGTGTGTGATGTGGCGATGTTCGATTATCTGATCCCAGCTGCAGGAGACTGGGCGAAGCGTCACGACGGAGCGGGAGACCCTGCAGAGCAAGGTGGAGGAGAGCGAGGGCGCGCTGGCTCGTGCGGAAGCGAAGATGGCGAGGATGGCGAAGGACCTGGCGGAGGCGGAAGAGGAGCTGGAGGATCGAGACATGGCACAGGAGCAGGGGGTACGGCCTGGCAGACATTGACCCCCACATCATCCAAGTCGCTTTCAACCCTGAGAGATACTCGTAGAGAGACGCTTCCGCGTGTGTGAGGAGGCACCAGTCTTTCGCCCTGCACCCCATGCACTTTGTACCCTGTTTCCTTGAACTAATGTGCGTCCTACGATGTGACGAGCAATTTCTGCCAGGCCCTAGCACGGGGCGAAATTATACCCTCCAAAACGCGGGGTGGTACCGGCTTTACCCTCCTTGCAGGAGGCAGGGCCTGGCAGACGTTGCTCGCCACGTCATAGGATGCCCTATGAGCCGAGTGACGAGGGTTCAAAGTCCGTCGGATGACGTGACGAGCAATATCCGCCCGGCCCTACAACGTCATAGGGTGCTTAATAACTAAAGAGGCGAGGGTTCAAAGACATTCAGATGACGTGGCGAGCAATGTCCGCCAGGCCCTAGCAGCAGGAGCCGTTGCACGCGTACCCGGCGACGCCAGCCACACCCGCGTACTGGGGGGGCTCGGACGCAGGGGGCTCAGAGGCAGGCGGCTCGGAGGTGAGCGCCGGCGGAGCAACGCTCGGCGAGGCGGGTGCGGGGAGCGTCGCCGGCGCAAACCACCCGGTGTTCAGCAAAGTGCGAAACAACCGTTACTCTGAGGTAGGGGGGTGTGAGCTGCAAGGGCTCGGAACCCGTATTGATAGCGTCTGGGTTCAGCTCTTGAAATTACAATGTGGTAAACAGCATTCAATTTTTGCTTTCATTTAACTTGCGCCGCTACACGAAGGTGGAGGAGGCGTTCAAAAATGGGCAGGTGGATCCGAACATCCAAGACAAATTCGGAAATACCGTTCTCGCCGTGGCCACGCAGAACAATCGTAAGCGTATTGTCAAGGTGGCGGTACGCGCGGGGGTGCTGCTCGACGCACAGAATGCACAGGGGCAGACGGCAGGGTCGTAAACTCGTCACGTATCATCGCAACGTGAGCAACTGTTCGTGGGACACTTGTCCACTTTCCAGCCCATCGTAAGCGCCTGTGTGGAAAATGTTTGGAGGTTTCAATTACGAAAATGGCTCAGGCCGAGACTAAAGGTGGACGTTTGAGTCACAAAAAGTGCTCACGCTGAGGTGAAAAGTGGAGGAATGTAAGCCCCTGGCAGACGGCGATGCACTTCGCGTACGCCATGGGGTACGTGGAGCTGGCGGAGTACCTCATTCATAAGGTAGGGGGGTAATTGAGAACAATCACTCGACCGAAGTCGCATCTCCTCCGGGGGGTTTCGGCTGAGTCACTTGCCAGTGTCACAGTCCCGCGTCGCAGCGCTGCTGCCCTCCTGTCTCAGTTTAAGAGAGAGATTGGCTTCAGAGCAAATCATGTAATTACAATTGGCCGCTAGCTCCATTCTGAATACCCCATGACTTCTCAAAAAACACCCCCCTATCTCCTCCTCATCCACCGCGCGCCTGTGCGAGCATTTATCCTGACGGTAATTCAGGCTTCGATGTTGGTTGAGTGCTGGTTCTCAATGGCCCTGCTGCAAGGGTGCCAATCCCATGCTGGTCAACTCGCACGGGCTGCGGCCGGACGAGGGCCTCACGCCGGACCGCCTCATCGGGCAGCCGTGAGGAATAAATTATTAATAAAAGTAGCACATAGCACGCAGCGCCGGCAGCCGTGCCGGTACAGTAGTCATATTTATACATGCGAGCGAGTTAGGGAGCGAGTGAGCCAGTGCGTCTTGTTTTTCGTATCTCATCTTGCAGAGTAGGAAATAGAGGTGTACTACCCGCCAGATTGTATTTGCAGACAGGCGGACGTATTGGTTTACAATTCTTTGGTAGAATCGAATACACCCCTCATCCACCGAACAGTCCTGCCCCCGCGCTCACTGCAGCACATTCATTTGCCCGCCGCTTGTAGCGCCTTGACACGACATCCCACGGACAGCCGTGCTCCCGCGCCCACACCCTGCCCGTAGTCGATCATCGGGCAGTGGTCATCTCACGTCCGCCTCGAAACACCTCCAGTCGCTGTAATGAATAGGTTACAAACTCCTCCATGTTTGTCCCCGAACATGACCAGATCGGCACTAGTCGGCAGGTGATTAGAAGGATGGCTGCGTTTCACGGCAGGTTAGGAAACGCCCACCACGGTTCCACCCCAAACCTTGCTCGGTACACGTCTATGAGTCTCATGTGTCGCTGCAGAGTCTGTAGAGGTCCTGCCGCGGCCACTGCCCCGAGCAGCGCACGCTTAAGCACGCGTCGAAAGGCCCCACGTGCGCCTGTGCGCCTGGTGCCCACCGCGGCGGAGCTGGAGGAGCAGCGAAGTGCCCTTCCTTAGCGGCCCTTGCGCAGTTGTAATAGTGCAACGTCTGCGTCGCCGCCGCCCCCCTGTCGGTCATGCAGAATTTACCGATCCACTGGTCCCAAACGCACCCGTTAGCCTCGGCCCAAGGGCTTACACTCGTCCACTTGTCGGCTCAACGTAAACACATTTTGTGTGATAGCTCTATGTCCGGTGCCTGAATTTCCCTCTGCCTATTGGACAGGGGGACACGGGCAGGTGAGACGAAAACGGCCTAGGTCGAGCTGACTGGCTGAGAAATGGACGAGTGTATTGAGAGCCCCTGCCTCGGCCCAAGCCATCCGCTCGACGGACCCTCCAAAGTCCGCGACCTTGAGCGGCACCCCCACGCTCTTCCCCGCGCACGCCAGGCCGCTGCGGACGCACGCCAAACGCCACGGCGTAGCGGCGCAAGTTGAATGTGAAAGCAAGGTGTGACGGCGGCTCGTCATACCATGTAGTGTCAAGCGCTTAGCCTGTATACCCAGGGCCGTTCAACCCATTTGTCCATACCCACACTGCGCTTCTCTGGTTATGAGTTGGGGCCTTTATTCCCAGCTCCCAAGCGGTTTCGACATGGGGTGCATCGGTTCATCCTGCACCGCCCTACCACGGCCGCCCCACCTGCGCGACCACCGCCATGTCCGTGGAGTCCAGCCGCCCCAGCAACTCTTTCTCGAAGTAGGGTCTGGCAGATATGGTTTGTCACGTCCACGGGGCCCCGAGGGCGAAAGTCTGGTGCCTGCTTTTACACGCGGAATTGTCTCTCTCTTACGGGGCCCGGGGCAAATGTTTTAAAGCCTGGTGCCTCCGTATACACGCCGACGCGTCTCTCTCTCACGCTCTAACCACGTCATAGGATGCCATTCAACTCCATAAACGAGGGTTTAAAGTGCGTGTGGATGAGGAGGCGGGAAATATCTCCGGTCACTCCAGCGGGCCCTATCTCGAAGAGGTCGGGCAGCTGCTCGAGGAGGTTGAGCAGAAGGCAAGGTCCGTCGTTATCGTCGTCACCGCCAGGAAAGGAGACATGCAAGGCCCTAGTTGCTTCCGACATGGCTCGCAACGCGTGCGTGCGGATCTCTTGCGCGTTCGTTTAGAAGTGGCGGGGGCGTCGCTTGCGAACGTTGATGGCTTATGTCGTTGCTCGACGGCAACCTGTCTGCCTGCAGCCAGACACTGTCGGCACCCTTCCGACGACTGCCCCGAGGAAACGAAGGGGCTACGACTCTGGTGTTAGCTCCGCGACGGCACTCTTAGTCACACGGCGCCGGCGCGGGCGCTGTCTAAATCGACGCACACGCCGCTTGACCGCCCTCGCCGCCTGTTCCCTGGCCGCAGCCGCCGCCGTCCCTTCCCTCTCCGCCACCTTCTTCGCCGCCGCCGCCGTCCTTGAGCTCGCCTCCCTCAACTCAACTACACCGCCAAGTCCACTCCTCCCTCGCATCCTCCCCCCTCGCCTCCTCATCTCTCGCCGCCGCCGCTGCCTCCGGGTCCGCCACCCTCTCCCCCACCCCCACCGAGTACGCCGCCTCCACGATGGCCGGCGGCGGCGACACCGAGGAGGTGCGCCTCATCGGAGGAGGGTTCAGGGCGCAGCTCGGCGAGTCCCCCGTGTGGTGCGACGAGGACGATTCTCTCTACTTCGTGGGCAGGGCAAGAGCACAAGGGGCTTACACTCGTCCACTTTTCAGCTCAACTTGAGCCGTGTCTGACACAAGAAAACGCCCTACACACCCTGAACACCCCCTAACACCCCCTTAACATGGGATACACAGCCCCTACGCGCAACCCCTATCCCATACAAAGCGCTCAAGTTGAGCTGAAAAGTGGACGAGTGTAAGCCCCTGCAGTGCACACTTCTCCCGCCACCCACTGTACAGGGGCCCAGTCGGAAGTCTGGTGCCTCCTCATGCACTCTGTCGCGTCCCTGTCTCCCCTCACACACTATGCGCATCATGGTCGTGTGCCTGTACGCACACGCCGCATGTCCTCCCCTCACCCACTGTATGGGGGCCAAGGCGGAAGCCTGGTGCCTCCTCATACACGCTGTCGCGCCTGTCTATTTCTCTGGTCGCTCGTCCCCTAATAGTATGCTCGTAGTGCGCAAGTGGCCAGGCCATGAGGAGGATCCGCCGAGTGTCAAGCTGCGGACGGGGACCCTGGTACACCATGAGTAAACAGTTAGGTTGAGTTGAAGTAGGAACTGGTGCTAGCCAGGCTCTGGTGGCGGACGTCACCGCGCCCGCCATCTGCTCGATGGACCCCGGCGGCGGCGGCGGCGCCGCCGTGAAGGTGATGCCGATGCCCCGCTCCCTCGGCGGGGGCTTACACTCGTCCACTTTTCAGCTCAACCTGAGTCGCTGTTGTCACTGACAGAGTGACGCCAACCAGCGTGTCTCACAGAAAGTGCTTACGTTGAGCTGGCAAAGTGGACGAATGTAAGCCCCTGTCCCTCGGCTGCATCGTGCCGTCCTCCAAGGCAGAGGGGGTTTTGATAAAAAACTACTCGACCGACGTTGAATATCCCCAAGGACCTCCTTCTCTGCGCGTTGTATGAGTGGGGGGATATTGAAACAGGCTGGACTGACGCTGAACGTCCTCCTCCTCATCCGCACGAATCTTTGAGCGGGGGGGTATGGAGAACAAACACTCGGCTGACGTTGAATCCCTCCTCGGGCTCCGCCCGTCTGCATAAGCCATCGCTCTGAAGGAAAGTCATGCCACGATATCAGCCGAATGCATGTTCTCACTGACAGAGTGACAAGATATCCCATATCGAGATGGGAGATGGCCGTACCGATACTGTCATCTCCCATATCATTAGACCATATCCCATATCGATATCCAGGATGACCATATCGATATGGTAGATAACCATATCGATATACCGTATCCCAAATCGATATCCCATATCCCACATCCCATATCAATATCCAGGATGACCATATCGATATGGTAGATAACCATATCAATATACCGTATCCCAAATCGAATTTCCATATCCCACATCGAGACTCAAATCGATATCTCATAGATGTCCGAACATTTACTCTCTTATTGATATCCCATATCGATCTCCCATAGCGATCACCCGATAATATATTGTCATTCTGCTGGAAGGGCGGGTTCCTGGCCGCCATGGGCACCCATGCCGACGGCACCGGCGGCGCACTCGTGCGCGTCACGCCGCGTATCGGTACGTGGGCGCGCTGTGTCGGTTCTTCTCACTGTGCACTCGCTTCCACCTCCTCATCCTCCTCATTCAACATATCGATATGGTCATCCTGGATATCGATATGGGATATGGGCTAATGATATGGGAGATGATCGTATAGATAAGGTCGTCTCCCACATGGATATGGGATATCTTGTTACTCTGCTTCTGCTCCTCTCCCCGTTGACCTCCCAGCCACTGCCCCCCGCGATGCAGGCACGCCGGCTGGCGGCGCGTCGTCGGTGATGGTTGGCGACGTCAACTGCGATGTTCTCAACAGAGCCAAGCTTCCTGCGCTGGCGCTGCACCCAAAGTATGGACTGATGGACAGTGCTCGCCACGTCATAGCATGCCATTTAAGTCCACAAACGAGGGAAATATATGGGTTTGATGATAGACAGTGCTCGCCGCGTCATAGATTGCCATCTAACTCAAGAAACAAGGGTTCTGAATGCGATCGATTGCGGCGAGCAATATCCATCAGTCCCTCAACTGAGGCAGTGCTTAAACGACGGCAAGTGTGACGCGCGCGGCCGCGTGTGGGTTGGTAGCAAGGTGGGTCGGTGCAGGTTGACCCCAGGTTGAGTGGTTGACCCCAGGTCGACACCAGGTCGACTTCAGGTTGACCCAGGTTGACCCCAGGTTGACCCCAGATTGACCCTAGGTTGAACCCAGGTCTACACCGGGTTTACCCCAGGTTGATCTCAGGCTGATGCCAGGATGATCCAAGGTTGACCCCAGGCTGACCCTGGGTTGTCCGCGCTTGGTGCACGCGCTTGCAGCTACACTATGATGAACCGCACTCGAACTTTGCTGTCAGGTTCAAGGTGCGCCGCCATATCAAGGTGCTCGGCGACCTGCCCGACACAGCTTACCTCCCCATCGACGAGGGCAGGGGCTTAGACTCGTCCACCTCTCAGCTCAACCTGAGCCAATTTCTTTTGCTGAAACCACCCTGTATGTCCCACCAAAAGTGATTATGTTGAGCTGAAACGTGGACAAGTGTAAGCCCTTAGGTCGTGCAGGTGGCGTGGGTGCTGATGCCGCCACACGGAAGCGTCTCAAATTCTCGCAGGGCGCGCTGCGGCCCAACCCCGCAGCCCCGCCTGTGGGCGCCCTGTTCTGCTGCGAGAAGGCGCTTAGCGACGACGGCTATCTGTATCCCGCCGCGCGCAAGGTTGACGAGGTCGGCGGTATGGTCCGGTACAGGCCCGGTAGCGACACTTCTGCGTGTATGAGGAAGCACCAGGCATTCCGCGCCCTGGCCCCTGTACCAAAGAAAGCACTCTATGTGGGCCTTTCATAGGCACCTGCTCCCTATAATGGGCACCTGAACCCCCTAAAAATGGCACCTGCCCCCCAATTAACGGGAACCTGGCCCCTTCTATGGTGGGATCCTGAACCCCTTATATTGGCATCTGATACCCCCCATAATGGGCACCTCATCCTCCTATAATGGGCATCTAATACCCCCTATAATGGGTACCTTATCCTCCTACTATAATGGACACCCCTGAACTACCTGACCCCTCTAAAATGCTCTGCTCTGTGTGGTACCCGGCCTTACTGGTTGGCGTGCACGTGGGAAACGGCCTGGGGTGGAGTCCCGACGGCGGGGTGGTGCAGGCTGAAATCAGGTGAAACCAGTGTTGAATGCGCTTGGGATCAGCACTTGCAAATAAAATAGGTCAAACTGCTTCCAACTTCAAGTTGCGCTGCTACGAGACGGCGACACCTTCTATTACACCGACTCGCCCCGCCGCTGCGTCATGGCGTACGACTTCGATGTCTCAACCGGCGCGCTGACGAACGAACGTCTCTTCGCGGCAGTGGCAGGAGCTTACAGTCGTCTACAAACTTGTGTAGCTCAGCGTCCCACACTTTTGGCGTGATACGGTGGACGGCGTCAACCTGTCAGTGACAAAACGGCTCATGTGGATGAGTGTAAGCCCCTCGGCAGTGGCGAAGGACTGTCCGACCAAGGACGTGGGGATACCGGACGGTCTCGCGGTGGATGCCGAGGGCGGGGCCTAACCAATGTTGCTCTTCACATATATCATGGGGGGCAGAGCGTTGGGCCTGGCGAATTTCCCTCGCCGCTTCATAGGATGCCGTTGAACATAAGAAACGTGGGTTCAAAATGAGTGTAGTCTATGACGCGGGGGTGATGTTTACTTTATACTCTCGTCCCTCACCGAGGGCGGCGTGTGGGTGTGCCTGTGGGACGCGGGGCGCGTGGTGCATTACGACGCGGAAGGCCGGTAGGGCTTGGCATACATTGCGTGCCCCGTCATAGGACGCCGTGTAAAGCAAGACAGATAAGAGAGACGCTTCGCGTGTCTGGGGAGGAAACAGGCTTTCGCCCTGGACCCTGCTGATGCTTTGAAGTCCACAACAGAGGGTCCAGAACTCGTTGGATGACGTGGCAGGCAATGTCAGCAGAGTGACAAGATATGATCTGGTCATACCGTCCGGTTGGCCGACCCGATGACAGGATGATAGGATTTTGGGGTCATCCTCAGGATTCTAAGGCCATATTCAGGTTTTTGTAAGATCATCCTCAAACCGAGTGGATGACAGGATTCATGGGCATCCTGGAGATCTATCCTCCACATCTTGTCACTCTGAATGTCAGCCTGTAGGGCCCTCACGGGAGGGTGGCACGGAAGGTGGTCGTGCCGTGCAGCCGACCGACCAGCTGCTGCTTCGGCGGCAAGTGCATAAAGTCATCCACTTCTCATCCCAACCAGAGCCGTTTTGTTTCTGAGCACACCCAACACACCCCATAAAAGTGCTTGCGATCAGCTGAGAATGAACGAGTGTAAATAAAAAAGGAAACGCGGTGACTAATGGTCTCACGTGGCGTGCAGCTGGTCGCTAGGCCCTAATCCAACAGCATTGGATGAATGCGTCTCCGATTATTCATAGCGCCCTGGGGTTATTTCTCGCCATGTGCCAGCAGTATTTGGAGTAGTGTGAAGCAGAGTGACAAGATATGATCTGGTCACACTGTCCGGTTGACCGACAGGATGACAGGATGACAGGGTTTTGGGGGTCATCTCAGGAGTATAAGGCCATATTTAGGAATTTAAGGTCATCCTCAAACCGACAGGATGACAGGATTAATGGTCATCCTGGAGATCGATCGTCCATATATTGTCACTCTGAGTGTGAGCCCCTGTTCGGCGGCGGCGCCTTCGCCACCACCCTGTTCGTCACCTCGTGCAGCCTGGCGCAGCAGAGCGCTGGACCCACGGCGGAGGACAACGCGAGGACTCTGGCAAGGGCATATAGGCCGATTTCGGTATATCGCCTGGATCAAATGCCCATACAGAGTTGCGGGCAAAGCGTCAAGGCTCCGCGCGGGAAAGCGGGCGCCAGGTTGAATGCACTTACAGAGTTGCGGGCAAAGCATCATCGCTCGGCGTGGGAAGTGGCATACCGAAATCGGCTCATTGCGAACAAGCACTCGACCGATGTTGAATCTGTCCTGCTCCTGATCCGCGCATCTTTTGATGTTAGTATTCACGTACAAGGTAAGTCGTGCTCCGATCTCGGACGAGCTCTTGTTCCCAATGACCCTACTGCTTGTTGGCCGAGGAGCCGTTGGCAGGGGGGGTGTTTGCGGTGGAGGTGGGGGTGGAAGGCGTGCCGGTGCACAAGGCGTCCTTCTGAAGCGGCGGACTACCGTATGCCGACGAGTTTCATCGATGAAAGTGCACAGGGCGTCCTTCTGAAGCGGCGGACTACCGTATGTCGACGTGTTTCATCGATGAAAGTGCACAGGGCGTCCTTCTGAAGCGGCGGACTACCGTATGTCGACGTGTTTCATCGATAAAACTAGTGCTCACCGTGTCGGGACGACTTAGCAGGCTCAGTCGCTAAGTTGCTGAGTGATTTGAAGCAATTTGTCATACACGCACAACGAGTAGACCAGGGCAAGTTGATGTGTGTTAACTGACGGCGCAAAGCTTGCAAAGCAGCCGCGCGTTCAGTAGAGAAGGGTGTGTGAAACTTTGGGAATGGTGTAGAAACGACTTCCGAGTACTGAACAAAACAAACACATCGCTTCCCACTCCGGCGTTCAGGGTTGAGAACGAGGCGCGACGAACAACGAACAACGCACATTACACAACGCTGTACCTGGATTATAACAACCTAAGCACCGCACCGAAACTCTGTCTCTCCAGACTAGCAATCCATCCGCCTGTCCGCCCATCGCCCCATCCACAACCCCATCCACCCATCCATCCGCCCATCCAATTCATCCCATTGACCATCACCTTGCACCAGGGCCTTCCAATCCATCCGTTGTCAGCTAAAGTCAGTTTCGGGTTTGTTATCGAAGTTGAGGTATCGAATGCCGTTCGACGCGTCAGAACAGTCCAAAGCAAATTTGCTGCCGAACAAATATCCGGCAGACCGACCGGGTGGCGATCCTCGAGTAAATAGACCCTGGATTTCGAGGAGATAAACTTGACCGGTTAGGCCGACACAGAGTTCAACTTCAGCACCTAACAGGGTGAAGGTCTCAGGTGGTTTCAGGCTGGGCTGGTGATTCCTGATTCGCCCCGATTCGCTCGGGGGCTGGATTCGCTCAGATTCACTCGGATTCCTACGGTGTTCCGAATCCGGGGCAGGACCGCATCCGCGTCGTCCCACAGGAGAAGTTTTTGCGGTGTTTTACAGTCTGCATGGGCAGTTGTGCCCTGTCACACTGTCTGGATTCGTGGATTCGCTTGGATTCGCTGGAGGGTCGGATTCGCTCGGATTCCGTCGGATTCCTGGACCCTAGAATCGGTATCCACCAACTCAGGTTTCATGTGAAGGTCTCAGGGACAAAATGGCTAGCAGTTGAGCTGTGAATAGACAAAGAGTGCACGAATGGACCACCCTGCCGTGCACAAGCGATAACTTACTTCTTGCCCTTGGAGGCCTCGATCCCCGCCTCCGCCTTGGCCCGCGCCTCCGACATGGTCCCCTTCTTGTCATCGGAGCCCATCTTGGCCAGGCCGGTGTTTAGGGGGTGTTTAGCGAATGTGTATTGGGCGTTTATGGGATGTTTGCGAGTGTTCAGGGGAAGTGTGGGTGGTGATATCAACCTTACCGGCGTTTAGAGGGTGTGTGTTGGGTGTTTATGGGGTGCTTAGACGTTGTTTATGTGGTGTTCAGGGGGAATGTGGTGATAACAGCCTTACCGGTCAAGGTGTAGGACTTCATTGACGCGTTGGAGCCCGCCTGGGGCTTGCCGGTGTGCAGGGCCTCGGCAAGTCGCTTGGTTTGGTGAGATGACCATATCACTGCCACCTAGTTTGGTCAGGTGAACATGACGCTGCGTCAGGCTTTTGCACTGCAGCCGCCAGCCACCGCAGCCGTAATAGCTGGCGGTTGATCTAGAACGGAGACGCGTCAGGCTCTTACCACAGCCACCACAGCCACCGCAACCACCACAACCACCAAACATGTGACGATTGACGGTTGAGCTGAAAAGGGGACGCCGTGATCCAACGTCAGTCTCTGCACCACAGCCACAACGGCCGCCACGGCTGCGACGGTGCTGTGACGGTTGGCGGTTGAGCTGGAAAGGGATCGCTCGGTCAGACCCCGCTGCTCACGCGGCCGGCACCAGCTAAGGACTCATGGGACGGGATCACGATGGCGAGTGTGCACGGGTACACTGGTACACTATGAGCAAACAGTCAGCCATAGCTGTACACAGCTGCACACCAGCTGTACACAGCTGTACACTATGAGCAAACAGTCAGGCCCCGCCGTTCCCACAGCCGATGCCAGCCCATGACTCATGGGACGGAATCACGACGGCCTTAACCCTAAACCTAAACCCTAGACCTCAGGCCTATCCAGGTATCTGGCGTGGCCTACCGAACCTCCAGAGGACGCGGCACATGTGCTCGGGAACACTGGCACACTACGAGCAGGCAGTGAGGGTGTAAGGCCCTGCCGTTGGCGCGGCCAGAGCTACCCCATGACTCCTGGGACGGGATGACGATGGCGAGCGCGCCCTTGGCAGCGGTGGCGGCGGCGGCGGTTAGGCCAACGAGCGCGGCGCGCCGGGTCTGGCAGGAGGGTCATTGAGAACAAGCACTCGACCAAGATCGGAGCATGACTTACTTTGAGTGTGAAAGCTCATACACAGACGTGGAGAATGAGGAGGAGGAGGAGGAGGAGCAGAATCAACGTAGGTCGAGTGTGTGTTCTCAATACCCCCCCTGCCTGGTTGGCGTCGGCGCGCACGGCGGTCACCACGGTAGCACGGCGGGCCACAGGGGCCTTAGCCTGGCACGTCAGGGGGGGGAGGGGGGCCAAGACGTCGTCAGACACGTCTATGCTTGGTCATGTGACCATATCGCACAGGTTACTATTTGGTCACGTGCCCATGTCGCCCTTCTGCTCTCGTCAGTATTAAGTGCTCTCGCCCTCCCGATCGAGAGAAGCACACGCGAGAAATACGCTTCCACGTGTGTACGGAGGCACCAGGCTTGCGCCCTGCCCCCTGTGACGATTTCGCTGGCCACGGAGCGAACGAGCGGGCCTTTATGCGAAACCCTTCGCACTTTAAACCCAAATGATGTGGGACTCAAAGCATGCCGTAGCAGCGACCGAAAAGGGATGCGGCGGCGCGCACCTGAACGCGGGTGGGGGCGAGGGCGGCGGTCTGGGTGAGGGCGAACATCGTTGAGATTTCTGCGGTCGGGGAAGGATGGGAGGGGGGAACAGATCATCAGACGAGGTCACGTGCGTGCAAAGCACACTGGCAGAGCACGCTAACAAAGCAGGCCGACAAAGTGCGCTGACAGAGCACACTCTCAGAGCACGATGGCAAAGCACACTGACGCTGCACACTGACAAAGCACGCTGACAGGACGCTGACAGGACGCTGACAGGGCATCTGTACAACAGTTGTCCCCTTCACCGTTCCGAGACAGTCTCCAGCCTCCAGCCCACGAGACGGAGCAGTAGCACCCAAAAGCGGTACCCAGGCGATACACGTGCACCACGGCGGACTGTCGCGTGACGGAACACGCCGCCGCCCGCCCCCCCACTCACGTCCCCCGCCGCCTCCTGCTCCCGTCCACCTACCCCTTGTCAGCCTGTCCAACGAATCCCACAGTCTACAAAACCCATTATACACGGATGCAGCAGAGGGGTGCCGGAGGGAGCTGAGGGGCGGGCTGGCGTTGCCGACGCACCTGACGACGAAGGATGCGGGTATGTAGGGTGCAGGAATGGACCGCGCGCACACGCCGACGGGCTTTTACCGCAGCGCCGTCCCGGCAAACCTCCGTTTCGGATATCGTTGGCTGACTCGACGCGAAATGCGCGCTTTTCATTGGTCGACGCAAATCTCATCCGGGGAACGCGCGTTTATCCGAGTCACGCTGTAGCTGCTTTATGCGGACATAACATTTCGAAGGCCGCTCACGGCGCACAGACGTCGCCACCGCGCTCAGTCGCACAGCCGAAGTGCGCGGGTCTGTTGCATTCGTTCCCCGCTCACAAAGAACGCTCACCGTACGATGGCGTCGACGACCCGCAGCTGCCGCGCTTTTCGCCACGAGGCATCGCTCTTGCTTGGACCCTTGCTCGGCGAGTGGCCCGATCTCTTGGCGGAGGTACTGTCGCGGCTGCACCCCACGGACCGCGCCTTCTTCGCGCAGGTGTCGCACAGCTGCAGGGCAGGGGCTGGTGGATGATGGTCGCCACGTCACAGGGTGCCACATAATTACAAGAGACGTGGGTTCAAAAGTGCGATGGATGAAATGGCGAGTATCCGCCAGGCCCGACTGCAGGGCGGCGGTGATGGCCTCCGAGCTCCCGTGCGCGGGGACTCGGGTGGGGATGCGGCAGTTGAAGGCCGCGGACCGCGACCGGCTCGCTCGGAAGGTCCGGGCGCATATTCATTACGTGGACTGGAGGTATGGCGTGATGGATAGTGCTCGCCACGTCATAGGATACGATTTAACTCAAGAAACGAGGCTGGGCTCGAATTGCGTTTGATGTCGTGGCGGGCACTATCAATGAGTCCCTGACCGGAGGTGCTCCCCACTTGCGGGTACCTGGACTCCTCCGACCTGCCGCGTGCGGGAGCCGTTGTGCGACTCGAGCTAAAGGAGTTTTGCACGTCCGCGGGGCGGCTGGCTTGGTCAAAGGCGAGCGGGTGGGACTGGTGGACGTGCGCCCTCGCCGCTCAGGGCGGGCATCTGGAGGTCTTGACGTGGGCGCGGGAGCACGGGTGCGAGTGGGCCGGAATGACGTGCCTCTGCGCCGCTGAGGCTGGACACCTGGAGGTGCTGCAGTGGGCGCGGGCGTATGGGTGTCGGTGGGAGAAAGTCGCCATGTGTAAATACGCTGCTGAGGGCGGGCACCTGGAGGTGTTGAAGTGGTTGCGGGAGCAGGAATGCCAGTGGGACGTGCAGACGTGCCACGCTGCCGCTGCGGGCGGGCACCTGGAGGTGCTGAAGTGGGCGCGGGAGCACGGCTGCCCATGGTATACCGACGCGGGGACGTCTCGTGAGGTCGCTCGGCGCGGGCACCTCGAGGTGATGCGGTGGGCGCAGGAGCACGACATCCCGTGGGACGCATGGACGTGCCAGGCACAAGCTTACACTCATCCACTTTTCGGCTCATCACATGTGCCTTTTGTGGGATCAAATAGGTGGTCTGTGGAGTTTGAGTGGCAAAATCGGCTCAGGTTGAGCTGAGAAGTGAACGAGTGTAAGCCCCTGGTGCCAGGGCGCCGCTTGGGGCGGGCACCTGGAGATGCTGAAGTGGTTGTGGGAGCACGGTACGGACTGATGAATAGTGCTCACCACGCCATAGGTTGCCACGTAACTCACGACTCGAGGATTCAAAATTCTTTGATGACGTGGAGAACACTATCCATCAGTCCCTAGGGTACGGCTGCCCGTGGAACACTGCGACGTGTGCCGCCGCGGCTGAGGGTGGACGCCTCGAGATGTTGAAGTGGTTGCGGGAGAAGGACTGCCCTTGGGATGAGCGGGTTTGCACACGCGCCGCTGCGAACGGGCACTTAAAGGTGGTACGGTGGGCAAAAGAGCACGGGTGTCCGGGCGGCGAGCACTACTGAAAAACACATGCAGAAAAAACAAACACCTACGCTGTCAGTTTCTTCCGCGCTATGAGACTAGCGGCTAGCACAAACGATACACACACAGTCTGCATCCCTTTCTAATGACAGCTTCGTCGCTGACAGCACTTCGACCGCTATCGCCCCTCGCCCACCCCGGCGCCCGCTCCCGAGCCTTCAGAGCCTTGGCAGTCGTTGCTCGCCACGTCACAGGATGCCATTTGACTCAATAAACGAGGGTTCACCAAGCGTTGGATGACGTGGCGTGTGATATTAGTTGTCTGCCGGTGCTGATGTCGATCAGAACAGGGGACGAATTGAGGTCCCTGTCTGCGGGCATTTCAGAGCGCGCAGAGTAGCGGCGCCAGGCGTGTATGGGACGGGATTAATTAGCTCGTCAGCAACATTTTGTGCGCAGGCATCCTCGCACGACACCGCATCCGTTTCGCCGCGATATACGCGGCGAGAGATTGATGATCACATACTACAATAGTTAATTACAGTACGTCATCAGCCCATGTATCTTCATTCATCGATATCTTATATCGTGGTGCGTGCATGCGTTTGTATTTTTATTTGCGCAAGATGGAAAATATGTGCTGAGAATCCCACTGGGGTTCTCCTATCCAAACACCCTTCTCTATATAAGTCAACGAACGTGAACGACCACTTCGGTCGCTTGGTGTTCGTTGAAGGGGGCTTGATGAGAATCCCACGGTTCTCATATGGTATCACTCGAGAATCATGAACATCGGTCACTTCTCGAGGAGCCTTTTGCTCAACACTATATACAGTAAAAATCGACAATGTAAAAAGAAGTCGTCTCAAAGAAAGAGACGCTTGTATAAGGAGGCACCAGGCTTTTGCCCTGGCCCTGAGGTCCCCGTAGGACACTATGTACAGTAACGGTTTCCTCCCGGCGATTGGTG
>Ga0307489_10000427_pt1 | contig 25348 bp, 30 predicted proteins | sample SB12metaG_FD_202247 | JGI IMG/M metagenome (GOLD analysis project Ga0307489, IMG submission 202247) | Sea-ice brine microbial communities from Beaufort Sea near Barrow, Alaska, United States - SB 1.2 | ecosystem: Environmental > Aquatic > Marine > Coastal | place: USA: Alaska | collected... | reverse complement strand
GACACATCAGATTCAGGTGATAAAAACACCTAACAAGCCATTCAAGCAGGACTTTTAACAGTTGGTTAGATTCCGCTTCGCTACACATTTTAACCAACAATTTAAAGCCTCTTAATGGGGCGTTATATTACAAGGAGAGTTCGTGCGTAAATTTACTATATTATTATTTATATTCTTAGTTTGCGGTTGTGCCACTAAGGTTAAAGATTATTCAGAGGCTGATAGCGGTTTAATCGCGGCTTTAGTAAGCAGAGGCTCTGATGTAAATAAAGAACACTTAGTGAGTTTTATCATTGATTGTTCAAGCGAACAGCAAGTAAGTAATATTGTATCAGGTGCCGTTCAAGTTGGTTTTGAAGATGATTACATCTCATATTCAGAAAAACGAAAAATTTGGTCTACTAGTCTTATCAAACCTCTAAAATTAAATTTAGAGCAAATATCAATTAACAGAGCCAAATTAACTCCATTAATGCCAGTCAGCGGTTGTAAGCCTATTGGTTGGGGAGCTTCCGTGGAGTTGTAATATAACAAGCAATTCAACAAGGACAAAAAACAGTGGGCTTTTGTCACTTCGTCGCTTATTTTAGCCAACTATTATTTTCCTCTTAATGAGGCGTTAGGCATATAATGAAAGTCAAGCGTTTATCCATAGAAAAGCACTTATTAACTTTTTATCAATTGCTTCTCGCTGTCATATATTTTTCCGCTGGGCTAAACAAGCTATTTAATTTCCCCCATGTAATTGGACCTCCATGGTTAATCGCTGAACTTGCTAAATATAACCTAGAGCTGTTTGGTTATTTTATAGCGATAATGCAGGTCATTGCTGGTGGTCTTTTATTTGTAATGCGATTTCGCCTTGTAGCTTCTCTAATGCTTTTACCTATGCAGGTATGTGTTTTTATAATCCCTATTTCTCTTGGTTGGCAGGGTACTCCATATCTAAATGCAGTATTTCTCTACATGCTTTTTCATTTGCTTTACTCGGAGCGTAAAGCTTTAATTAATTTATTTACTATCAAGTCTTTAGCTGATACAAATACTGGTCATAATAAGACATATTGGATAATATTTTGTTCGTTATGGGCGTTTGTTTTACTACCGTGGCTATTGTATGCCTAACAAGAAAATCAACAAGGACACGTAACCGTTGGCTACGCTTCGCTTCGCTACACAATTTTAGCAAACCATTACTTAGCCTGTTATTTGGGCGTTATGTTACTAAGGAAAGTCGATGAGTGTAGGTGTTAAAAATTTAGAAAAACGTGATTTTGAGTTTACTCGCAAATTGATACTTGTTGGTCTTGTAATCTTATGCGTTTTATTTGGTATTGGTGTAAGTTTAGTTTTAAATTATGCTCAAATTGAGAATACAACAGATTCGGTAATCAAAGTTCTTGGTTACGTCGCATTACCTATTTGGTCGGTAACTTATATTTTAACTCGTTATTATAAGACGTTGTTGCGTAAAAAGTAACATAACAAGCTAATTAATAAGGACAAAAAACAGTTGGCTGTTTTCACTTCGTTCAACATTTTAGCCAACAATTTTTTGCCGCTTAATGTGGCGTTATGCAATAAATAGGAGAGTATTACCATGAAAGTAGCTTTTGGAATTTGTATTCTATTAGTGTCATTAATAGCTAGTGCAGAATATTACTCACCTCTGGCGTATCAAGTTAGTGGTCGTCCAGCAGTTAATTCAGATAAAGCTTCTATTGATAAGCTAATTAACCGTTTTTGGAAAGCATGGTCAGCCCAAAATGCGAAAGGCGTAGCAAATGCACACTCAGTGGATGCAGAGTGGACAAATGCATTTGGTCGCTCCTTCCGAGGCTCTAAAGAATTGGAGATATTTTTAAGCAATAAATTATTTCCGGAGTTCGATAAGGAGGTTTCTAAGAAAGAGGCTAATTCCTATAGGCCGATTTCCAGGAGGTATATTGGTAGTTCTGGAGCAGTTGTCTATGGTCGGATTGAGAGTGATCGGGGGACATCCGCAGGTTCAACGAATAGGAAGATTGCATTCACATTCGTTGTAGAAAAAGTGAAGGGTGAATGGAAAATTATCAATCAAATCATTACTGACCTTAGAGAGCGGCGCAGCTAAATGGACAATTTGACTGTATCTAGATCGCATAACAAGTCGTTTAAAAGGTAAAAAATAGTTGGCTTTTGCTCCTTTGTCGCTAATTTCAATCAACATTTTTTTGCCTCTTAACGAAGCGTTATGAAGCTTTATGAGTATATTCGTTTTTTAATAACCAAAGGAAGTAGTGAATGAACTCGGAAGCTCAATCTAAAGCTAGTGAAATTCAAACCAAGACAAGTTTAGATAAATATACAATTATTGCTTTAGCGATTGGTTTAATTGCATACCCTGTTTTATATAGTACTGATTTTTTTAGTTCATTACTTTTTCCATTTTTACCAGATGAGTTTATTTCATCATTACATAATGACGATGAAAGAACAGAATGGTGGTATTTTGTTTTTTCTAATTTATTGTTTCATTGGGTTCCATTTTTATTTATAAGACATGCATTAATAAAGAATAATGAAACTTGGAGTTCTATTGGCGTTGATTGGTCATGGTTTTTTAAACATAAAAATTGGTTTGTCGGACTTCTGACCATACTAATAGTTTCAGCATTTATTCTTCCTGCAATATATTATGGAAATGAGTTTCCAACAAGTTCTCAGGCAGGATTTATTGGTCCAATTAGCACATTAGAGCGCTTAGTTACCATAATTGCTCTAGCATTTACTGCGGCTATTGCAGAGGAAGTAATATTTAGAGGATTTGCATTAACACGACTAAAACGAATCATCCCAAATCCTTGGTTTATACTACCAATAATTGCGATTTCATTTGTATTTATTCATGGAGAAATTCGAGGCATTGGACCAACTTTAAATTATTTAATTTTTAGTCTGATTTTTGGGGCCGGCTTTATCCTGAAAGGATTTAAACGATTAGAAATCTTAATCATGATACATTTCTTAATAAATGCTAGCTTAGTGTTCGTTTATTAAGATGTTTGAACATAACAAGTCAATGCACTTCGCTCTATACGGTCGCCGGACTGCTAAAGCGTCGCTCCGCGAGGGCGCCGGTTATTGAAGCGTTAGGTTTTTAAAGGAGTAAGATTTTTGAATTCAATTAGGAAAATTATATTAATAAGTTTGTTTATATCATTTGGTGCTTTCGCAGAAGGTAAAATAGGGATTGCCGCAGGTGTGTCTGTTGATGGATTCTTTAGTCCTGAAATAACCGATTTTAAAATTGATAAAGTTCACTCTGGATCCCCAGCAGAAAAAGCTGGAGTTAAAGTTGGTCAATTAGTTCTTGAACTTGATGGTTGTAAAATCCCAGGCTGCCCTGCGGATAAAGCCAAAAAACTAATGGATAAAAAAAACAGGTGAAATATTACCATTACTAGTTAAAAATCTAGATGGCAGTGAAGTTTTGCTAAAAATCCATGTAGGTGAGTAAAAACCTACCAAGGCATAAAGCAGGACAAAAAAACAGCTGGTTTTTGCCTCAGCATCGCTTATTTTAACCAACTATTATTTACCTCTTAGTGAGGCGTTAGATCAAATCAAAAACAAAGGAAAGGATATGGCGCTGTTCAATTGTTCTGAATGCAATAATGAAATTTCCAATCTTGCAAATGCATGCCCAAATTGTGGTGCACCTATCATTAAGGTTCAGAAAACGCCACTTACAATAAAGGCCCAAAATACTTGGCCCATTATTTGGGTTATTTTGGTGGTTATTGTTCTTGGAGTGTTTGTCTTATCTCAATCTAGAAGTTTTCAAGAACAAAGCCTTCCTCAATTACCAATTGAAGTTGAGTTTCGTGGTGCCTTACTCGGAAATGGCTTAGTTCTTCGAGTAAAAAATACATCCAACGAAATTATTACTACACTTGTCTCGCTTAAAAATCCTACCATGCAGCAAGAGAGCTCATATCGTTTAGACATACCAGCTCATGGTTTTTCCGAAATTGGACATCTAGAGGGGTGGGTGCTTGCTCATGGCGACATTATTAAAATATATAATGAAGCATACAAATCTTGGAATGGTTCAATTCCATAAAGCTATATAACAAGTCGTTCAAGCATCAGTCGCTTCGCTCCTTGGACAGTTTTTAAGTCGCAGTTTCTGGTTTTGCTGCGCAAAAGTACTCCACAAAACGGCAACTTAAAAACTGACGCTTAGCTCCGCGTTATAGCTCTGGTGTATATCCAACCCTTATTGCCTATCAATAAAATTAAAGAAAGGGATCTAAATTGAATTTTATTATAAAAGTTACATTGTCAGTTGGTTTATTTATAAGTAGTGCTAATGCAATAGTCATTAGGCATGATGTTGGTGATATAAAATATCATCAACTTGGTGAAGAGTACTCACTATCTGTAGCTTATGTGGGTGGCTGTGCTGCGACTCTTATAGATCGTAGGTGGCTCCTTACTGCCGCTCATTGCGTACAAGGGAGAGAAGACTCTTTTTTTACAAGTCGACACCATGGTTCAAAGTACCGAATTGAAAAAATATTTGTACATCCTCATTTTGCTAGAAAAAATGATGAAGATCACGATATGGCGCTAGTTCAACTAAAAGATCCTATCACTATAGGAAAACCAGCAACGCTTTACTCTGCTAACGATGAAAAGGGAAAGACTGTTGTATTTGTTGGTAGAGGAACATATGGAAATGGGCGAGATGGTTTACTTAAAGATGATAACATTCAACGAGGAGCCACTAATACAATAATAAGTGTTTCAGAAAAAGTAATTGGCTTTCAATTTAATTCTCCTAAAGGTGCCACAATTATGGAAGGTATAAGTTCTAGGGGGGATAGCGGAGGGCCAGCATTTATAAGTCTAGGGTATCAGCTTTATGTTGCTGGGGTAAGTTCTTATCAAGATACAATGGGGTTAAATGAAGGAACATATGGCGTAATGGAGTATTACACCAGAGTATCTACTCATTTAAACTGGCTAAATACAATTATGGCTAAATCGCCACCTGCTAATATACCTGAACACCTAGTTATTGAAGCGATTAACAATAATAACTTACCAAAAGCTAAGCAGCTAATTGATAAAAAGCTACTTAACAGTGATGAGATTTTGAATGAAGTTTTTTATCAATCTGTTGTCCATAACCGAATTGATATTATGGAAGAATTAATTAGTCGAGGAGTAGTAGTTGAGCGGATAACACTCAATAACTCTTCACTTTTTGAGTTTGCATTGAGTTATAACCGAAAAGAATATTTCGACAGACTGTTAGAACTAACGGGTGCAGAAAAGAGTATTCATAAAAAAGATAGTGCGGTGTTACCTTTAGTAATTTCTAGATACAAGCACGATGACACTTTATTAAATCATGTAAAACAAGTAATTAAGCAAGGTGCTAATGTTGATGCTCAAACGTCGTCAGGAGATACAGCGTTGATTATCACTGGCTGGGCAACAAACAATTTAGCACTCGTACGTTATTTAGTAGAAAATGGCGCCGATTTAAATATAGGAAACAATAATGGCGATACACCATTAATGGATGCCGCATACCTTGGAAAAAACTCTATTCTAGATTATTTACTTCAAAGTGGTGCAGATACTACGCTCACAAATAAAAGGGGTAAATCAGCATCAGATTTAGCCAAAAATAAAGAGGTAACGCAACTCTTTGCTTCTTATTTAGATAAAGTATCTAGTGATTAACGTGAAGAGCTATAACAAGTTACTTAAACGGACGCTAAACCTTTGTCTAGCTGTCGTTCCTCGTAATTTCAGCTAACAATTTTACGCCGCTTAGTAAGGCGTTATATTACTAGGGAAAGTCGAGGGGTTTAGGTGTTAAAAATTTGGATAAACGTAATTTAGAATTTACGCGTAAGTTGATAATTAGCTGTGTTTTAATTCTATGTTGTTTATTTGGTGTTGGTGTTAGTTTAGTTTTGAATTACATGGAAGCTGAAAGGGCAACAGATCAAATATTAAAAGTTCTTGGCTACGTTGCATTTCCTATATGGACTGTTACATATATTATAACAAGGTACTACAAGGGGCTATTACGTGAAAATAATATAACAAGCCCATAAAGCGGGACAACAAACAGTTGGCTGTGCTCGTACCTCGCGAATTATAGCTATCTATCTTTAGCCGCTTAGTAGGGCGTTTTATTTTTCTAAAGTGCGGAGTTTACATCCATACTTTTATGCAATATACGCACTATAAAGATTTGATTGTCTTTATACTCTTTGTAATAAATTACGTGGCTAGCTTGTGGATATTTGCTGTAGCCTTCTCTAATGTAATCACAATTTAGACCTAACTCAGGTTCAGCGGCTAACAACTGAAATGTACTGTCCAATACCTTTAGATAATCGTTTCGTTGATTTATTCCCCAGGTCAATTCAGTAAATTTAGCTATTTTAATTAAATCGGTTTTGGCTTTCGATGATAATGAAAATTTATTCATTAATGGTTATCTTTATCTAGCTCAGTCAACATACTTTCATAGCTGTAATCGGCAACACCGCTTTGTTCACCCTGGATAAGCATATTGCGTAAATTTAATAGTTTCGCTTCCTTATCTTCTAACGCTCTTAGTCCCGCCCTAACAATTTCACTTGCTGAACCATAACGTCCAGTGTTAAGTTGTTGGTTTATAAACTGATCAAAATGATCGCCTAATGTTACGCTTGTATTTTTAGCCATAATATAAAACCCATCAGTACCTATATATAATACATTATGGTATAAAAAACATAACAAGTCACTCAAGCAGGACAAATAACAGTTGGTTTTTGCCCCTGCATCGCTTATTTTAACCAACTATTATTTGCCTCTTAGTGAGGCGTTATAAATACCGAAAGGATTGAGTGTGGATGTAACATTTTTCGCAGCAAAAGTAGATTGTGATGTTAGTAGTTTTGAAGAAATTCCTGAAGGCTCAATTCTGGGTGGTGGTAACTTCACGAAAGAGCATGTCGGCGATTTACTGAGTTGCTTTAAAAGTTCGAGTTCTGCTTTAAGTGACAACCTTTGGTTATTGCCAATAAACTTCTCAGAAGAGCTATCAATTATTGACGATGATAAATTGAAAAGTATCGCCGTTCATTGGTCAGATGAAAGTTCGTGGGAAAATACAAACATTAATTTCATGGATTTAGCTGGTCATTTATTAGAGTTAAAATATGGTTATTTACAATATTCAGATAAAAGAATCTTTGCACTATTTGAGTAAGTATTTATAACAAGAATTTAAATTGGGACTACTAACCGTTTACTCGGTTTGGCTTCGCTAAACAATCTTAGCAAACTATTATCAGCTCCTTAAAATGGCGTTATAACGCCATTAATCAATCAGACAGTTGAGGAATAAAATAAAATGAGTGGACCAGCAAAAATAGGGGCATTAATTTATGGAAAAAATATTGAAGGCTTATCAACGTTCTATATAGAGCTTCTTGGGATGATTAAGTTACGTGAGACAAATGAATTTATTAGTCTTGATGCTAATGGGCTTAATATTATCATTCATGAGTTTCCTGCAGATGTTCCTACGAATTTTGATAGGCAAAACACGGTTAAATTATTCTTTAGTGTTAACAGTCTTGAAAACTCTCACGCTAAAGTAAAAGAGTTAGGGGGGCTAGTACATAAAGGTGTTTGGAAGAGTCCTATTTTTAGTGTATGTAATGTTTCAGATCCAGAAGGTAATATTTTTCAACTTCGAGAGTTTTCGTTATAACAAGTAAATTAACAGGACTAAAAACAGCGGGCCATTGCTTCGCAATTTTAGCCCACTATTATTAACGCCCTTATTTGGGCGTTATGTGGTTTAGCTGTGAATAGATTCCAGTTTTTAACAAAACTTATATCAGGAGTTCAAGAATGTTTGAATCAAGCAAAAATCATTTAAGTAGTGTCGACGAGACCTATTTAGGACATCAAAAAGTTGCCTTCTCTTATGGCTATCAATGTCTTAAAGCAGCAGCTATGGCTTTTGTGCATGGTATTATTCCTAGTATGTTTCAAACCAGTGCAAGTGAATTAATATCTTCACTTGCAAAAAGTAGAAAGTAGAACAACTAACAGTTGGCTGGTTCCGCTGGCTTCACATTTTAACCAACTATTAATCAGTCCCTTATTTGGGCGTTATCATTACAAAACCTATCAAAGCGGTGCAGAGTCTACTTTTATTCCTGCAACTAAAAAGTCTACTGCCGCTTTTACTTTTGGTACTAAGTAGCGCTGTTTTTGATACAACAAATAAACGGCCATATCAGAATTTTGAGTGATAGCTACCGCATGCTCAAACTTAAGTTCTTGCAACTTCCCTGACTCAAGATATGAAGCTAACGCCCATCGTGTTGACATTAAGATACCTTCACCGTCACAGGCTTTTTTCGCGAGCCATGGTCCGTTATTTGAAATCGCTAACGCTGGCCCTGAAACATCGTGCCATTGGCCACTGATATTACATAACCAAGGCGTTGGCCCTGATGGCGTTTTAAAATAAAGGCCATTATGTGTCTTTAATTCCATCGCATTTTTAGGCACGCCGTGTTTCTTTAAATAACTTGGTGAAGCGACAGGAATAAAACCATTGTCCATTAGTCTTATCGCTAACACTCGTTCATTTGGGGCGTAACCGCCGCGAATAGCAATATCGACATCGTCACGTCCGAGTGTTGATAACTCGTCACTTAAACTAACATCTAATACAATTTCAGGGTATAACACGCTGAATTCATCTAACAAAGGGAGTAATATTTTGTCGCCAAAACCCACCATCGAACTTATACGTAAACGGCCCATTGGCGTTGTTTGATAACTACGAACGGTTTCATTGCTTTGCTCTAGTTGACCCAATATGTGCTTTACATCGTTATAATAAATTTGTCCCACTTCTGTCAGTTTAACCATTCGGGTCGACCGCTTTAACAACGTCGCTCCTAAACTCTTTTCTAAATCAGCCACTCGTCTCGACAACGATGATGGCGGCACATTAAAAGCACTTGCAGCTTTGGTAAAACTGCCCGTTTCGACTACTTTACTGAAATACCGTATTGCACGTAGTTGATCCAACTAACTTCCCCATTAAATGTATAGTTGAGTGTTTTTGTTTTATTATTGTCTTAAAAACAATAGTGATTCGCATTTTCCCTCATATATAACAAAATTAAAACAAGTAATAATGTATTTAACTTAAGCATTGTAACTTTACTTCTGTTGCATCTTGTTAAATACAGGGGCTTTAATTGCCGTTTTTGGTAATTAAAAATAACATTCACATTGATAATGGAACTGATTTATGATTATTTTGCACGGTTTTGCCGCTAGCAACTATTACAACCTAGTGAAACATCTACTTCTCTACAAAGCACTACCATTCCAAGAAAACCTTATTTTCGGTGGTAGTGACGCATTACTGACAATCAGCCCCGCGGGCAAAGTACCTGTTATCACAACGCCTGAAGGCCTTAATCTTTCAGAGTCGAGTGTTATTTGTGACTATATCGAAGAGACTTTCCCGGCAACGCCGCTATACCCTGAAAATGTCGGAGAACGTGCTGTTGTGCGTCAAATCATGAAAATAGCAGAGCTTTATTTTGAACTGCCTAGCAGACGACTTATACCTTATGCATTTTCAGGGACTACAGCTCCTGAAACAGTTACCGCTGAAGTACGGCAAGTATTAAAACGTGGAATTTCGGCATTAAGTCGCTTGTGTCAGTTTTCACCTTGGGTTGCCGGTGAGCAATTCACGATGGCCGACATTTACCTTTATTACGTCAACACCATTGTCAGTACTTTTGGCTCTAGCCAACTTGACTGGGATATATTTGCAGAAGTCCCTGGGATGAAAGAGTGGAATGACTCCATGAGTCAATCTGCCATTGCCCAAAACGTGGAGGCAGATCGTCTGGCAAACATGCCCGAGTTTATCCAAAAGGTGAAAGCTCAGATTAAAGCCGAGAAGGCTAGATAGGATAACCCATACTCAAATGATTATTACCAATAAAGTCTAGCCAATACCATAACGTTATTGGCTCAATTTATTGAATTACTTACCGGAGAAAACCCGATGACAGATACAAATATCCAACTGACTTCAACAATCAGCGAAGACAATAAATTAACACTCGCTTTACAAAACATCGAAAAGCCACAACCGAGTGCTGATGAGGTCGTTGTTCGCATTGAGGCGGCTCCATTAAACCCCTCTGACTTAGCGGTTCTTTTTAGCGCCGCAGATATGTCAACAGCGAAACAATCAGGCACTGAAGAAAACCCAGCCATTACTGCTGATGTTCCGGCTCAGTTTATGCCAGCGGTTAAAGCGCGTGTTAATAAAGCCATTCCTGTTGGTAATGAAGGAGCAGGAACCGTTGTAGCAGCAGGCTCATCGCCTGCGGCACAAGCTTTGATGGGTAAAATGGTTGCTGTGATTGGCGGTGGAACGTATCGTCAATATATATGTGCCAATGTACAAAGCTGCTTAGAATTAAAAGAAGGCACTACGGCTAAAGAAGGCGCCTCTTCTTTTGTTAACCCGCTTACAGCATTAGCTATGGTTGAAACAATGCGTACTGAAGGTCATAAAGCTATTATTCATGCGGCGGCAGCGTCTAACCTTGGTCAAATGTTAAACCGTATTTGTATTGCCGATGGTATTGATTTAATCAATATTGTCCGTAAAGCAGATCAAGAAACGCTGTTACGTGATATGGGCGCAAAATATGTCGTTAACTCAAGTAGTGATTCTTTCCTTACTGAATTAACGGCAGCGATTATTGAAACGGGTGCAACTATTGCGTTTGATCCCATTGGTGGTGGCCAACTCACAAGTAACATTCTTAACTGTATGGAAGTTGCTGCGGCTCGTGATATGAAAGAACACAGCGTTTATGGCTCTGAAACGTTCAAACAAGTTTACATTTATGGCGCGTTAAACCGTGGCCCAATTACGCTAAATCGTAACTTCGGTTTTGCTTGGGGTGTCAATGGATTCTTATTATTCACGGCACTGGGCAAACTAGGGACTAAAACGGTAATGGCGATGCGTAAACGTGTTAGCGATGAAATCACTACAACATTTGCTAGCCACTACACACATGAGGTGTCATTGGCTGAGGTATTACAATTACAATCGATAGCAGGTTATTCTAAACAAGCTACCGGTGAGAAGTACTTAATTACACCTCAACGGTAATTTCTTATTAACTGACCGATTTTAAAAGATGTAAAAGCAGATGCTGATGATGGTATCTGCTTTTTATTTACTTACTCGTCATAGTAAACAATAGGTTATATTTCAAAATTTATTAAGCAGGTACCTGAAAAATAAACAAAGACCCCACCATAATTAGTACTTGTTTTACAGTAAGGGCAGGTGGTTCATTTATTGATAACCTCAAGCATATTGCCTAGCCACACATGAGAGTGGAATAATGTGTGAATATATCGACTGTGAATTTTAAGGGGACATTTAACATCAATTGAACATAACATCATGAAAGGGTAGGTAAACAATCAATTATTGACTCAAAAAATTCACTATTAATTCATAAATCTGTAAGAAAAATGATTTTTGTCACAAAAGTGTCACAGTTGGGTGTCAAAATTGACCACAATTCAATTTGACTAGCTCTTTCCAGTGAATGGAAACTATTAAAGGTAAACAGATGAAACGTATTAAAAGCACAATAACATTCGCCCTTTGTTCAGTATTTGCGCAATCAGCTATCGCTGACGAAACAGTCAATCTTTATGGCAAGCTTAATCTGTCGATACAAGCGACAGAAGAGGGTGATGAGTCTTTCAGTGAATTGAAAAGCAATGCCTCTCGTCTTGGTGTTAAAGGTAGATATAAACTTGATACAGATTACGGTCTGGAAGCGATATATAAGATTGAATGGCAAGTGAATGTTGAAGATGACTCTAAAGATACTTTTACTGCTCGTAATCAATGGATTGGATTAAAAGGTGGATTCGGTGAATTCACTGTCGGTCGTGTCGACACTACCTTAAAATTAGCTCAAGGTAAGTTTGACTTGTTTAACGACTATGAAGGTGATTTGAAAAATTTATTTATTGGTGAAAATCGCGTTACGGATTCTTTAACTTATAAATCGCCTAAGTATAACAATGTGCAATTTTCAGCCAGTTACATTCTTTCAGAAGATGAAGACTTAGATAATCCGTATTCAATTGGCGTTTCTTTTGGTGATGGTAGCTTGAAAAAAACAGATTTCTTTTTATCCATTGCTCGCGATGAAAATATGAAAGGTAAAAGTGCGACTTATCAAACCACACGTTTAGTCGGTATGTATAAATTTGGTGATTTACGTCTTGGTGGTATATTAACAGAAAGTGAAGTCGCTGAAGGTGAACTTCAAGGACAAAGTGAAAACGGTTATGCTGTTAATGTCTCATATAAGTTGGGTAAAGTATTAGCAAAAGTGCAATATCAAGAATTTGCCGGTGCCGATGCTATTAACGTTGGCGCAGATTACAAATTAGGCAAAAATACTAAGGTATATGCTTGGTATACCGACCGTGAAGGTCTTAGTTTTAATGCTAATACCATTAAAAAAGCGACCGAAGGCTCTTACTTTGCTGTCGGCATGGAACAGAAGTTCTAAGCGAATAATCATATTACTATAAAAAATCCAATGGTGACTTTGTCATCATTGGATTTTTAATTTATTAGCTATTATAAATTTATCTTCATAAAAATTTAATGTTATTATTGTTTTGTCATAAAAATGTCATTAAAATTTTGCACAATAATCTTATGTAATGTAATCAAGATTATGATTGCATAGGTTGTTATTATCGCTAGGAAGTTGACATGAACAGACAAATATTAGTTGTGGAAGATGAAGCACCGATTAGGGAAATGATCACTTTTGTATTAGAACAAAATGGCTTTAATGCAGTTGAAGCAGAAGATTATGAGCAGGCACTTAAAAAAATTAAAGAACCTTATCCAGACTTAATTCTACTTGATTGGATGTTGCCTGGTGGTACCGGGGTTAAATTAGCTAAGTCGTTAAAGCAAAATGAATACACCCGAAAGATCCCCATTATTATGTTAACCGCGCGTGCTGATGAAGATGATAAAGTAAAAGGCTTTGATGCTGGAGTTGACGATTATGTTACCAAGCCGTTTTCCCCTAAAGAGCTCATTGCTAGGATTAAAGCCGTTATTCGCCGTGTGGCACCGACATCGTTAGAAGAAGAAATTGAGTTTCATGGATTAAAGCTCGATCCCGTCTCTCATCGCGTATCAATTAACGACGATAGCTTAGACTTAGGACCAACCGAGTTTAGGTTGTTACATTTTTTTATGACCCATACCGAGCGGGTATATTCTCGAGAGCAGTTATTAGATAATGTTTGGGGTACCAACGTTTATGTCGAAGACAGGACCGTTGATGTCCATATTAGACGGTTGAGAAAATCGATTACCGGGGCCGGACATGAGGATTTTATTCAAACAGTTCGTGGGTCGGGTTATCGATTTTCTGGAAAATTGCCAAAAAAGTCCCTAACGGGTCCTATTTCAATAAAATTTGAAGAATAAAATTAATTAACTATGCATTTTCAATCGTCGGCTAAATTTATCACCTTACGTATTATAAGTACTTTACTTATAAGTACTTTTGTTGGTTGGCTATTTGGTTACAGCTTATTAGCTCTTTTAACGACTTGTTTAGTCCTTCTCTTTTGGCATTACCGTCATTTATTTAAACTTGTTAATTGGTTAGAGCAAAGTAAAGCGATCTCTCCGCCTGAGTCCGATGGTATCTGGGGCCGTATTTACGATGGTCTTTATCGTCAAATTAAACAACATCGTCAAAAAACTAAAGCGTTAAATTATAAAATTCGTCGTTTTCGCGATGGTGCTGAAGCCTTGCCTGATGCCGCATTGGTTTTATCTGATGAATTAGCTATTCAATGGGGCAATAAAAAGGCTCAACGCTTATTAGGTGTTCGTTTGCCTGATGATATCGGTCAGCGTATTGATAATTTATTACGTGCTCCTGAGTTTGTTCAATACCTTGACGATGGCTTATTTGATGAGCCCTGTTCTTTAGTTTCTCCTATGAATAGTCATATTCAGCTTGAAGTTAGGCTGATGGCTTATGGCAACGAGCATATTTTATTACTTGCACGAGATATCAGTCACCTATATCGCCTAGAAGAAATACGTCGAGACTTTGTGGCTAATGTATCTCATGAATTAAAAACTCCACTAACGGTTGTCCGTGGTTATATTGAAATGATTCAATCAACTGATCATGCGCTAGAGCCTCATTGGCAAAGGGCATTTTCGACCATTGAAGGGCAAGTTACACGAATGGACCGCTTGGTTGAGCAATTATTAAACCTGTCAAAAGTAGAAACTCATTCAGAGGTTGATAACAAGCATATCATTGATATGCCTTTGCTTATTAATACCTTAGTGGATGATGTTAGTTGGCTAAATCATGGTAAAGATCATCAAATTGAAAAAAATATTGATGCCAACATTGGTGTTATTGGTATTGATACCGAGCTTAAAAGTGCCTGCGCTAATTTACTTTCTAATGCGATTGCCTATACCCAAGCACAGGGCACTATTAAAGTGATTTGGCGAAAAGAGGGTGATAAGGCCAAATTCATTGTTAAAGATAACGGCCCAGGAATTAAACCTCAAGATATCAAACGTTTAACTGAACGTTTCTATCGTGTTGATAAATCTCGTTCAAGAGACACTGGCGGCTCTGGTTTAGGTTTGGCGATAGTTAAACATGTACTCCATCACCATAATAGTGAATTAATAATTAACAGTAAATGGGGTAGTGGCAGTGAATTTGCTATTTTATTTGAAGAAGCCTCTTTAGTTGAACTTTCTGAAGATGCTGTTGAAAAAAAGTGCTGACCCCAGTTCAATTCATTAAAAATAACCTTGTCATATAAGTGTCACAAATGCGCAATATAAGTGTCACATATTCTTTTTATAGTAGTCATAATTATCAAGTAACGCTGAAGCCATTTATCTGATTTAACGGGTATGTCTTTAGTCAAATCTTATCGGAGAAGAAAATGAGTATAAAACGTTTATTATCAGTAGTTAGTTTAAGTGCAGTACTAAGCTTTTCAGCTTTAGCTGTAGATAAAGACTTACCTGAGTACAAAAAAGTCAGTGGGGTTTCAGGCAACCTATCATCAGTAGGTTCTGATACTTTAGCGAATATGATGACCTTTTGGGCTGAAGAGTTTAAGCGTGTCTACCCAAATGTTAATATACAGATTCAAGCGGCAGGTTCTTCAACTGCGCCACCAGCGTTAACTGAAGCGACATCAAATATTGGTCCTATGAGTCGTAAAATGAAGTCTCGTGAAATTGAAGCTTTTCAGGAACGTTATGGTTATAAGCCAACTGCTGTTCGAGTGGCAATCGACGCTTTAGCTGTTTTTGTTCATAAAGATAACCCTATTAAAGGTTTACGTATTAGTCAAGTTGATGCGGTATTTTCAAATAACCGCAGATGTGGCGCTAAGCAAAATATAGACCGTTGGGGCGATTTAGGATTAACCGGCGCCTGGACAGATAAAGATGTGCAATTATATGGTCGTAATTCTGTATCGGGTACTTATGGTTATTTTAAAAAGAAAGCGTTATGTAAAGGCGACTTTAAAAATACCGTCAATGAACAACCAGGCTCAGCCTCAGTTGTTCAATCTATTTCATCTTCATTAAACGGTATCGGTTACTCTGGTATTGGTTATCAAACCTCAGGCGTCCGTGCGTTGGCTTTGTCAAAAAAGGATGACAACTACATTGAAGCTAACATGGAAAACGCACTTTCTGGCAAATACCCGCTTTCTCGCTATTTATATGTATATGTTAACAAGCACCCAAATAAAGCCTTAGCACCAATGGACGCTGAATTTTTAAAAATGATTCTTTCAAAATCAGGTCAAAAAATTGTTGAAAAAGATGGCTATATTCCTTTACCAGCAAAAGTGGTTCTTAAAGAATATAAAAAATTAGGCTTAACTTTATAAGCAGTTAATTATACTAAAGATCTATGTTTACTATTAATAAAAGCCTGACATTGTCAGGCTTTTATTGTTTTTAGCGGAACTTCTTGGTTAAATATGGAAAAATTTGATTAAGGTGATATTTATGAGCAATGAGCAAGCATACCCTATAGGTAAACAAGGTGAAAAATGGGGCAATAAAGAAAAATCACAATGGCTTAACCTGCAGTCAATCAAACGCAGCTATCAACTCGACGTGTTGACAAAAATTGATCGATTAACTGCTGACTTCGATGTGATCAATTACGGCGCATTAACTCAGAATATTGAAAAGTACCCCTTGTATTTGGTTAAAACTAAAAATGGGCAGCCTAACAAAAAAAATATTCTTGTTACCGGTGGCGTTCACGGTTACGAAACTAGTGGTGTACAAGGCGCTATTCGGTTTATTGAAAGCCAAGCGTCAAATTATGCAGAACAATTTAATCTTATTATTGCTCCGTGCATCAGTCCTTGGGGCTATGAGACGATCAATCGTTGGAATCCACAAACCATAGATCCCAATCGTTCTTTTTATGCGAATAGTCCAGCAGAAGAGTCAGCAGCATTAATACGCTATTTTAATGACAATAACGTTAAGGTTTTTGCTCATATTGATTTGCATGAAACGACAGACACCGATAACACCACTTTTAGACCCGCTCTCTCGGCAAGAGATGCTATAGAACAAAAAGAATGGCAGATCCCCGATGGTTTTTATTTAGTTGGGGATACGTTAAAACCGGTAGATGATTTTCAACAAGCGATTATAAAAGCGGTTGAGCAAGTTACTCATATTGCACCAGCCGACGATGATGATAAATTAATTGGGGTGCCATTATCACAGAGGGGCGTTATCAACTACGAAGCCAAAGCGCTAGGTCTATGCTGTGGTTTTACTGATGCACAGTTTGTTACAACCACAGAAGTTTACCCTGATAGTCCCAAGTCAGATGATGAAAACTGTATTCTTGCTCAGGTCGCAGCAATAACAGGTGCTCTTGATTTTATTCTTACTATCAAATAGCAGATTCGTTTTGTAGGGGGCTTGCTCCCTACCTATCCTTTACGCTATTTTAACTTCAACCTTTGTTGTTATTCGCTCACCTCGCTAGAAAAGAAAAGCCTATTTATCAAGGGATTTGCTTTAAAAAGACCTTGCATAAAACCCAGTTCATGCTATTTTTCATTTAATAAAAATTTTAAGTAAATAGACACTTTTAAAGGAATGTTTTCATGCCAAAGGCTAGTGATATAAAAAAAAATGCTGCTATTGAATATAATGGTAAAGTATTCATTGTCCGAGATATAACTCGCTCAGTACCTCAAGGCAGAGCGGGTGGTAGTTTATACCGTATGCGTATGTACGATGTGATTACTGGCGGTAAAATTGATCAGACCTTTAAAGCGGAAGATATGTTAAATTTCGCAGACTTAACTCGCCGCCCCTCTATTTTTTCTTACCTTGACGGTGATGAGTATGTTTTCATGGATAATGAAGACTATACACCTTACAACTTAAACAAAAATGTTCTCGCCGATGACGTTTTATTTATTAATGAAGAAACAGAAGGTTTGAGCGTTATTTTGATAGATGACGTGCCGGTGGCAATTGATCTTCCGGCAAGTGTTGAGCTAGTGGTCACTGAGACTGATCCATCAATAAAAGGCGCTTCAGCGAGTGCTCGTACTAAACCTGCCACTCTTTCTACTGGACTGATAGTTCAAGTGCCTGAGCATATATCTTCCGGTGATAAAATTAAGATAAATACTGCAGAGCAAAAGTTTATGGGTCGTGCTGATTCTAAATAGCTGATTATAAATAATTAGAATGTAAAAAAGATAAAATATATCAGCTCTTAGTTACATTTTGAAGGTCATTGTGAAATAATACAAGTCAACTTACATAACTGGGAGAGGCTTGTGGTTCATACCGATAATCAGACTATTTCAACTAGCACTGGAAATAATAATGAAAATCATCAAAATACCCAACAACAATTAGCAGATGCGGATAAAGAAATTGCCGAATTAAAAATGCAGATTGCCTGGTTAGAACGCTCTTACGAATAGTGTACTTAAATAATATAAGGCCGATAAACTTTTAGTTTGTCGGCCTTTTTTATTAGAAATAAAAAGTAGCAACGACCAATGGAAGACATTGTTTTTATAGCAGGTGGATAAAAGACGAGCAATTCATGAAAGTCCGATGAAAGATTACATATTTATTTTCTTTTTTTTGCTTCTGTTATTCAAGTATTCATAATACTTGAATAACTTTTAGATCTTAGTTAGTGCTGAGCAGAGTGTTTATACCATTACGCTAAAACTTACTTCAGGTAAATTTTCTGTTGATGAACAATATTTATTTCCCATTGATATTAGTCTTTATTTACTCTCTAGTAGTAGAATAAATTACAAAGACAAAGGTGACAACATTTTAATATGCTGATGAGACAATGGCAGAGTCACTATCTAGCATTTGATCAGCATAGAAAAGATAACGAGCGTAAAAGAAGATGGTGTGAAATAGATCAAATTTAAGACACTCGCCGTTTGAAACGTGAGTTAGCAGAACTGACTGTTGATAGTTGTCTTTTATATCAAATAAGAGGGCTTGATTTAACTGGTTGTTATTAACCAATTAAGCCCTTAATATGAGCAACAACACTTCGACCTAAAGCGCTTAATGCATAGCCACCTTCTAATACTGATACTATCCGCCCTTGCGCATGTTCTTTGGCAATAATCTTAAGCTCATTCGTTAACCAAAAATAGTCGTCCTCGGTTAAGCTCATATGAGATATTTCATCTTCAATATGGCCATCAAAACCGGCTGAAATAAATATCATCTGTGGTTTAAATTCGCGAAGTGCAGGTAACCAACTTTGGCTAATAGCTTGCCTGAAATCTTTTCCCTTAGTGGTCGAGGGTAAAGGGGTGTAAATGATGTTACTCGCACGACTGATAAGGTTTTTCTTCGGTTTTTTTTCTGTTTCTGTAAAAGGATAGAGTGGGTATTGAAAACTTGAAAAAAATAAATAGCCCTCTTTTTCAGCAACGATATCTTCGGTACCGTTACCATGATGGACATCAAAGTCGACAATGGCTATACGGTCTAACTGATATTTATCTTTGGCGTAAGCGGCAGCAAGGGCAATATTATTAAAAAAGCAAAAACCCATCGCTTGATTTTTTTTCGCATGATGTCCTGGGGGACGGGTCAGACAAAAAGCAGAAGAAACCATTTTTGTCATGACTAAATCTACGGCATCAATTGCAGCACCAGCAGAATATAAAGCAGACGTTAATGTTGCCGGGTTCATTAACGTATCACCATCGATAGTATAAATACCTTCGGTTGGCGCATTATTGTAAAGTGAGGCGATATAATCTTTATCATGGGCTAGAGTCAGTAGCGCTCGATCAATAGGTTTTGCGTCATATTGACGAATAACATACTCAATTCCACTTCGAATTAGCTGATCTTGAATAGCAGACATTCTCATCGGCGATTCAGGATGATGTTCGCCCATATTATGTTCGCTGCAACGATAATGTCCAACAACACCTACTGTCATAAGTTATCCTCTTTAAATTGTTTTTAAATTATCTATTAGCGGTAATTCAAGTTCAACTTCATCCAAACCTTCAGAATACTGTCGGATAAAGCCAGAATTTTCGAATACTTTTAGCATAGAGACATTATCTCTTCTTACACAGGCAATTAGCTTATTTAAACCACGTATTTTGGCTATTGTGATCATTTCAGCCAACAAAGTGCTCGCCATACCTCTACCACGTAAACTTTCTTTAATAACAAAGGCAACTTCACCGGCATTTACCTGCTCAATAAAGTAATAACGACCAACAGCTTCTATTACTTCACCTTTATATTTTTTTTGAGTAAAACATAAGGCTAAATCGACATGTTGATTAACACTAACTAAATTACAAGACTTCTCTCGTGTCATTTGGGTGGCATGGTGGTTGTAGCGCATCATTAGGGTTTCTTTATTATGAGAATAGAAAAACTCTTGCAATTTACGCTCATCTGCTGGTACTAAGGCGCGCAATGTATAATTAACGTTGCCAAAATTGAATTTTTTCATTTCCACTGAGCCTAACTCCGGCACTGAACTTGGTGAGCTTGCTTGATACTCAGGTACCCAATAATGTTTACGAACATTGGCGAGCAACTCATCTCTAAATTTTGGATGAGCGATACGAATTAGCTCTAATGCTCGCTCTCTAATACTTTTTCCTTGCAGTGATGCTATGCCATATTCGGTAACAACATATGCAACATGACCACGGGACGTTACTACGCCGCCACCTTCAGTTACATGAGAGACAATTTTTGATATTTTACCATCTTTGGTTGTTGAGGTGAGGGCAATAATAGGTTTACCCCCTTTGCTTAACGATGCACCTCGGATGAAGTCAACTTGACCACCGATGCCACTGTAAAACTCATAACCAATTGAGTCAGAAACGACTTGCCCTGTTAAATCTATTTCTATTGCACTATTTATCGATACCATATTATCGTTACGCGCAATTTTTACTGGTGAGTTAACATGCTCGGAAGGATAAAACTCTACATGAGGGTTGCCATCAACGAAGTCATAAAGCTTTTGACTACCCATACAAAAGGTAACCACCGTTTTACCTTTATGAAAGGTTTTTTTGCGGTTATTAATGACACCTTTAAGCATTAAATCAATAATACCATCTGAGATCATTTCGCTATGAATGCCTAAGTCCTTATGATTGGCAAGATACTTTAAGACCGCCTCTGGAATTTTACCTATACCTATTTGTAATGTTGCGCCATTTTCTACTAACATCGAGACATACTGACCTATTTGTTCAGTCACTTGGTCCATGGTAATGCTTGGAAGTTGAGGTAAGTTTTGTTCCGCATTAATAAAAGCGTGTATTTGGTTTAAATGAACAAAACTATGGCCATTGGTTCTTGGCATTTTAGGATTAATTTGCGCAATAACATATTTGGCTGATTTTATTGCGGCTGATACAACGTCAACACTAACGCCCAAAGAACAATAACCATACTCATCGGGAGGGCTAACCATGATTAAAGCAACATCAAGCGGTAAAATATTATCGTCAAATAACTTAGGAATTTCAGAGATAAAACAGGGAGTGTAATCAGCTCGACCCTCAGCAATAGCTTCTCTTATATTTTTACCCCCAATAAAAAAAGCATTCACTTTAAATAAGTCTTGGTGTTTTGGCTCTGCCCACACATTGTCAGACAAAGTAAAAACATGGACCGCTTCAATATCATGTAAGGTTGCACTATTAGCAATTAAGTCATCGATTAAGGCATTAGGCACCGCGGCATGTGAACCAATAAAAATTCTGTTGCCAGATTTTAAATAGTCACGCCAGTTAATCGTTCGGTGTTCATTATTTTTTTTTGTCATGTTATTTTTAGTTGTTTTGGTTGTTTTAATCACTTTAGTCGTTCAAGTAGTGTGAATATTTTATTTTACATCAGTCACATCAATACAGACAGTATGCGCTAATTAATACATTAGTTTTTATCAAAGTCGCCAGTAACATTAAAAATAAAAGTAATTAGGTTATAATAACAAACTAAATTTTAGTTCGACCCGCTTTAGGAATATTGTGACTGAACAAAAAGTATTTATTATTGGTCTGCCAAGAACCTCAACCACTAGCGTTTGCCTTGCGACTTTACATTTAGGCTTTAAAACGGCACATACCGCCTATACCGAGCAAACGATTCAGCAGGCTCAAGTTATTGCTGACACTCCTATATTTTGCGACTATCAACAACTGAGTCTTGAGTACCCTAATGCTAAATATATCTATTTAACTCGCCAACCTGAACTTTGGCTCCCTTCAATAAAACAACTGTTAAAACGTATGTATACAAACTTACAACGCACAGATGGTGGTTATAATCCGACACTAAAACGTTGCTATAATACTGTTTTTTCACCGTTTACTGAAAATAATATCACTCAAGATGAATTTTTGTTCAATTGTTATAAGCGTCACAAGCAAGCGGCTAAAGATTTCTTTAAAGGTCGAAAGCAAGATTTATTGATTATTGATGTAAGTCAACCAAATAGCCATGCTGCTTTGGTCGATTTTTTAGCCGTAAAAGAAAATAACATTGGATCTCAACAATTTGATCATATCAATATTGGCGGTAAAGTCACGGCTTGGAAACAGATTAAACATCCATTAAAAATAGAAGCGACTAAGCGTGGTCGCGTTGATAAAGTCAATTGACTTGCTAAATTATTACGGTGCAGACTAAAAACCCCTAGCTTTACAGTACGTTTGACGGGTAAAATTAGACAATTAATTAATTCTATAATAGAAACTACTATGTTTGAACTCAAATACCAAACGCCATTTGAATGGACTAAAGCGGTTTTAGCTGACTTTGATGCTTTTTTACAAGATCATGCGGCGGCAGAAAAAAAAGCCTCGGGTATGGCAATGTCAATGTTATCGCATTATCAAGATCGTAAACGTTTAGTCAAAGAGATGACCGATTTAGCCTTAGAAGAACTTATTCACTTTAAAGAAGTCCTTAAACTTTTGCAGGAACGTGATGTTGATTTATGTAATGACTCAAAAGACTTATACATCAAAGAGATCCGTAAAGTTTTCCGCAATGGTCAAAATGAGTTTTTTCTTGATCGTTTGCTTGTTGGTGCTGTTATTGAAGCCAGAGGCTACGAGCGTTTTTCTTTAGTGGGCCAAGCGCTAGAACCAGGTAAGTACAAAGATTTTTATCAGCAAATTGCGGCCTCTGAAAAAACGCATAAAAACTTATTTGTTGATCTTGCCTATGAATATTTTGATAAGGTAGTCGTTGATGAAAGATTAGAAGAAATTCTAGTGTCAGAAGCTAAAATTTGCTCAAAACTGCCTTTCAGAGCCGCTTTACACTAATAAACTATTAACCCCTAACAACTATAGCCCTAGCAATGAAGAAAAAGTTTACCAGTATAACCCCTGAGTTAATTAAGCAACGCCGAGAAGTCCATGAACTGTGTCGTCAATTTTCTCGTAGCCCCAGTAAAGGTAATTTAAAGCGTCTATCACAGCTTTTTAATCATTGTGGTGAACAGGTGATTATCGAAGGCGGCTTTTATTGTGATTATGGTGATAAAATAGCCATGGGTGATCGGGTTTTTATTAACATCAATTGCACCATTCTTGATGGCGGTAAGGTCGATATTGGTGATGATTGTTTCATTGGTCCTAATGTTCAACTATTAACGGTAGGTCATGATACTGATCCACTTTTAAGACGTGAAAAATATAATTACGTGGACGACATCATTATTGGTCAAAATGTTTGGCTAGGTGCAGGTGTTATTGTGCTTGCTGGCGTTAGTATTGGTGATAATAGCGTTGTCGGTGCTGGTAGTGTAGTCTGTAAAAATGTTGAGCCATTTAGTACCTATGTTGGCAATCCTGCTGTAAAAATCAAGACACATTCATCAAGTCACCCATAATCGGTGACTACTTAATTTCTCCACTAAATTTCAGGATAAAATATGTTAGAAAATGACTTGATCATTAAGATTAAAAACCAAGCTATCGCTGTTACTTTTGAAGAAGTAATGCAAGTAATTAACGATAATTACTTATATACCCCCACAAGTTTTGTTAATGGCGCACTTGAAAATCAAGCCTCAACTAATGAAGGCTCGTGTAAAATATTTTCTTTTGCTAAATTGCATGCCTTAAGCCAAGAACAGACCCTAAACTGTTTTGGGCACTACTACCGTGACGACGTCTTAGGAAATCCTGCAACTAATGATCATGGCAATATTCGAAGTTTTATTAACAGTGGCTGGTCTGGTATTCATTTTTCGTCTCAAGTGTTGAAACCAATAGCTAATAACCATTTATAATTATATACAGAAGGAGTTAATATGCGTTTTTTATCCCGTCGTTTGGTGATGCCTAATGATTTAAATTATGCCAATTCACTTTTTGGTGGTAGAGCATTAGAATGGATTGATGAAGAAGCAGCAATTTATGCTATTTGTCAGTTAGAAACTAATTGTCTTGTTACCAAGCACATTGGTGAGATTCATTTTGAATCTCCGGCAATGCAAGGTGATGTTGTTGAATTTGGTTTAGTGACTAAGCGAGTAGGTAAAAGTTCGATAACAATTACTTGCTTAGTTCGCAACAAAGCGACTAAGAAAACCATTTGTTTAGCGGATGATATTGTCTTTGTCAAAGTTGATCCCGAAACTCGTCTGCCGATGCCACATGGTAAAACTTTAGATTTTTTACAAAAAAAAGCACTTGATGAAATAAAAAAGTAATTGCTAACATTATAAATTTAATGTGTTAATTACGTTATTTAATTGTAAAACTGAGTGGTCAGTTTTGATTGTTAACTTTTAACACTAAAGTGTCAATTATGCTTTCTCTAAAAAGACTTAAAAGTTGATCTAAGCCCCATCCCATTTGGCAATGATTTCACTTAAGCGTGACTGAGCATAAGTGAAATTAGTCTCATTTACGGTTAATTTTTTTAAAGGACTAAAGCCAATATCGCTTTCTGAAAGACGACTATTTCAGTCATAATAGTTTAGAGTCAATCAGAAAAATTTAGGATCACTTTGTGCGCATTCCTGACGTTAGCTATTGGTTGTTCTTTAGGTCAAGTGCTAGCCAAAAGCTGACATTAGCTTTTGAGTTAAAAACGGCAGTTTAGAGCTTATAAAGTTGTCGTTTTTACATAAAAGCTCATATTCATTCACTACTGAGATGATGCTTAAAACTTTTGCACGGAGTTAGGTCTCAAATCCCCAAAGCAGACATTGGAATCATTCAAGTTTCAAACGAATTTAGAGTATTAAATCGAAGGCGATAACACCCCCAAAGCGCCATATAAACGCTTAAGTTGTACCCAAAATTACTGTGCCGCTACACTTAAGTATGGCTGGATAACTAATTTGAAATTTAAAAAGAAATAACCTGGTTGAATTTATTGTTGGTTTTAGTTAAGCACTTAACCATCTAAAGAAATGTATAAACAATATCTAAAAAACGAAACCCCCATGAAAAAATATTTTCTTTTATTACTCCTCTGTACTTATTCTCTTCTTTCATTTGGACAGCTTAAAGAAAGCCAGGAAATTGATAGTATTTTTAAACAATGGAGTAAACAGAATGTCCCAGGAGGCGCCATAGGCATTATTAAAGACGG
>Ga0307489_10000424_pt1 | contig 25416 bp, 24 predicted proteins | sample SB12metaG_FD_202247 | JGI IMG/M metagenome (GOLD analysis project Ga0307489, IMG submission 202247) | Sea-ice brine microbial communities from Beaufort Sea near Barrow, Alaska, United States - SB 1.2 | ecosystem: Environmental > Aquatic > Marine > Coastal | place: USA: Alaska | collected... | reverse complement strand
TATTATTATTATTATGGATTTAATTTATAAGAATTAGGAGAAGTTGAGAGGTGCTTTTATCTTTTTTAAACCTAATCATTTAAGATTTAATGCATTTGCGTTTATTGTATTCATATTTTATAATTTAGATTTTGTTTCAGAAGTATCAAATTCACTATTTTTTATTTCAATTTTAGAATTACTCTTATCTAGTAGTTGTATGTAATCTTCTACTTTAAACACTTTACTATGAAAGCGAGAAGTTCTGTTTTTTCCTTCATTTTGTCTTATAATGGATCTGGCATACCTTCTAATTTCGTCTTTGCAAGTTAAAATTATGCCAGGAATAGGAGTGCTTTTTCCATCATCATCTTTTGCAACCATTGTAAAGTAAGACGAATTACAATGTTTGGTTTCTCCTGTTCTAATATTTTCAGATGCTACGCGCAATCCAATCACCATCGAAGTCCTACCAGTGTAATTTACAGAAGCCTTTAAGGTTAAAAGTTCGCCAACATCAATTGGGTTTAAAAAATCTACTTTGTTTACAGAAGCTGTGACACAATAATTACTAGAATGTTTAGAGGCACAAGCAAACGCAATCTGATCCATTAAATTTAAAATATGTCCGCCATGAATTTTTCCCCTAAAATTAGAATGTGATGGCAACATTAACTCCGTAATGGTTAGTTGAGATTCGCTGATACTTTTAAATTTTTTATTCATATGTAAAGTTTTTACTTCTAAAATGTGGTGAATGTTCTGATACTACTTTGTGCATAAAATATATTGTACTTGCTAACAAAAATAAATGCATTAGGTTCTTGGTTATAAAGTATTACATAGCCGCCTTGATATTTCTGTAAGTTTAATTACTTATTTCTCTTTCTTTTCTATTGCGAATGTGAAGCTTTTCGCTCTAGAAATATCTTGTTTAATTTCGCTTTCCTAAATTTTATAAGTACACCTTTTTTACTAATTTTATTTAATTATCAGAGCGAACGCTCGGGCTGTATCTTATAAAATAAATAAAGATATACTATAAATTTGTTAGTATTACTGTATGACCAAGTAAAATAGCAATAATTTTTTGAGTTTCCAAAAATATAAAACTAGTATTCAATAAATCTGTAATTGTTCAGTAGCCTATAAATTATTTTAGTTTTATATCCGGATGTTATTATTTTAGAGGTCTTTTTTTAATAGGTTTAAAGGCTACATATTTTTCAAATATAACTTTTGGGGTAATTAAAGCAATCGTTTTTTTTGTGCGCATTTTATAGTAAATTTGTAAACTTGAAAAAACCCAATATGAATTACATTTTATTTGATAGTGATGTTAGAAATACACTATTACCATTTACATATACAAGGCCTGTTGCAGATATTAGAATAGGAATTTTAACGATTCGAGAGAAATGGGAAAAACATCTTGGTTTAACGACTACAACAATTACTGAGGAATATTTGGAGGAAAAATATCCGATGGTAGAAATGCAAGAAAATATTCTGGTAAATGCTTCTTTCTGTCCTACAGAATCCTTGGTAGCTCAAGTTAAAAATCTTTCTAAAAATGAAGCCATTTTTAAAGGGGAAGATGTGATTGCATTTTATACAACAGACAGTCAAGAAGAAGTGAACCTTGAAGCATACACTCAAATTGAATTTGAAGAAGACTTGATTCAAATAAGAAACACTTGGGATATTTTTACGTATAATGCGAGTGCAATTCAACTAGATTTTGACTTAATTACCCAAGGAAGAACTTCAGAACCAATTCCAGAAGGAGTGCAAGTTATACACAAGGAAAATATTTTTATCGAAGAGGGAGCAGCAATTGTTTTCTCCACTTTAAATGCATCAGAAGGACCTATTTATATAGGTAAAGATGCTTTAGTAATGGAGCGTTCTTCAATTAGAGGTCCTTTTGCATTGTGCGAACATGCAGTGGTTAAAATGGGAGCTAAAATGTATAAAGACACTACAATTGGTCCCTATTCGAAGGTTGGAGGAGAAATCAGTAATTCAGTTATTTTCGGATATTCTAGCAAAGGACATGATGGTTATTTAGGAAATTCCGTTTTAGGAGAATGGTGTAATTTAGGGGCAGATACAAATACTTCTAACTTAAAGAACAACTATGCTGAAGTGAAATTATGGGATTACGAAAGTGAACGTTTCGCAAAAACCGGTTTACAGTTTTGTGGTTTATTGATGGGAGACCACTCTAAATGTGGTATCAATACAATGTTTAATACAGGAACTGTAGTTGGTGTAAGTGTAAATATTTTTGGAAGTGGTTTTCCAAGAAATTTTATACCTTCTTATAGTTGGGGAGGAGCTGCTGGTTTTTCAACATTTCAAATGAACAAAGTTTCTGAAGTGGCTGCTGCTGTAATGCAACGTAGAAGTTTGGTTTTTGATGATAAAGATCAAAAAATTTTAGACCATATTTTTGAGGAGACCAAACAGTATCGTAATTATTAATTTTCGAGTTTCATTTTTAGAGACAAGACACAAGATGTACAAGTAAATTTAAAAAAAGCTACAATGCTAACTGCGCATTGTAGCTTTTTTTTGAAGTGTTCTAAAAAGATCGCCATCTGTGGTTTATTAATTTCCAGTAAATTTTTTCTAGTGTAGAGACAACTTTTTTTTTAATTCATAACAGGTATTTAATACTAAAAAATAAATGAATTGCGCAAAAAAAAATCTCAAGACTTTACCTGAGATTTTTAATATATGCTATAAAATAAAAGGCAATCTAAATTGCGCCCCATTCTTTTAAAGAAGCCGTATTCATATTTATGTAGGCTTGGTTTCCTGCTTTTTCTGCCAACTGTAAAGACATTTTTGCCGCGGTAATTGCCGTTTTTGTATTTCCTGTCTTCGCATGTATTAAAGATTGCTGTCTTAGGTACCAAAAACGAGGTTGCTCAGACGTCATTTCAACTGCGGTATCTACCCAAATTTTTGCTTTGCTGATGTCTTTATCGTTTTCTAAATAATATACAGCAGCATTAAACATGTCTTGTGCAGAAGGTCCAGTCATTACAGCATCAATACTTTTATTTACCATCATATCTGTTGGTGTTGTAAAGGTAAATCCTACAGAAACATTTTCCCACATTAAATTAAATACTGCGGAATTTCTTGTTAAATTGTCAAATGTAATCGTCAATGTTTCAACATTCGTTGGCATTTTCTTAGGGATTGCTTTTAACTGCATTGCAACTTTAGACATGTCTAAATCATTCGGTGCACCACTTCCTTTATACGCTGTGTAAAAGTAAAAGTTCCAAGCATTTTCGTTTGGTTTTGTGAAAATAGCATACGTACCTTTTTCTAAAGTAGTACCGTTTATAGTTACATCAGAAGAAAAAGTGATTTTTGTTCTTTCATTGGCACCCGTTCTCCAAACTTTTCCATATTGTTCTAAACCACCAAATATTTTTCTACCTTTCATACTCGGTCTAGAATATGCAACGGTTACATCTGTTAATCCTACTTTTTGTTCTATTTTTTGAGACGGACTTGGAGCAGGTGTTTCAATTTGAGCATTTGTAGTAAATGATATTGCCCCTACAAATAGGCTTAATATTATTTTTTTCATGATAATTTAATTTAGTTTTAATATTGTCAAACTTACAATTTCATAAAACTATATATGTTAACAATGTCTTAAAAGAAAGGAACGTATCTTTGGTACTTATTTAAAAAAATGAAAAAATATATATCTGAATTTATAGGAACTTTTTCTATGATTTTCTGTGGAACAGGTGCGATGACTGTGAATGAAATTAGTGGAGGGCAGGTAACACATGTAGGGATTGCAATTACTTGGGGATTGATTGTGATGGCAATGATTTATGCTTTTGGAGAGACATCTGGAGCTCATTTTAATCCTGCAGTTTCTATTGCTTTTGCGTTTGCTAAAAAGTTTGCTTGGAAAGAGGTCCCTAAATATATCATTGCGCAAATTTTAGGTGCTTTTGCCGCGAGTTTTGTTTTGTGGTTTCTATTTCCAGCAAGTGAAACTTTGGGAGCGACCATACCAACCGTAGACGTTTGGCGCGCATTTGTATTAGAATTACTATTGACCTTTTTCTTAATGGTGGTAATTATTAATGTTTCTACAGGTAGTAAAGAAATGGGAATTATTGCAGGTATTGCCATTGGTGGAGTTGTTTTACTAGAAGCAATGTTTGCGGGTCCAATTACAAATGCATCGATGAACCCTGCACGTTCCATTGCGCCAAATATTGTTTCTGGGAATATTGATGGACTTTGGTTATATATTTTAGCACCAATTATAGGCGCTATACTTGCTGTGGTTTCTTGTAGATTGATAAAGGAAGATAATTGCTGTGATGAAGCCGCATGTTAGCGTGCATTAAACAGGGTTTAATTTATTTTTAAGGAATGAAAAATGTTAGTATTTTGGGTTGTGGTTGGTTAGGAAAACCATTGGCAACCTCATTTTTAGAAGTAGGTTTTTCTGTTAAAGGATCTACAACTTCGGAAGTAAAAATTGAAATTTTAGAAAAGTTAGGAATAGAAACACATTTGGTAAATATTTCTAAATTTGAAGAATTTGACTCTTTTTTAGAGACAGATATCTTAATCATTGCAATAACTTCTAAAGATGTTGAAGGATTTGAAAGGCTAATTTCTCAAATTCAAAAATCTGTAGTTCAAAAAGTTATTTTTATTAGTTCTACATCTGTTTACGAAAGCTTGAATAGAGTCATTACGGAAGAGGATGCAGTGCTTAAAAACCCACTTACAACAATTGAAAATTTATTTAGAGAAAACTCTTTTTTTGAAACTACAATTATACGTTTTTCAGGTTTGTTTGGTGGCGGTAGACATCCTGCAAATTGGTTTACAAATGATCGAAAAATTCCGCAGCCAAAAGGTTTTGTAAATATGATTCACAGAGCCGATTGTATTGAGATTATTCACCAAATTTTGAAACAGAACTGTTGGAATAGTACTTTTAATGCTTGTGCTACGCATCATCCAACACGAAGAGCTTTTTATACAGCAGCCAAATTAAGCAAGGGCTTCAAGGTTCCAGAATTCGAGGAGAATGAGGAATATAAATGGAAAATAATTTCTTCGGATAAAGTTCAGAATGTTTTAGACTATGCATTTATCCATGATAATTTGCTCTCTATAAAAGATTAAAAGAATGGCGTATTAAAAGCTGCTTTCGAAATGATACTAAGAACGATACACAACACTTTTTTTCATAAACAATTGTTGTGAAAATTTTACGGGAAGTTTATTTCGAAATGATCGTACGACTATTTAGAATATTTTTGTCTCCTTAAATAATGAAAGAGAACTCCAAACGTAAACAACAAAATCAAAGGTAAAATTACATTCAAAAATTGCCAAAAAGCGCGTTCTTTAAAAGCCTTTTGTTTGTCTAACATTCGTATTTGTAGTGCTTTGTTTCTAAGATGTATCAAACCAGAATCGTCCAATAAATAGTCTACCGCGTTTAACAAGAAATCTTTATTCCCAAACTGCTGATTCGTCCATTTATCTCTGGCTAAATCGTAGGGTTCTCCTTTTAAGATTTGATTTCTTCCAACATCGCCATCCGCAATAATAATCATTTTATTTTCTTTCGATTTCTCTCTAAAAAGTGAGGTTTCAAAGGGTTTTATTCTGTTTTTATAGGCCGAATTAAACTCACCCTCTAGTAAAACAGCAAATAACTGATGTCCGTTATTATAATCGGTTTCAATAACTTCTTCAGCGATAGATTGTAAGGCGATTATTTTTGGAGTTCCTACTTTTTGAGTTAACAACGAACTCACTAATAAAGGTGTTTTTTTAAGAGTGTTTTTTAATGTATCAATTTGACTCGCAAATTGCAGTCTAATAGGTGCAACATTTTTTGTAATCGAATGATTAGGATTTCCACCAACCAACGGATGATACAACCAATCTAGATTTTTAAACTGTGTTTGGTTACCAATTTGCCCAGTTGCTAGCGGAATTTGTGCCGCATACAAATCTTTTACTAAGTTGGTATTTATTCTAATTCCGTAGTTGAATAATAAATCTGTGAGGTTCAAGTCTCTAGGATACGCTAACATTTTACCATTGGTGGCTAAACTATCTTGATTTGCTTGCACATTGTCAAGCATCCACAAAGATTTTCCGCCATTTGCAATAAATTGATCTAAAACAAACTTCTCTTTTTCTGTAAATTTTTCAGTGGGCTTTGCGATTATAACCAAATCTAGGCGAGATAGATCTTCTAAAGTGTTTTGCGCATTAGCTGCTACAGAATCTAAGGTGAATTTTGCCAATCTGTATTTTTTTGCAATTTCACTTAAAAAACTATATTGATAAATATCTGTCAATTCTCCGTTACCAGTAAGTATTGCTATTTTTTTCCTTTGTTTCTGGGTAATGGAATGTATCGCATTAGAAAAACTATATTCTAAATTTTCAATTGCTTTTTTTAACTGCTCTTCTTGAGATGCAACAATTGATGACGGCAATAAAGAAACAGTTTCCGTCTTTTTACCATACCTTATTTCAGCCCAAGGAAAAATAATTGCTTCAGATAATTTACCATCTTCTTCAACGGTTAACTGACTTGGTAGCATTCCTTTTTTAATCAGTGCTTCTCGTTGCGCGTCGGGATTCTCAAAATTGACTTTTATTTTTGAGTTTTTTGCAGCTAATTCTTGTAAATACTGCTGTGTTTCTGCTTGTAATCTTTTAAATTCTGAAGGGAAATCGCCTTCTAAATACACCGTTATAAAAAGATTTTTATCAACCTTCGAAATAATGGTATTTGTCATTTCAGACAACGTGTAACGCCGGTCTGCAGTTAAATCGAAACGTTGATAGAATGATTGATTTAAAAAGTTTAAGGCAATTAAACCAAGCATTAAAATAGCGCTATTTTTTATTTTCTTATGCATTCTCTAGGCGCATTTTAGTAAGGAACAAAAAGAAAACGGTTACACTCACAAAATAAATTAAATCTCTACTATCTATAACTCCAAGAGAAATGCTTTTAAAATGTTCATTAATTCCTATGTTTCGGAGCATTAAATTATTGCCAAATGAATTGGCAATTGCATCAAAACCATAAAAGAATATAAAGGTGATACATACGCCCACAATAAAAGCAACAATTTGGTTTTTAGAAATTGTAGAAGTAAATAAACCAATGGATGTGTACGTAGCGGCTAAAAATAATAAACCAATATAAGAACCAATAGTACTTCCAAAGTCCATGTTTCCAACCGGACTGCCTAATTGATATATACTATACATATAAGTGAATGTTGGAAGAATAGCGATCGCTATTAAAAGCAGCGATGCAGCAAATTTACCAAAAACTATCTGCCAATTGGAAATTGGTTTTGTTTTTAAAAGTTCGATGGTTCCGGTACGATATTCATCAGCAAAACTTTTCATGGTAATTGCAGGAATTAAAAAAAGAAAAACCCAAGGAGCTAATAAGAAAAACGAATTCAAGTCTGCAAAACCAGCGTTTAAAATATTAAAATTGTTTTTAAAGACCCATAAGAACAAACCATTAATCAACAAGAAAACTCCAATGACCAAATACGCAATTGGACTTGCAAAATAGGAGTTGAATTCTTTTTTTAAAATGGCAAACATTGTTTGATTGTTTAGCTGTTTATTTAGTTTTAAAGTTCAACCGTTTATGAAGTGTCTGCTATAAATTATCTAAATTTCACGATTCACTATTCACTATTCTATAACTACGGTTGTTTTCAAAACCTTCATCTCTTCTCTCTGGATCTAAAACAAATTGTTGTTTCTTTAGTAAGGCAATAGAAGCCGTGTTCTTTTGATGTGTAAATGCCTCAATAGTTTTTAATGCTAAATTTTCAAATCCGAATTTTAAAATTGCCTCAAAAGCTTCACTCATAAATCCTCTTTGGTGGTAACTGGGATCTAATTCATAGCCAATTTCTGCATAATTCTCTTCATCTTCAAAATTACGTAAACCAATGGTTCCAATTAATTGATGGTTGTTTTTTGATTCTAGCACCCAAAAAACACCTTTGTTAGTTGCAGCTAGATTAGAAATAAGATCAATAAAAGCTCTTGATTCAGAAAGATTGTTAAGCCTTTTTCTATCAATAAACTCGTTTACTTCTTTATTTGTTCTTAATCCAAAAATAGCTTTTGCATCGTTTAAATTTAATTCTCTTAAAGTTAAACTTTCTGTTTCTAAAATTGGGAAGGGGGTGAAATTGAAATCCATTTTTATATTTTATTATTTCCTGTTTATTGTAAACTTATTTTTTTGTCAACGCTCCAAGCTTCTGGTTTGGCATTAAACAAAGCTTTGGTTTTTGTCCAAACATCTTTAAAAAGGTCAGCGTTTCTATAGTTCTCTAAATCTTGAGGCGAATCCCAATAGGAGTAAGTAAAAAAGAGATCAGGATTGTTCTTATCTTGATACAACTCTAATAATTTACAACCTTCAGAAGCTCTAATAAATTGTTTTTTTTCTTCGAAGATGGATAAAAAAGTTTTGACGTGTTTTTGATGAAAACTCATCTTTACAATTCTTACAAACATATTTTAATTTAAAGTAGTGAACTCTTGTTCTGGTTCGTTAATAAAATCAATGGTAACCGTATCTCTATATTCTAAGCCTAGTAAAGAAGTAGCGCCACCAACCGTATTTAAATTACTTCTATAAATGGCAATTTCTATATATTCAGCAGAATTAAAAAGAGCTAATTTATGTCCTTCATATTGTTGGTTGCTGTACGCATTATTATTTGCGACTTCATTATATTTTGAAAATATTTTAGTAAAAGAATGTTTCTTGGCATTCATTTTAAAGTTTCTGCCTTTGCCTATTTCTTGAAACATTTTCTTACTAATATTGGTAATTATATTTCCATAATTATCAATATATACGATACCTCCAATTATTTGATTTTGTTTTTGATTTGTCTTTGGCTTAATTTCTGTATTTTTTTTAAAATCATTAATTTCTTTACCAATAACTGTTAAATTGCCACCTCTAGCTATAAAACAGGCTACTTGTACAAAAACATCTAAAACAGGAAAACTACTTTCTATTCGGTCATGAATATTAATTTCCACAATTTTTGTGGGCTTAATTTCAGAGGTAATCATTGAAATTATTCCATTGTCTGGACACACAAAAAAATGTCCATCTAATTCCAAAGCAATGTGCTTATTCTCTTCACTTAACTCGGAATCTACCCCAACAATATGGATGGTTCCCTTTGGAAAACTTTTGTAAGAATTTTTTAAAATATATGCAGTTTCTGTAATGTTAAAAGGAGATATTTCGTGTGTAATGTCAACAATTTTCGCATCTATAAGTTCCGAGTAAATGGCTCCTTTCACAGCACCTACAAAATGGTCTTTCGTTCCGAAATCTGTGGTTAAAGTAATTAGAGACATAAAGACGTTTGCTGTTAATTAAATGTGTAAAAATTGTGAATTATTTTAAGCAAATCTAATCAATTTAGCAATTTAATTCACTATTTTTAATTGAAATAAAATTGGTAGCAATCTAAAAAATATAAACATTTGAACGAACGCATTATAGAGTTAGAAGAAATCAATCCAAAAGACTTTTTTGGACCGCATAACAGTACTATTGAAGCGCTTAAAAAATATTTTCCTAAGATTAAAATTGTTGCGCGTGGATCTAATGTAAAGATTTATGGAGAATCAGATGTTTTAGACGAGTTTGAAATTCGTTTCGAACGTTTGATCAAATATTACAATCGCTATAATAAACTGGATGATAATAGTATCGAGCGTATTGTAACTTCTGCAGGAAATGAAGAAAAAACAGCGGCTTCTAAAAATGGTAAAGACGTTTTGGTGCACGGAGTTGGAGGGAAGATGATAAAACCACAAACAGAGAATCAGCGTAAGATGGTTACTTTAATGGGTAAAAATGACATGCTTTTTGCTGTGGGTCCTGCAGGAACAGGAAAAACGTATACAGCGGTTGCTTTAGCGGTGAAGGCTTTGAAAGAGAAAGAAGTTCGTAAAATTATTTTAACCAGGCCCGCTGTAGAATCTGGAGAAAATTTAGGCTTTCTTCCTGGAGATTTAAAAGAAAAATTAGACCCTTATATGCAACCTTTGTACGATGCTTTAAGAGATATGATTCCGCATGAAAGACTAGAATCTTATTTAGAAAAAGGGGTTATTCAAATTGCACCGTTGGCATTTATGAGAGGAAGAACTTTAGACAATGCATTTGTTATTTTAGACGAAGCGCAAAATACAACGCACAATCAGATGAAAATGTTTCTCACAAGAATGGGGAAAAGTGCAAAGTTTATCATCACTGGAGATCCTGGTCAAATAGATTTGCCAAGAAAACAAGTTTCTGGTTTAAAGGAATCTTTGTTGGTCTTAAAAGATATTAATGGCATTGCACAAGTGTATTTAGATGACAAAGATGTGGTAAGACACAAGTTAGTAAAGAGCATTTTAAGCGCTTATAAAACAATAGAAAAAGAAGAATAGTTTTAAATCATCGTTTTTTAAGAGTGCCAGACTAGTACTAATTAAGAAGTATCTCCCTTTTTTACAGCAACTATTGTTAAGACTGAATACTAGTTTTATAAAATTGTAGTGCATAAAATGGGTGTAATTTTCAAACAATCATCTTATTTACAGGACTTATTATGGGATCTTAGAGAAGAATAGTTGGTGTTTGATTCTTATTAATTAGTTCCTCATTTCCATTCTTTTATTCTTTAAGCTGAAAATAAAAGAAAGATAACTAAAATTGTTATTTTTGCAGGCAATAACCAACAAATAATAACCAGTTCAGAATGAATACAATTAATGAAACTAACTTTAAGTTTCCAAATCAAAAGGGCGTTTACAGAGGCAAAGTAAGAGAAGTTTATACTATTAATGATACCCTTTTAGTAATGATTGCTACTGATAGACTTTCTGCTTTTGATGTTATTTTACCGCGTCAAATTCCGTTTAAGGGTCAGATTTTAAATCAGATTGCAACTAAAATGCTGAATGATACATCAGATATCGTTCCGAATTGGTTGTTGGCAAATCCTGATGAAAATGTTGCGGTTGGTCATTTATGTGACACCTTTAAAGTAGAAATGGTAATTCGAGGTTATATGTCTGGTCATGCGGCTAGAGAATACAAAGTAGGAAAAAGAATGCTTTGTGGTGTGGCAATGCCAGAAGGTTTAAAAGAAAATGATAAATTTCCAGAACCATTAATAACGCCATCAACAAAGGCAGAAAATGAAGAGCATGATGAAGATATTTCTCGAGAAGATATTTTGTCTAAAGGAATTGTTTCTGAAGAGGATTATATTATTTTAGAAAAATATACGAGGGCTTTATTTCAAAGAGGAACAGAAATTGCGGCTAAAAGAGGTTTAATTTTAGTAGATACAAAATACGAGTTTGGAAAAACAAAAGAAGGAAAAATTTTGTTGATTGATGAAATTCATACACCCGATTCTTCTCGTTATTTTTATGCTGAAGGATACGAAGAAAGACAAAACAACGGAGCAGCTCAGAAGCAATTGTCTAAAGAATTTGTAAGACAATGGTTAATTGAAAACGGTTTTCAAGGAAAAGATAAGCAACAAATACCAGAAATGTCTGATGCTAAAATCATCGAAATTTCTAATAGATATATAGAACTATACGAACAAATTACTGGAGAAACTTTTGTAAAGGCGGCTACAGAAAATGTATTAGATAGAATAGAGAAAAATGTAAACTCTTTTTTATCAAACTAAACCACAAACAACTATGATTATAGAACCAAGAACAAGAGGATTTATCTGTTTAACATCGCATCCCACAGGTTGCGAGCAAAATGTGATGAATCAAATAGAATACATAAAATCAAAAGGAAAAATTGACGGAGCTAAAAAGGTACTAGTTATAGGGGCGTCTACAGGTTTTGGATTGGCATCAAGAATTACAAGCACATTTGGTTCAGATGCGGCAACAATTGGCGTTTTCTTTGACAAGGCACCAAAAGCAGGAAGACCCGGTTCTCCAGGTTACTACAATACAGCAGCTTTTGAAAAACATGCGAACAATGCAGGTTTGTATGCAAAAAGTATCAATGGAGATGCTTTTTCTAACGAAATAAAACAACAAGTTGTCGACTTAATTAAAGAAGATCTAGGTCAGATTGATTTGGTAATATATAGTTTAGCATCACCCGTAAGAACACATCCGAATACCGGTAAAAGATTCAAGTCGGTATTAAAACCAATAGGAGAAGTTTTTACAAATAAAACAGTCGATTTTCATACAGGAAATGTGTCAGAAATTTCTATCAATCCTGCCGAAGGAGAGGATATTGACAATACCGTTACGGTAATGGGGGGTGAAGATTGGAAAATGTGGATGGACGCTTTAAGAGCTGAAAACTTACTTTCTGAGGGCGCTACAGCAGTTGCTTATTCTTATATTGGCCCAGAGGTTACAAAACCTGTATATAGAAATGGTACTATTGGTGCTGCAAAAGATCATTTAGAAGCAACCGCTTTTACCATTGCAGAAGATCTAAAACCTATTGGTGGAAAAGCATATGTTTCTGTAAATAAAGCACTGGTAACACAAGCAAGTTCTGCAATTCCTGTAATTCCTTTATATATTTCTTTGTTGTATAAGATCATGAAAGCAAAAGGAATTCATGAAGGGTGTATTGAGCAAATGCAACGGTTATATAGTGAACGCTTATTTGGTGGTGATTTAGCCTTGGATGAAAAAGGAAGAATTAGAGTAGACGATTTAGAAATGCGTGCAGATGTGCAAGCAGAAATTGCTGAACTTTGGAAAAAAGCAACTTCAGAAAACTTAGCTGAAATAGGAGATTTACAAGGGTATAGTGATGCCTTTTTTAGTTTATTTGGCTTTAAAGTACCAGGTGTAGATTACGAAGCTGATGTAAATGAGGTAGTCGTAGTTCCTAGTGAAAAGTAATTTTTAAAATAATAAAAACCTTACCGGTTTTTAAAAGCCGGTAAGGTTTTTCAGTACACCTATAAGCGCTTGAAAGCAGTTACTATAAAACAACTTAAAGATGAATTATCTCATAAATCTGCGTTAGATTTAAAAGAGTTGTGTTTGCATTTGGGACGTTTTAAAAAGGAAAATAAAGAACTGCTTACCTATTTGTTGTTTGAATCTCATGACGAAGAATCTTTTATACAAATGATAAAAGATGAAGTAGATGACCAATTTGATGCAATAAATACAAAGAGTTTTTTCTACATTAGAAAAAGTAGCCGTAAAATATTAACGTCTATAAAAAAACACATTCGATATTCTAAAAAGAAAGAAACGGAAGCAGAATTATTATTGTATTTCTGTAAAAAATTAAAGGAATTTAGCCCTTCAATAAAAAGAAGTACAAGTTTACAAAGTGTTTTTGATACGCAGATACGAATGGTTAAAAAAGCGATTGATAAATTACATGAAGACTTACAGTACGATTTTCAATTAGAACTAAATCAATTATTAGAAAATGAATAAAGAAAGACCCGTTTTACAAGATTTGATTAAAGATAATATGTCTGTTATTGAGTTGTTTCAAAATCAAACATTGAGACCTGTTATCAAAATGCAACATGATTTATTAATCGCATCTTTCAAAAATTATATAGCAAAAAGAAAAATTGATTTTTCTACGCTAACAGCACAAAAAAAACGAAGTAAAACGAAAGCTGTTTTTGTAAAAGATATCAATTATAAAAACCTGACATTAGGTTTTATAATTGGTGCTTTCTCTGCGGATGAATACGCCTATTACACTTTACACGCGTCAGAATTAAATAAAAGAATTCTCCAAATTATTACCCAAAGAGTGCAAGATAGTTTAGATGAAATTTTATAAAAAAAAGCTGCTACCCCTCGGTAACAGCCTTACAATCAACCAAAAAACATCTTTTCTGAAAAACTGATACCTTTGCGTACCAAAGAAACATTTTAAAAAATAATGTCTTAAATTCTTTTGGAGAAGCTAAAATCTCTCGGACAAATTTAAGGCTTATTTTGTTTAATAAAAAGTTAAATTAATTAAACAATTTAATTATTACAACTACACCGCTAATCTTTATCCAAAAAAAAGAAGCGCTCCAATGCAGCGCTTCTTTTTTTTACATGACAGTTCTTGTTTGTGATTTTCCTTAACAATAATTACAACTACTAAAATAGCGAACACAAAATAATAGATTGATTTAGGCAGCGGTATCATTTCTTTTCCAAAAATTTTAAGAGCTGCTAAATACCCTCCTTCATTAACAACCATAAGGCAAACAATAAAAAGGAGCAACAACCTTAATACTTCCTATCTTTTTTTTGCTGAGAAACAGGTTATCTTATTCGGTAAGAGTTATGTTAACCAGCTACTTATTACAATTGCCAGGATACTAAAAGTAGTTGTAGGATTTTTTATTTCACTTTTAAGACCAATTGCAACTAAATCCAATCAAAATAAAATAACGAAACAAGGTTCTAATTTTGAAACAATACCTATATTTTTATATGCTCTTTGAGTATGTATCTTTCACTAACAAAGTAAATAGTTGTAAAACCTCAAAGTTTTTTTTGCCAATACTTAGGAGTGAACAACTATACAAAAAGATACTTCCACAAAATCCGAACACTCACAAAAGAAATTAAGATAGCTGTTGCCTTTTTGAGTTGAGCAGACGTAAAGTATTTTGAACTCATTCGACTTCCAATTTGACCGCCAATAAAAACAGTACCTAATAAAATAGAGGTCAAACTCCAATCAATTTTAAAATCTGGATTTGAATATTGACCAATCAAACCAGCAATAGAGTTTACCAGAATAAAAACACTAATAGTTGCTGCTATTTTTTTCGGAGTATCCCAGTTGGTGAGGTGTAAAATTGGGGCTAAAAAAACACCACCACCAATACCAACTATTCCCGATATAAATCCAATAACTCCTCCAAAACCAGCGTTTCTAATTTGTTTTACACGAACACTGTGTTGCTCTGATGAAATTATTTTTTTAGAAATCCACATTGTAATTGCGGCAAATAATAGTGTGCAGCCTAACACTATAAAAAAGAAGCGCTGATTTATTTGTACCATTCCGCCTAAAAAAGCAAGAGGAATACTAAATAAAATAAGTGGTGATATTTTGTTAAAATCAATTTTTTTTTCTTGAAGAAATAGAAAGGCATTGCCAGAAACCACGACAATATTGCACAACAAAGCAGTTGCTCTAATTTGGGTAAAAAAAATACCTGACAATGCTAAAATTGCCAAGTAACTAGAGCCACCCCCAAAACCAACAGATGAATATAAAATTGCAACGAAAAAAAATAGTATAATAACGTGCCAGTCTTGTAATAAGGTTTCAATAATCAACATATATTTAATAGTATATCACTTTTTAAGTAGCTTATCATTGGAGCAAAAACTACTTTAATTTTTTAAAAATCAATACTTATTTTGGTGTTTTGTGTTAAGCTATCCCCTTAATTTAATAATCTTTTATTCATCGCTTAAACATTGATATGCAGCTTTGTCTTGTTGGTGTTATTTACAGGATTAGAAAAGTGCCTTTAACGATATAAAAATATGCTATTTAATTTTAATTACTACAAAAAAAAACCAGTCATTATTTAGATGGAAGTAGAAAATAAAAAATAAAGTATTAGAACTTGCAGAAAATATTAGAATTTCAATGCGCGCTTAGGAGTCTAAAAGCCACTAAGTATTGGGCTTGTTATTTCAGATAAAATTAAATGAGTATTTGGTTCCCCGAAATTTATAAGTCGATCTATAAAATGCTGTAGATGCAGTTGATCCTTTAAAACAACTTTCATATGTATGTTTTGGGTGCCTGTAATTCGATGTGCTTCTTTTATTTCAGGGAAAGAAGGTACTTCAGAAATAAATTGTTTCAACTGGCCACTAAATAATTTGAGCAATACAAATACTTCTAATCCAAACCCTAGCTTGGTGTTGTCGAGCGCTAATGAGTACCCTTTAATAGCACCTGTTTCTTCTAATTTTTGGACGCGCTCTCTCACAGATGACGGAGATAAGTGTATTTTTTTGCCAATGGCAACAAAAGAGATTCTAGAATTAACTTTTAATTCGTTTATTATATTGTGATCAATGTTATCTACCATTTTTATTGTTGTATTTATTTAAAAATACGTTTTTTATTTGATATTATAGGATAAAATCAATTGAATCCATTTTTAAATATAAAATTTCTTATTTAATTTTGCCTGTTTAATATTTATAACACATATTTAAATGGAAATGACAACGCTTCTTATCATTATCATTGGCATATTTCTAGGTTTTTTTATACAGACTATCATTGGTTTCGGTGGTACTTTAGTGAGTTTACCCTTACTACTAATTGTTCTAGAAATGCCAGACGCAATAGCATATATTTCTCTATTTTACTTTATTTCTAGCACTGTATTAATTTCCAAAGAATGGGTACACATTCAAAAAAAAACAATTATAAAATTGGCATTTATGTCAATAATAGGTGTGGGTGTTGGTGTTTTAATTTTGATATATGCAAATCCTACTTTTTTAAAGAGGGCGCTTGGTGTATTTATTATTGTATATGTACTCTATAGTCAGTATGTAAATAAAGAAATGCTAGTTTCCTTAAAATTAGAATATTTCTTAGGTTTTTTCGGTGGTTTGTTTTCTGGATTATTTTCTACAGGAGGCCCATTGTATGTTATTCTTGTAAAAAAGGCTACTCCTAATATAAAGATATTTAGGGCAACCATGTTTGGTGTCTTGGGTTTGATTACGCTTGTTAGAATTCCGATGCTGGTAGTTGGAGGAATTATTAAATTAAATCATTTGTATACTTCACTATTTATTCTACCTTTCTTTTTTTTGGCTTTATTCTTGGGAAAAAAAATGTATCAAAAACTAAATGAAATAATGATAAAAAGGATAATTTCAATAATGCTATTATGCTCTGGATTGCTGTTGCTAATTAAATCTTAGTTTCTTTAGGGTACTAAAACTAAAATTGGTTTTCAATAGCGTCAACAATCTATAAAACAGTACATTAGGTGCTATATCTGGTTTTTATAGCACTAATTTAATAGAAACAGTTTGTGATAAAATATATAAATCTTCCGGAATGATTTAATAATTGGCAAAAACCAATTGCATAACGTTTGATGATAAAAATAATGACGGAAAATCACAGTGCGTAGCCGATGCATCTAAAAAGGAGTGAACAATTGATAAAGACCTTATGGTTTTTGGTCAACCCATAAATATCTGGTTTGCCTAATTATGTTATTGATACGTTTTTAGCTTTCGTAGTAGTTTCATTTTATTGCGCATCGTTTTAGGTGTTTTTAGTAAACGAATAAGAAAAGAGGTTGCAGTCTTAAGAATGATCGGCAGTGTTTTTTCTGAGATTACCAAGGGTTTAAGAGGAGCAACACCTTAAAATAATTAGAAACTAATAATTGATTTCTTAAATTGTTGAGGAGTCATCAGTTCCATTTTTTTGAATTGCCTGTTAAAATAACTTGTATTATTAAATCCAGATTTAAAGGCAATTTCAGACATTCTAAAACCTTTATATTCTTTAATTAGTTTTTTTGAAAACTTAATCTTTTCAGAGTTGATATAATCAATAGGAGAAATACCCAAAGTGTTTTTAAACTGTTTATGAAAATGTGATGAGCTCATGAATGCTTTTTTTGCAAGAACATCTACATTCATATCTTTATTGGTTAAATTGTCCTTAATGAATTTAATTACAGTTCCAATTCTTGTATCGTTAAAAGCTTGATTAGAATCATTTATAATGAACGATTTTGCTTTTGTTTGTAACAATCTAATTATTAATTCTTGAATCATTAAATCTAACAAGACATCTTTAGATTCATTGTTATTTATAAACGTACGCGTTAAACGTTCAATTAAATGATTTATAGCTGTATTGTGTATTAAATGGGATGCACTTTCATTTAAATTCCAGTTGTTATTTTCATTTTCAATAGCTACCTTTTGATTAAATTTTTTTACAACTTCATCAATTTTAAAAGCATCAATGCCCAATGCTAAACATTGCGTAGGATTGGTTTTTGTGGCATCAGGAAAATCTATAATCAACTCTTTATTTGTGGGCATAACTAAGGATTCACCGGGATAAAAATCAAAAGCTTCGAAGCCTTCAATATGGATATTTTTTTTTCCAGTAAGCATACTTGCTATAATTGGAAATCCAAATGTGAGGGATATTTTTTCTGCAAATGCATGCGTTTCATAAATACTAAGTTCAGCATATTCAGCATTATATGTAGTTCTATTCTCCACTAAAGTGGTTAGTTTTCTATTGCTTTTATGTTGATTTAACAAAGACTTCATACTCATTAGTATAAAAAAATAAGATTAATTATAGGATTTAATAGATATGTTCAACAATATAATAAATATGTGCAACAAAATTAGAATATGATAAAATAACTTTAACAAAAATATAAATAACATAAATTTTAAATCAAAAAAACAAATAATTAATAATTTAACAATAAAGTAAATGAAGTATACGAAACCTAAATTTAAAGAAAAATATTCTAATTTTATTAATGGAAAATTCGTTGCGCCACTAGGTGGTCAATATTTTAACAATACATCTCCAATTGATAATAGTTTTATTGCAAAATATCCACGTTCTCAAAAAGAAGATGTAGAGCTAGCTTTAGATGCAGCAAATGCCGCCAAAGAATCTTGGGGAAATACATCAGCAACAGAACGCTCTAACTTATTAAATAAGGTAGCAGATATTATTGAAGCCAATCTAGAAGAATTTGCACTTGTAGAAACCTGCGATAATGGAAAACCAATTCGGGAGTCTTTAAATGCAGACATTCCTTTATGTGTAGATCATTGGCGTTATTTTGCTGCTTGTATTCGATCTGAAGAAGGCAGTGCCTCAGAACTAGATCAAAACATGTTATCAATGAATATTAAAGAACCATTAGGTGTTATTGGTCAAATTATTCCATGGAATTTTCCATTATTGATGTTGTCTTGGAAATTACCGCCAGCTATAGTAACCGGTAACTGCGTAGTGTTAAAGCCAGCCGAGCAAACGCCATCTACTGCAACTTTATTGATGGAAAAAATTGCTGATGTATTTCCTCCAGGAGTAGTAAACATTGTGCATGGTTTTGGTCCTGAAGCAGGAAAACCTTTGGCCTCTAGCTCTAAAGTAAATAAAGTTGCTTTTACAGGAGAAACAACAACTGGTCAATTAATTATGCAATATGCATCAAAAAATTTAAATCCTGTAACTATGGAATTAGGGGGTAAGTCTCCAAATATTTTCTTTAATTCTGTAATGGATGCAGATGATGCTTATTTAGATAAAGCAATTGAAGGAGCAGTTCTCTTTGCCTTTAATAAAGGAGAAGTGTGTACTTGTCCCTCAAGGATTTTAGTGCAAGAAGATATTTATGATGCATTTATGGAAAGAGTTTTAGAAAGAACAAACGCCATTGTCCAAACAAATCCTTATGATGTAAGTTGTATGATTGGGGCTCAAGCATCAAATGATCAATATGAAAAAATTCAATCGTATTTTAAAATAGCTAAAGAAGAAGGAGCAAAAGTATTAACAGGTGGTGAAGTAAATAAATTACCTGGAGATTTAGCAAATGGCTTCTATATTAAACCAACCATATTGGAGGGGCACAATAAAATGCGCGTCTTTCAAGAAGAAATTTTTGGTCCTGTTGTTTGTGTAACTAAATTTAAAGATGAAGCAGAAGCTTTAGAAATTGCAAATGATACACTTTATGGTTTAGGTGCAGGAGTTTGGACACGTGATGCACATCAATTATACCAAATACCACGAGCTATAAAAGCGGGACGTGTTTGGGTAAATTGTTATCACGCCTATCCCGCACACGCACCTTTTGGTGGATATAAAAAATCTGGTTTTGGTAGAGAAAATCATGTAATGATGCTTAATTATTATCGTCAAACTAAAAATATGTTAATCTCTTATGATAAAAATAAACTAGGTTTCTTTTAGCCTTTTTTAATACCCTTAAATTATGGAAAGAATAGCAATAACAGAAAAAGCTTCAAAAGTTTTAGAACAGCTAAAAGCCAAACATGGAGATTTAATTTTTCATCAAAGTGGAGGTTGTTGTGATGGTTCTGCGCCAATGATTTTTGAAAAAGGGGATATGTACTTAGATGAAAGTGATCTTCTTTTAGGAATTTTAAATGATGTCAATTTTTATATGAATAAAGACCAGTTTGAATATTGGAAACATACTCATTTAACGGTCGATGTGACAGAAGGTAGGGGCGCAAGTTTTTCTTTAGAAATTCCCTTAGGGCTTCGTTTTTTAATTCATTCAAGATTATTGACAGAAAAAGAAAATCAATTTTTTAATCTCACATAGAAAGGCTAAATTGTTGACGCTTAAAAATTAAAATCCAAATGAGTAATTACCACATCAAACATTTAGAAGAATATTATCAAGTGTATCGGAAATCTATCAGCGCGCCAGAGAATTTTTGGGAAGAAATTGCTGAAGAACATTTTGTGTGGCGAAAAAAATGGGATACAGTCTTAGAATGGGATTTTTCACAACCAGAGGTAAAATGGTTTAAGGGTGCAAAACTAAATATTACAGAAAATTGTATTGATAGACATTTAGCAACAAGAGGAGATAAAACTGCTATTTTATTTGAGCCAAATACTCCAAGTGAAGCAGCAGAACATATTACATATACACAACTTTCAGAAAGAGTAAATCAGTTTGCAAATGTTTTAAAAGAAAACGGAGTTCAAAAAGGAGATCGCGTTTGTATCTATGTACCCATGATTCCAGAGTTGGCAATTGCAACCTTAGCTTGCGCAAGAATTGGTGCCATTCATTCTGTAGTTTTTGCAGGTTTTTCTGCAGCAGCTTTGGCAACTAGAATTAATGATTCTGATTGTAAAATGGTCATTACATCTGACGGTTCTTATCGAGGAGCAAAAACCATCGATTTAAAAGGAATTGTAGATGAGGCGCTAGAAAGTTGTCCAGGTGTGTCCACTGTTTTGGTGGCTAAAAGAATCAATACTGGCATACATATGAAAGCAGGTCGAGACCAATGGTTGCAACCTTTATTAGACACTGCTTCTAAGATATGTGAGGCAGCAACTATGGATGCGGAAGATCCTTTATTTATTTTATATACATCAGGATCTACAGGCATGCCAAAAGGAATGGTGCATACAACGGCTGGCTATATGGTGTATACAGCATATACATTTAAAAATGCCTTTCAGTATAAAGAAGATGACGTATACTGGTGCACTGCAGATATTGGTTGGATTACTGGTCATTCATATATTGTGTATGGTCCGCTGCTAAATGGGGCAACTACAATTATGTTTGAAGGAGTGCCGAGTTACCCTGATTTTGGGCGCTTTTGGGAAATTGTAGAAAAGCACAAAGTAAATCAATTCTATACAGCGCCAACAGCAATTAGAGCTTTGGCAAAGCACGGAACAGCATTGGTAGATACATACGATGTATCGTCTTTAAAAGTATTGGGTTCTGTAGGCGAACCAATTAATGAAGAAGCATGGCATTGGTATAATGACAATATAGGGAAGAAGAAAAGTCCGATTATTGATACGTGGTGGCAAACAGAAACTGGAGGCATTATGATTACTCCAATTCCATACGTAACGCCAACAAAACCCACCTATGCAACCTTGCCTTTTATAGGGATTCAACCAGCAATAATGGATGAAAACGGAAACGAATTAAAGGGAGATCAGGTAGAAGGCAGACTGTGTATCAAATTTCCTTGGCCAAGTATTGCAAGAACTATTTGGGGAAATCATCAACGTTATAAAGAAACCTATTTTTCAACATATAAGAATATGTATTTTACGGGTGATGGTGCGTTAAGGGATGAAGTTGGTTATTATAGAATCACGGGCAGAGTGGATGACGTAATTATTGTGTCTGGACATAATTTAGGAACCGCACCTATTGAAGACGCAATCAATGAACATCCTGCAGTTGCAGAATCTGCTATTGTTGGTTTTCCGCATAATATCAAAGGAAGTGCTTTATACGGGTATGTAACTTTAAAAGATACTGGGGAAAGCAGGAATCAGGATAATTTACGAAAGGAAATCAATCAATTAATAACAGATCGAATTGGGCCAATTGCCAAATTAGATAAAATTCAATTTTCAGAAGGATTGCCAAAAACACGTTCAGGAAAAATTATGCGTCGCATTTTACGCAAGATAGCCTGTAATGAAATGGACAACTTAGGGGATGTTTCTACCTTATTAAACCCTGAAGTTGTGCAACGTATTATGGACGAGCGATTGTAGTTTTTTAGCACTCTTATTGAAAATAAGAGCACTAAAGAGCATCAATTTTGGGGACTTTTAATCGGAGATTCGTGATTTATCAGGTGTTCTTGGACCCTACTCGAACTACTTTTTGCTGTAAGTAGTTGTGCAACATTTGATGGATTCTTGAAGAGCTTGATTTTTTAGTTGTTTTTTAAGTTACAAATGAGAATAATTTGAATAAGAATTAGAGGAAATATTAAATTTAAATTTGTGTAAAAAGTTTGCCTGAACTAATCGTTTTTGTACTTCTTGCTATTTGGCTTTTACCCACATGCAACTAAATGTTTGATAGGCATATAGGTTTTTCTTAACTTTTGATATGTGCTTTTATTTAGAGAGCGTCTATTGAATACCTTTGAACTCAATAAAAGCTTGTAAATGACTCTATTTTTAGAAAATACAAGCACTAATTTTTTGACGCTCCAAAAATTTCTATAATGAATTAAAGTACATGCAAGTATTCAAATTCAAAGCATTCGTTTTGCTTTATTATAAAATGTAATACCTATTTGTTTTGTGTTTTAAAAAGGCTTTCTACATTAGACAGCTTTTTTAAAATGAGTGTATCTTTAACCATGAGCAACTCTTTGTTTTTTATTGCTTTCTTTATATCAACAGTTACGTAGGCATGACTATTGAAAAATTTTCTTAATTCGACAAGTTTTATTGTTGCTATACGTTTTCCATTACTGTTTTCATTTATAGAAGTGATGATAACTTTTTTGCCTTTAATATTCTTATAGTCTGCCATTCCCCCTTTTTTAATAATAAAGTTAGCTCTTGGAAAATTAATGTGCTTGTACTTATTATATTTTACATTTCCAATTAGAAAAACATTGCCGGCTTTAAAATCTGACGTAGAACTTTGAGAATAGATAAAAATGCTAATAAAAAATGCTAAAACTGAGGTTGAAATTTTGTTTTTCATAATGATTGGGTTTAATATGAACGTTAATACAGCTGCTTAATGGCAATAAAAAACAATAGTTTGTTATTCAAATTCAATTAAGAGTTCGTTTTTGTTTACTATTTGGCCTGTAACAATCGAAATAGATTTTATAATACCATTTCTAGGTGAGGTTAAAGCATTTTCCATTTTCATAGCCTCTAAAATTAAAAGGGTATCAGCTACTTTTACTTCTTGTCCAATTGCTATGTGAACGGTTAAGATTAATCCTGGCATGGGTGCTTTAATTTTTTTGACTTTTTTTGTAGCACCAATTTTTAATCCCATTTCCTTAATTAAAATGTCTAATTCGTTAAATATATGCACGTCGTACCTAGTGTTATTGCTTTGTATGTGATATGATTTTTGATTAAAACTAGCCTTAGTAATTGCTGTTTTGTAAGCTTTGTTTTCATGTAAAACATGAAATTTTGAGTCTGAAACTTCAAAGGAGCCAACGTTTAAAAGAGCTTGTTTATCAATCTTAAAATCGAAAGCGTTGTTTACTTTTACTTGATAGGAATTCTTCACTTTGTAGTAATTTGGCTATTGTAAATATAGGTAATATATGGGCTTTTGCTAAAATCGTTTGTGGAAGTATTGTTGATTTGGTTTTTGGTTAGATATCAATGGATCGCATAGAAAAACCGGAGGTGTTAAATTTTTGCAATAATGTCATGTTAATTTGAATGGCATATAAATTGATAAGATAAGAAAATAACATCCTCAAACTAATTTATGCAACATTTGAAAGATTCAAAAGAAGATAAAAAAAAGCCTAAGGTTTCAATTTTAAAAGCGTTTAAAACCATTATTTGGCCAAAGCGAAAGCTTGTTTTTATTGGCTTAATTTTGATTGTTTTAAGTAGATTGGCAAGCTTAATAGCGCCGTTAAAAATTAAATCTTTGTTAGACGATGTAATACCTAATAGGGATTACGATGCCTTGTATCGTTTATTATTTATTGTTGGACTTGCAATTTTAGTGCAATCAATTACTTCTTTTTTATTGACACGGATTTTAAGTGTCCAAGCACAATTTTTGATATCTGAATTAAGAGCGCAGGTGCAAAAAAAGGTACTTTCTTTACCGATTCGTTTTTTTGACAACACCAAATCTGGCGCTCTGGTTTCTAGAATTATGAATGATGTAGAAGGCGTTCGAAATTTAATAGGAACTGGTTTGGTGCAATTAGTTGGAGGAACAATAACAGCTGTAATTTCATTGGTTTTATTGATTCAAATAAGTCCATCAATGACCTTTTTTGTATTGGTTCCTGTGGCTGTTTTTGGGGTGGTTGCTTTAAAAGCTTTTAAATACATCCGTCCTATTTTTAGAAATAGAGGAGTTATCAATGCAGAGGTAAATGGGAGATTAGTTGAAACCTTGTCCGGTGTTCGAGTGATTAAGGCTTTTAATGCAGAATCACAAGAAAACGAAGTTTTTGAAAAAGGGGTAGACAAATTATTTCAAAATGTAAAGAAGAGTTTAACAGCAACGGCTTTAATGACCAGTTCATCTACTTTTCTTCTCGGAATTGCTTCTACTGGAATTATGGGTATTGGGGGGTATAAAATTATGGCAGGAGAATTAACGGTTGGAGACTTTCTCTCGTTCACATTATTGCTTGGTTTTATGATTGCACCTATTGTTCAAATGAGTAATATTGGAAGTCAATTAACAGAAGCATTGGCTGGTTTAGATAGAACAGAAGAGTTGATGAATATGCCTGCTGAAGAAGATAACGAAGACAGAACAATTGCTTTAGAAAATATAAAAGGCGAAATTATTTTTAACGATGTTTGTTTTGCTTACGAAGAGGGGAAAGAGGTATTGAATAACATTAATTTTAAAGTGGCTTCTGGCTCTGTAACTGCATTGGTAGGAAGTTCTGGTTCTGGTAAATCTACAATTGCAGGCTTATCTGCTACTTTTTTAAATCCTAAATCGGGCACAATCACAATAGACAAACAAGATCTTTCTAAAGTGAAATTAGCGAGTTATAGAAAACACCTTGGTGTGGTTTTACAAGATGAAT
>Ga0307489_10000422_pt1 | contig 25479 bp, 41 predicted proteins | sample SB12metaG_FD_202247 | JGI IMG/M metagenome (GOLD analysis project Ga0307489, IMG submission 202247) | Sea-ice brine microbial communities from Beaufort Sea near Barrow, Alaska, United States - SB 1.2 | ecosystem: Environmental > Aquatic > Marine > Coastal | place: USA: Alaska | collected... | reverse complement strand
TCTCATCCCACGGGCAACCGTGCTCCCGCGCCCATCGCAGCGCCTCTAGGTGCCCGCCGTTGGCGAGGGTTTGGCAAGTGGCCGCAAATTGCCACGGGCATCCGTTCGCCACAGCCCAGACGAACGTGGAGAGGGACTGGCAAAACGGCCTGATGCCAACCCGCGGCTCCTCCGCGCTGCCGCCGACGCGCGACAGGCCGGAGTCCTTCACCGCGGTGCGGACTGCGCTGCCCGTGCGCCCCAGCATCGCCCGATCGACGCGACCCAGACGCTCGAGCACCTCCTTCTGAAAGAGGTCGGGGAAGTCCTCGACCAGGGCGAGCAGCGGCGGGCGCGCGGGTTCGGGCGCGCTCGCGCCGGCGCCCCCCTCGGCGGCCACCGGATCCGGCACAGGCGGCAGCGGCGCACCGTCCTGTGATGCGGCACGCAGCCCGGCGAGGAACCCGGCGTCGTACCCCGCGCCGTACCCGGGCGACAGCTGCTCGGGCGGCCCATCGCTGGGCGACGCGAAATGCCCGCCCCCCCCACTCCCACCCCCCAGCGAGACCACGGCAGCGCTGCTTCCTGCCGCCTTCGCCGCCGCGCCCCCGCTCCCACTCCCGCCATCCCCGCCACCATTACGGTGCCGCTTGCTGGCTCGGGTGTCCATTGCTACCGCACTACCGCGCGGCGAGGCGGCGGAAGAGTGGTCCACCACGCGGCCTGATTTAGGGTATTAAGTTGCCTCTGCTGACCGTTGCTTTTCCGCTGGATTTGCTCAAGCTGGTGGGCACTTTTTGAAGTTCGTCAATCGAAAAGGTCGCTCGCATTTGACGCGCGCGGTCTACCGCCGCTGCGCCCGCCCCGCCGCCGCTCGGACCCCGGAGCGCCTGCTCGAGATCGACGCCTGGACGCGCCGCGCGCCATGTCAAAGTTCGGGGAGACGGGCGCGGGCCTGGTGCGGGACATCGCCATGAGCGAGGCAAGGGCTTACACTCGTTCCCGTTCCCGCTCCCGCTCATCTTGAGCTCACCTTGCCCGTTTCCGCTCAACTTAAGCATACATCGTCCCTCATATAACCCAACCTAACAGCTAACCCGTGGATGTGGCCAGAAGGTGCTCAAGATGAGCTCTAACGTGAGCGATGTGTCCCGAAGGTCCTCAAGTTGAGCTCTGAAGTGAGCGAGGTAAAGTCCCTGGAGCGAGGCCGGCACCCTACCGCCATTCAACGACGAGAAGGCAGGGGCTTACACTCGTCCACTTTTCAGCTCAAATCAGGCGCTTTCCGTGGGACAGGGGGTGCGTTTAGGCGGTGTTTGGGGGGTGTTTAGCAGGTGTTAGAGGGCATGAGGGGGTGATTAGGGTGTGTTTTAGTGTCACGACCGGCCCAGGTTGAGCTGAGAAGTGGACGAGTGTAAGCCCCTGCGAGAAGGTGCGCACTGTGGTCGACGAGTGCCAGGCGGGGCCGCTGCCGTCCCTCCCGTCAACGCGCACGCCATCCCCTTATCCGCGCCACACAAGCCGCTCTGTCCCTGCAACCACCGTCATCGGCGCTGCTGGTGCTGCTGCTGTAGATGGTGGTGGCGTTGTTGCAGGCGCCCCAGTGGAGTCGGAGGGTCGCTCCCAGTGTGACTCTTATCATTCAAACATTCGAAGGTGCTCAACTCGTTCTGAAACCAGTCTCCTTTGCAGCTCAGCGTCGGGCGTCGCGTCCCTGATACCACCGGCTGACTGGCGGCGGGGCAGGTAGCGCTGTTGGAACACGAAGAGTCCGGCTGTAAACAGGTACAAGTGCGTTCAGGCCCTGGCTGCAGGAGCACCACCGCTCCATTCTAAAGCTGATTCAGGACATCCAAGAGGCAAGGGCTTACTCTCGTCCACTTTTCAGCTCAACTTGAGCGCTTTGCATGGGATAGGGGGTTGCGCGCAGGGGTTGTGTAGCCCGTGTTAAGGGGGTGTTAGGGGGTGTTCAGGGTGTGTAAGGTGTTTCCTTGTGAAAGATACGGCTCAAGTTGAGCTGACAAGTGGACGAGTGTAAGCCCCTGCCAAGAGGCGGGGACGTCGCTGGATGCCGCGAAGCCCGACGACGCTGCGAGCATCCTAACGCACCACCAGGCGGTGCTGCGGAACAAGCGCGCGCTGCTGGTGTACATGAACGAGAGGATGTGCAGGGTGCGAGCGCTGAGGTGGGTGGTGTAGTACACCCCTATGAAGACACCAATAAGACACCAATAAGGCACCCCTAACGCCTCCCCAAACACCCCCCTGTTACACCCCTGATACACCCCCAACACTCAATAACACCCCTCTAAGGTAACCTACTATACACCACTATGCATGCCTAGTACAGTCCTAGCATACCCCTGATACACCCCTAGCACCCCCCTAACACACCCCTCTAACACACCCCTCTAACACACCCCTAACACACCCCTAACACACCCCTGACACACCCCTAATACACCCCTAATACATCCCTGACTTACCCCTCATACACCCATGACACACACAGGTGGGAGGTGGGCACGGGGCTGCCGGAGGTGGTGGGGGAGAACCTCAGTCACTCAGAGCGCAGCTTCTTCACGGCAGGGCCCTCCTCGTTTAACCCAAAGTCCGAACTTACCCAGGTTTATCTTTAGCTGTTTATCCCCCGCCAGGGAATTCCGTTCACTCCCTTTTCATCTGGCACCTTCAAGGGATAACGGCCAGTACATTCACGGACAAATCAGCTGCCAGTTGAGCTGGGCATGGAACGATTGTGAGGCCCTGGATAACGGCGTACTCGGGGCTGGTGAATAAGTATATGGGGCGGCGGGGCGGTGTGGGGATCAACCTGACCCTGGACCCGACGCCGCCCAAGGACCACAAGGTAGGGCCTGCCAGATACTGCGCGCCGCGTTATCGACACCCATTTGAACCCTCGTGTCTATGATGTGGCGAGCACCATCTGCCAGGCATGTTGCACGCCACGTCATCAACACGCATTTGAAGTTTTGAACACTCGGTTGTTGATCTGAATGGCATCCAATGACGTGGCGAGCGAGATCTGGCAGGCCGTATGATGCGATACAGGTGCGGGTGGTGGAGGAGTACGGCGAGATCGTGACGCGCGACGGCACCATCGACCTGTGCCGCAATACCGTAGGGCCCCAGGGTTCAGGGTCTAGGGTTTACGTTTAGGGTTTAGGGTTTAAGGCCGTGCAGGTTGATACTCGTACCGTCTGAAACCCATGTTCAGAGCGCCTGGTGTTCAGCGCCAGAAGCCAGCATATGATGAACCGGTTTCAGAATTTGCTTTCAAAGTCAACTTGCGGCGCTACAACACGGTGCACTTGCTGTGGCGCGACGAGGCGCAGCCGCTCATCACCGAGGGGGTGCTGGAGAAGCTCGACGACAACTAGTTGGGGTGGGGGAGGGGGTGGAGGGGAGAGGGGGTAGAGGGGAGAGGGGGGGGGGGGAGAGGGGATGGAGTGGCGGAGGCGAGCGTGTGCTGTCGTGGGCACACACAAGCCACTGATCACAGAGGGAGCGCTGGAGGATTGCGACAACTACAGGCTCTGAGCGGGGTGGCGACGGTGGCCGAGTAACTCGCTGAGTAGCTCTAGATGAACAAGCTCTGATGGTTGGGGATGGTTAATGCTATCCATGTGAGCGCCTTGGGGCTCGATCAACGTTAGTAGAAGAAGAGTAACACAAATGGTGACGAGGGGTACCAGTAGCTAGGGTATCTGCCGCGTTGGGACGGGGAGCGCGGTTGCAGTGAGAGAGGTGAGAGGGGGTGGCGCGCCTGTGCTCGGGAAGGGGTGAGAGAGAGGATATAAGGTGGCGAGTGTGTGCTTTCATGGTCGCACACAACGCAAATCGTAGCTAAATGACGTTTCCAGCGCAATTGCTGGAAAGTAATCCAATATTAGACTCTTTGAAAACGCCCCGCGCCCCGCATACGGTCCGTATACTCACGTCCGTTGCTCTGCGTGAAACTGTGTGTACGTTTTCGCAGAATATTCGGCTGCATGGGCGTGTGGTGAGGAATTGTGTGAAATTGCGTGAAAGTAATCCAATAAATATTCGGCACTAGTACGCCGCGTCGCCCCCGCCTAACTATCATGACTACTTTCGCACCACGTGCTGCCTGCCTTGGCTATCAGCTCCCTTCGCCTTGTCAGCGTTGAACTAGCGTTCATCAAACTCAATGTCGGGGCTGGCATCGAATCGAAGCCGTTCGACCAATCAGATTGCACCAATCCAAACCGAGAATACGTATTGTACCCGGTACACTACAAAAGCAGTCAGCCTCTCAGCCAATCACGTTGCGAGCTATAAGGGTGACCGGTCACCCTGGCACTGAGTTTAAGCGTTGAATTGGCGTTCACCAAACCAACGACCAACAACCAAACCCAACCCCAACTCCATCCACTATAACTCACGAGGGTGCGAGCGTTATTGATTTGTACTGTGCCTTCTCGCGGATCTCGTCGAACCAGTCTAGTGACTGCACAGCTTCCTGATCTTTCGTGGAGGCCTTCACAAGCCCCTCCTTCATCCAGTCCGGGTGGCTCCCGCGGGCCATGCGCTGGGCACGGACGGAGTCGCGCGGCGGCGCCTGGGCCCAGGGGCTCACACTCGTCCACTTTTCAGCTCAACCTGAGCCGATTCTGACACAAAACACCCCCTAAACACCCCCTGATGCCCCTAAACACCCACACAGCACCCCCAAAACACCCCCTGGACAGCCCCTCAATGTACCCCCTATCCCACACAAAGCGCTTACGTTGAGCCGAAAAGTGGATGAGTGTAAGCCCCTGCCTGGGCCCCCCAGCCCCCCACCGGGCCCCCCTCGGACATCACCGGGTGCACCTGGTGTGGTAACAGTCGGGGGGTGCCGCCGCCACCTAGGGCCTGCCAGACACTGCTCGCCACGTCAGAGAATGCCCTTTGATTCGATCAATTTGGGGTCAAATTGCGTTGGCTGACGTGGCGGGCGATATCTGCCAGGGGTCAAATTGCGTTGGATGACGTGGCGGGCGATATCTGCCAGGGGTCAAATTGCGTTGGATGACGTGGCGGGCGATATCTGCCAGGGGTCAAATTGCGTTGGATGACGTGGCGGGCGATGCCTGCCAGGCCCTACCGCCGCCGTGAGGGCCAACCTCCGATATTCCCCCCAGCGTGTGGCTCATGCGAGGAAGGAAGCTGCCGCCGCCGCCGCTGCCTCCGCCGCCTCCGCCGCCGCCGCCGCCGCCGCTGCCGCTGCTGCCGCCACCGCCGCTGCTGCTGCTGCCGCCTGATCTCAGCATCGTCCTGTTCTGAACGACGACGACTTCCGATTGGTCCCGCAGCGCCTCCCCCCCCACCGCGTGCCCAGCGCGTGCCACCGGGGGTAAGATCGACGTCCCGGCGCCGCGTTCCACAGGCGGTAGAAAGGCCGTCATCTTCACCGGCGGCCAGTGGCCTACACTCCTCTACTTTTCAGCTCAACTTGAGCGCTTTGTACGGGTTAGGGGGTGCGCGTAGGGACTGTGTAGCCCGTGTAAAGGGAGTGTTAAGGGGCATTTAAGGTGTGTAGGGTGTTTTTCTGTGTCAGACACGGCTCAAGTTGAGCTGAGAAGTGGACGAGTTCAAGCCCCTGCCGGCGGCGCGCGGCTGTGGCGATCCTTCGGCACCGTGCTGGTCGCTGTCTGGTGACTGGAGGTACTCAGCTTACTCATCTTGGTCCCCACGCTACTCGCGAAGGAGCGACCGCTGGAAATCCGGCTGCCACCCCCGTCGCGTAGCGGCGAAATTTGAGATTGAAAGCAAAGTTTGAAAGCACTTGATCATACGTCAGGTTCACGTGCGGATATCAGACGCGGTCAAGCCGCGGTCAAGCCGGGGTCAAGCCGGGGTAAAGCCGTAGTCAAGCCGTGGTCAAGCCGGGGTCAAGCCGGGGTCAAGCTGCACCGTCCTACCGTGGCTGGGTCTTGGTTTGCGCCGCGACCGCCCGAGGACGTCAAGCCCTGTGCCATAATAAGCGGAATCGTCTTCCGGTATGACGCCGTGCTCGCCATATTGCACGTCCAGCGTGTCATTCTCCGGAATGCCCCCGTGCATGCCGCTCCGCATGTCCATCGATTCGTTCACCATCCGCCGGAGGTACAGTCGGGTGCGCGCCTCCTGTCTCCCCAGCATCGAGGGCCGGGTAAATCAGATAACCTCTGCTCAGCCTCCAGTGCCCACATGTTGACTAGGTTGTCGGGTACTCAGCTCATAGCTCAATTTGTAGGCTGACATGGCGCCCTGGCTGCTGGCGCCCGGATTATGGATACCCTGTCGCCGGCGCCTTGCCTGCATCAACCGTTCGGCGCGTGCCAGGTCCTCCGCCCGCGTCATGGCGTCGGCGCGCGGGTTGGTGGAGGTGGAGTGGAACCCGGAGCCGGGCCCCGCGTCGCTGCTGCCCGCGGCGCCGCCGGCGCCGCTGCCCCCAACGCCGCCGGCGCGGCCGCCGGCGCCGGACACGGGCGGCAACTTGGCGGTACCCACCATCGGCACGTAGGTGATCCCCCGCGGGCCGGTCACGTACCCTCGCTGCCGAAACAGCCGGCCGATAGCGCCACCCATCCACGCCTCCGACGGCGCCGCCTCCACCAGTCTCTTCAGCGCCCCCACAGTCTCCACGTCTGTGTTAGGCTCCGCCAACAGTGGCGCCACGTTGGCGAAGGCCGCGACGGCCAGCTTCCCCACCACCTCCGTGAAAGCGGGGAACAGCATCTCGCCCGCTTCCCCGTCCGCATCGTTCTCCTCCGTGTAGGGCCGGCCAAGTGAGTGTCTAGGGTTTAGGGTTTAGTGTATCAGGTTTAAGGTATAGGGATAAGATATACATAGGGATCAGGGTTCGGGGTTTAGGAAGGCTCGCGACGTCAGAGACGCTATGTACGGTTAGTGTAGGCACGACATATATTGATTTTATGTGAGCGCCATGGGCCTTGATGGAGGTGGGATAAATGATGACACGACTTTAATCTGCCCCGCCTCCTCGACCTCGTTGAAGATCTCCATGGCCTCGTTGCGCGTCATCAGCTGCGGCACCACGCGGAAGTTGATCAGCCGCGCAGCAGGGTCATAGGGTTTAGGGATTTAGGGTTCAGGGTTTAGGGTTTAAGGTTCAATTGAGAACAAGCACTCGACTGAAATCGGAGCATGACTTAGCTTCGGTGTGAATGCTCATACAGACGCGCGGAGGAGGCGGAGGCTGTACAACGTCGGCTGAGGGCTTGTTCGCGATAACCCCCCTGCCACATGAGGAACTCGTCGCCGTTGAGCGTGGCGTGCAGCTCCTTCACCGTGCGCCACGTGATCTTCATAGTCGTGGCGGCGTACAGCTCCAAGGTGGCGTAGTGCGCATACACCCGCGTCGAGGGCCGTAGCCGATATAGCCGGCCACGTCATGGACACGCGTTTTGAACCCTCGTTTCCCAGGTTGCATGGCATCTCGACCACTTCCCGAGTGACATGGCGTCTCGACCAGCTTCTACGACGTGGCGAGCTAATCTGCCAGCCCCTTTGCCTGCTACGTCATCGACACGCATTGTGGACGCTCGTAATCGGAGTGAAACGGCATCCTATGACGTGGTGAGCAATATCTGCCAGGCCCTGTCATTCGAGGCATTTTGAACCCTCGATTCTTAAGTTACATGGCATCCTATGCCGTGGCAAGCACTATGTGGCAGGCCCAACCCGCTTCAAAATCTTATCGCGCGTACGGAACTCGTTCATTGCCGGGCGCCCCAGGAGGTCGTCCAGGTCAGGCTGCGGCCGAATCTTCGCGTCCGTGCCGTAGCGTCGCATGTTTAATTTGAAAGCAAAGTTTGTAAGCGGCTCATCATATCTCAGCTTCAAGCGCTTAGTTCCAGACGCTTTCAACACGGGTTTCGTCGGTGTAACCTGCACCGTCTTACCGTGCACGCGTAGGGGATGATGTAACACTTGAGTAGCGCCTTGTACGCCGCCTCCTTGGTGGGCACCGCGAAGGAGGGTCAAAAAGATCAAGCACTCGAGCCGAGATCGGGGCATGGCTCACCTAAGGGTGAATGTTTATACCGATGCACAGAGCCGATCTGGTGGCAGACTGACCCCCCAGACCATTGCAAAAGTAGTGTTCCCCTCGCTCTGATAAACGGTGGCCCGTCGATTTCGGTGCTCCGTCGAATGAACGTCGGTTGAGTGCCTGTTCTCGACGCCCACCCTGCCTCGGGGTAGCGCCGCTTGGCCGCCGCTTGCAGCACCAGCTGAAACTCCTCGAAGTTGATGCGCAGGTCGCCGGGAACCTCCGTCACGTTCTCGTCCTCCGCGCTGAGGCCCACGCCGGCGTCCACGCGCGTGAAGATGCGGTCCATGTCCACGACGCAGGGCCAGACGGATCATGTGTACAGGTGCAATATGACAAAGTGCGTGAAACCACTTAGACACTTAGTCTGACTTAGTGCTACTTAGTCTGACTTAGTGCCCGCTCGACCAATCAGAACGCTCCATTTGGACGACTTAGTACTACTCGTTTCTATGTGTCTAAGTGGTTTCACGCACTTTGTCATATGAACACCCAATCGGTGGACAAGTGCAGGGCGGCAGCAGATGCGGTGTATCGGTGCACTATGTGCAATGTGTGCAGTCAAGGAACGAGTGCTGCAGGGCGGACACGACAGGGCAGTGGTGTACCGGTGCACTATGAACAAACAGCCCTGCCACGACACCGATGGAGTTGTCCAGAAGCTGGCAGTCGCGGATGAGCCGCTGGAACCCCAGTGTGGTCATCTCGTGCTGGCTCTTGTCTGCCTGCCAGCAGGGTCACTGAGAACAGGCAGTCAAACCGAGATCGGACGGGCCCGCGTGAATCACCTTCAGGATCAATGCGCATATAGACGCGCAGACTCGGTTCGTCGCTTCAACGTCGGTCGAGTGCTTGGTCTCAATAGGCCGATTTCGGTATATTGCCTGCGCCGAGCGCTGACGCTTTGCCCGCAACTCTGTATGGGCATTCTTCAAGCTGGCGCCCGCTTTCCGGCGCTGACGCTGACGCTTTGCCCGCAACTGTGTATGGGCATTCCACCCAGGCGACATACCGAAATCGGCCTATTATCCCCACCCCTGCCTTAGTGATCACAGGAGCATTCCCGATGGGCGCGCGGTCGAACTTGCCGAGCGACTTGACGATGCGGAGCTCCGCGTACGTCTTGAAGATGGCCAGGAGCTTCACGTTGATCGACTCCATGCCTTCGCCCTTCAAGTAAAGGCTCGGCATCGGTGAACATGTTCGGTCAATCGCCAAACGTGTACTGAACATTCACCAAACAAGCTGAAGCACCCTGAACCCCATAGTTGATGAAAGTAATTTTAAAAACACTATGACAAAGCGCGTCAAAGTGTTACGAGCAAAAGCAAAGCCAAAAAGCATGGACCAATCACAGATTCGGATTTGGGTCGGAACGGTTTGATCCGAGCTTGTGATTGGTCCATGCATTTTGCTGTTCCTTTTACTCGTACCACATTGACTCGCTTTGTCATACGGTACAAGTATGAGGAGGTGCGTGTCGTCCCGTTGAAATTGGGCGATAGCGGAAGCTCTATGTACCGGTGAAGTATGGCCCTGTCCCTGCTGCTGATGTTGTGCCGGTTGCCTCTGCCCGCGCCCTACCTTCAACGATTCGCGCATCTTCTTGAGCCGCGCCGCGCGCCCGCGGGTCCGAGCCTGAAGCGCCTTCTCCACCCAGGGCCTTACGCGTGGTCCCTGACCGTTTGCTCATGGCATTCCGGTGTACCCGTGCCTCACACGTGTTCCCTGACTGCTTGCTCACAGCATACTGGTGTCCCGGTGCCTCACGCCAGTTCCCACGGTTCCCGCGTCAGCTGGGGGGGAGACGAGTGGCCAGGCCAGGGAGGAGGATGCGGCGAGTGTGTATCGGTGCAATGGCACAGTGCGAGCAAACAGCCGGGGAAGGAGCGGCGACGGCCCTGCCGCCTCGGCCTTTTTGTGCGAGAAGAGTACCGAGTCGTCGCCAGAGGTCTGCCGCCCCGTCACATAGTGCCAAGTAAGTAATGTCCGCCACGTCATCCTCCACATAGTGTACCGGTATTCGCTACGTCATCCAACGGCATAGTGTACCGGTGCATGCCACGTCATCCATCACACAGTATTCCACATCTCGTAACTTCGATTATGGACTTAGATGTCATCTTGTGGCGTGGCGAGCGTTGTGTACGTGGCCCCGCCGCCAATCCAGCTTTCTTGACGAACTTGGGGTTGCTGCTCCAGGACCCAGGGCCCGCAATCCGCTCCCTTTCCAGCTCAACCTGACTGTATCCTCGTAGTGTACTGGTGTACCCGTACACACTCAGGACCTGCCACCAATTACATCTCCAGCTCAACCTGACTGTATACGCTCGTAGTGTACGGGTGAACCCATACACACTTGCCACATCTCCACGGCCTGGCCACCCGTTCCTTTTGCAGCTCAACTGCCAGTCGTCACAGATTTGGGTTTGTGCCTGAATCCCATTTCAAAGTACCTCGGAGCAGCTTTCATACGTCGAGCTGCTGCAAAGGGGACTGCGGCGATGTGCCAGGATTCTGCTGAAAACTTGAGAAGGGGACTAGACGTGGCAGTCTGCTGCCTGTGCCCGCGCTTCGACGTGTATGTCTCGTTTCGTAGTCTAGTCACTGGGCCTCGCTAGCGTTGTAGCGCAGAAAACTTGGGAAGGGTAGTAGACGTGGTGCGGCCCTGCAAGCTGATGTCGTCCGGGTGGCGGCCGCTGCGGTGCAGCTTCACGTCCACCGCCTGCGGGCTGTCCAACACCATGCAGGGTACACCGCCACACCATGAGTGAACAGTCAGGGGCAGCTTCACTCCACCGCCTGCGGGCTGTCCAAACAGGGGCAGGTACACCGCCGCATCATGAGTGAACAGTCATGGGTAGCTTCATCCACCGGACCACCGCCTGCAGGTGGTACAGCACCATCCAGGGGCAGGTACGCCGGCACACCACGAGTCAACAGGCTGATGTTCAGGGGCAGTACACAGGTACGCCATCAGACAAGCGGCTGATGTGGATGCAGGTGCTGATTCGAGAGGTCGGTTCTGAAGAGGTGGAACGTCGCGAGCGCGGCAACCCACCTCCTCGTTGAGTTTGCGTCTCGCCTGAGCGTTGAGCACTCAACGAGAACTCAACCGTAACAACGAGAATGGCGCCAAAGTTGCACTGCTACAAAGTGGTGTGGGTGCGCACAGAGGAAGGTATGGAGTCGAGGGGAGTGAGGGAAGCGGAGGGGCGAGGGGGGAACACCCGGAGGGGTTACAGGAGGGGAAGGGGGCAAGCGGAGGGGAGATGGTCCATGTAGTCTTGCCAGGAGGGAATTGGGGAGGACCCGAAGCAAAGTGTTCAGGTCGCACCACGTTGTGGAGTATATTCGGTGAGGGGAGGGGAGGCGCGTGGGCTGGGGGAGGATGGCAGACGGTATGCGCGCTCAGCGGCTGCAGCGAACGCGCCCTGCCTCGAGGTACTTGAGGAACGCCCCCAGCGCGGCCACCACCGGCATCTCCTGCACCAAGTTGTGCAGAACTCCCATATCCAACATTATGCCAAACACCCTCGATTCTTCTCAAGGACGAAATTAGAATCTTATCAGGACACTGGTGCGGCCGACGCCACGGGTGTCAGCGCGCAGCGTATCCCGGACACAACGCCGCAGTGAATGAACACGCGCCGACAGGGCCGACGAATACACCAAGCTTTGGTGCGCGGCCGGAGTGTCCTGATTTTGTCAAGCGGTGCGACTAGCCAGCTTTAGCTCGCACGGAGTGCGACGTCGCGTCGGAATTTTTTGACCGTAAATCGTAAAGCGCGATCAGACTTTAGGGCTAGCTGGGGTTGGGTTTAGGGTTATTCACCGCAGACGCAGATCTCCATGCTTCAGCAAGGGTTGGGCATGCCGAGCACATCGCGCGGCGCCCCGCGTGCACGCAACTACACGTGCCCTCCTCGACGGAGCCCCCGACGTGGGCGTGACATTCTGCGTGTCGGCCCGCCCGTGGCCCGTTCCTTGACGCGGAGTTGGGTGGAACCCTGCCGGTTTTACCATCTCGTCAGATCTGACGGAGAGGCTCCTTCGCACTCACCATACCTTTACATCGCGCGGCGCCCCGCGTGCCGCAACGACCCGTGCCCTTCTCGACGGAGTGCCGACGTGTGTGTCGCACTCTGCGTGTCGGCCCACCCGTCGCTCGTTCCTTGACGCGAAGGTTGGGTGAAACCCGGCGAAATCGTCAGATCTGCAGCAGCAGCAGCAGGCCGCCCGCTTGCTCATACCGTACATGCCGCCGTCGCGCCAGGAGCGAAGAAAAGCGGAGCGCGATGCGGCGAAGCGCACTCCGGCCAGGGCGGGAGCCGCGGGAGCCGGGGGAGCTGCAGCCGCTCTCGCGAACTTAAACGTAAATCCGCTAGGTGACTGGACCACTCAGGAGAAAGACCCCTACGCAGGGCCCGGCGGATTGCCTTGCTCGCCACGTCAATATATTGCTGTCACTTAACTCCGGAGACGAGGATTCGAAGTGCAGTGAATGACGTGGCGAGCGAGATCTGCCTGGCCCGACCCGTTGGCGCTGATAGATGCGGTCGGCGCCGAGGGGTTGAAACAGAGGGCCGCCAAGGGGGAGGGGGAGGCGCAATTCAGCCTGGGGTGCAAGTTAGTGAGTGAAGCGGATGGGCATGGAGGCAGGCCTCTGGGCACGAGCGGCAGATCGCCCGTGGCGGATGTAGGGTTGGCACTTTCCACCTACATGTTTCGTGCCATTTGACCGAGGCGCATCGATGCGGTCACCTGATCATTTGATTATTTGTGGATGCCAAACCTGCGGGCGTCGGATGTTGGGTTTCCGACCGATCCCAAGGCACGTGGATGTGGTCACCTGAACACTCATGGTTTGTTTGCGGGTGCCAACCCTGCGTGGAGGCGGGCACGGCGCTTCTGGAGAAGGCGGCGGGACAAGGGCATGTGTACGCCATGGACATGTTACGAGGCATACACGACACGAGAAAGGATTACGAGCAAGCCGTGAAGTGGGCCACCATGGGCGCCGAGACCGGGTTGCCGAGAGCGATGTTCAATCTGGGTAACATCCTCGACAGGGGGCGGGGCGTGGCGGCGCCGGATTACCCGGCGGCAGCGGACTGGTACCAGCGTGCGGCGGATGTGGGTGACGGGAACGCAGCGAGCAACCTCTCCGTGATGTACGCTGTCGGCCGTGGCAGGGCCTGGCAGAAATTGCTTGCCCCGGCATCCTCCACATTGTAAACTCACGTTTCTTGAGTTAAATGGCGCGTGACGCGACGAGCAATATCCGCCAGGGCCCTGGGGCGCGGCGTCACGCGCAGCAAGCGGCGGTCCATGCAATGGTTGCGTAAGGCCGCCGAAAACGGCAGCTCCAACGCGTGCTTGACACTCGCCACTCGCATGTACGGAAACGAGCCCTACGCCCGCGAGGTTGGGCTCGTGGGGGAGGCCGCCGGGCTGGCCACGTCGGCTGGGGTCGCAGAGGGTCACGACATTCCCCCGGATGTCCTGACCAGCGTGGTACATTGGTTGCGGAAGGGGGGCCATGATCCAGTCGCCGAACTTCACGTGTATCGTAGAGTATCGTTGGAGGGATACAAGTTTTGCGACAACGAAGGGTGCGAGGTGGAGGGCCATCTGAATGACTTCAAGGTTTGCCCGCAGTGCAAGACCGCCAGGTACTGCGGCGACGCATGCCAGAAACAGGACTGGACAACGGGTGGGCACAAGGACAAGTGTGGCAAATTCTCCGCGTGTGGCACGCTTTACGTACCTTATACGTGAACAAATGTGGAAACCCAGCGGCGTGCTGGCAACACGCGCGTGTTTGCGCTTCGACCTGGGCAACGTTGCCTGGTATTTGCATCACATTTGTGTTTCTGATCTGTGGTCCAGGTGGCCCGGTGGATGCTTCAGCCTATGAATAGATTGCTTTTGTAATGCACACACACACACACTCACACACATGCCACTCACGGAGCGAGGCCTAGCGGCAATACCACGGTCGTTCATGTTTTGTTATTACTGACGTTATCGAGCTCAAAGGCACTCACATGGTGAGCATTAACGGTCGAACAACAAACATTAGAGGAACCGAGTCGAGCTCGAGCCTCGAGGGAGCAGCTGCAGCAGTGACATCGTATTTCATTGTCCTCACGCCGCGCCCCAACTATGCAAAGCTGGATGAGCGCGTGCATCATTTGCTTATCCAGGGGCACAGGAGACGGAATTCAGGACGGGAGTCGATTTTTATATGGATTCTACCCTGCGGATAACCAATCCTTTAACTCAAGTCGATATCATGTGCAGCAGCAGCTCAAATGTTCGAGTAAAACCATGTGGCGATTCTGTTTATATATATCTTCTACCCACGTCTATCGAGCACAAAGGCGCTCACATGGTGAGCATTAACAAACCTCCTCCGCTATACATTTACATCTTTCATTTTAGCCATCGCTGTGGTGCATTTGAAGATGATTTACTAACGTTCATCGAGCCCCAAGGCCCTCACATGGTGAGCACTAACCACCCCCAACCGCTATACATACATATCTTTCGTTTTGCACTATCGCAATCCATCACACAGCGCTCGGTGCCGGCGCCGCCTCTCCCCGCGCATGCGCCGTGCCGTGAGCGCCCGAGCGCACCTGTATGCTATGCACAATCAGTGCCAGCCCCGCCCCGCGGTGCGCTGCGCCGACAGCGCCCGTGCGTTGCGCTCCTTCACGGCCGGCAGCGGCGCCAGCGTGCCGCGTGCCGACAGCGTCCGCGGGTTCCGCAGTTGCTTCAGTGCGTACATCTCCGACGACGGCGCGCTGGCAACAGCCTTGGTTTAGCGGCGCAAGTTGAGATTGAAAGTACAGTTGAAGCAAAAATTGACAAGTCGAAGCAATAATCAAAAGCAGTCTATCATATTGTAGGTTCAAGCGCTTTGTTCCAGGCGCCTTCAATGTGGGTCCCATAGGGTCAAGCTGCACCGCCCTGCCTTGGCCCGCTCGTAATCGAGTATTGCGGCCGGCTTCATTGGCGCACCCGCCGCCGCCGCCAGGCCCGTGCGTTTGTTCTCGTCGTTCGCGGTTGCTGGGCGGGTGCGGGAGCGGGCGCCCCGGGCATTGCCCTCCGACACGGTCGGCAGCGGCGCCAGTGCGCCCCGTGCCGACGCCACCCGCCGCGGCATCTGCAGCAGTGAGAACGTCTCCGACGAGGGCGCGCTGGCCACGGCTTTGGCCCGCTCGTAATCCAGCATCGCGGCCGACTTCACCGGCGGCGCCGCCCCCGACCCCGCCGCTGGGCCCGTGCGAATGTTCTCATCGTTCGCAGTCGCTGGGCGGGTGCGGGCGCCGCGACCGCTAGCCGAGCTGGTGTTGGCTCCCGCCGGCCGCCTCGCGCCGGCCGCCCGGGCGCTCACAACCTTCCGCGTTCTGGCGCTGCTCGAGACCCCCCAGGCAGGCAACCCTGGTGCCTCCGGCGCCACCCTCGCCCCCGCCCCCGCCCCTGCCCACGCCTCCGCCACCGCCGCCTCGGTCCCAACCCCAGCCCCCGCCTCTGTATGTTCGCTTATACTGTTCATGTTCCCGCCCGCCGTTGCCTCCGTTTCCGCATGTGCGTCCGCCTTCACTCGCGCCATGGTGTAGCGGTGCAAGTTGAATTTGAAACCAAATTTCGAAAGCAATTCCTCATAAATTAGTTTCAAGCGCGTATCTACAGGCGCTTTCAACGTGGGTTTGATAGGGTCAACCTGCACCGCCGTACCATGGACGAGCGCACAGCGTCAGCGACGCCGAGCGGCAGCGGCGGCGGCGGCGCACCATCCATGGCCATCATCGCCATCCGTGCCATCTCCGCCGTCCCGCCCGTGTCGTCCTGCCCCACGCAGTAGGGTTTAGGGTATAGGTTTATTGGGTTTAGGGTTTAGGGTTCAGGGCCCTGCGGATTACGCTTGCCACGCCACTGGGCGGCGCATAAACTCAAGAGACGAGGGTCTGCGAATGTGGTAATTTACGTGACTAGACGGCCTTCGCTGCTTCCCTCAAGTCTTTGAGTCATTCAAATATAAGCATTCTTTCATGCGCGTTATCGTTGTCGGTCGGAAACCGGTGAGTGACGTGGCGATTGAAAGCATAATCCACCAAGCCCTGCCATGTAGACCCGGTCGGCGTAGGCCCGGAGTCGCAGCTGCACCTGATCTTCTGTAGGGCGATGCCGCCCCTCCACCAGCCGGTTGTTGCGCTCCAGCCACCCTACGATTAAGGCCCGATATCATCCGAAATCCACATCAGTATGTGGCGCTGGATGATTGGATGATACCAGGCCGTGAGAATGATGTGGCGCTGGATGATTGGGCGACAGTAGGCCTTATGAATGATGTGGCGCTGGATGATTGGGCGACACTAGGCCTTATGAATGATGTGGCGCTGGATGATTGGGTGATACCGGGCCTTGTGAATGATGAGGCGCTGGATGATTAGGTGATACTGGGCCTTGTGAATGTGGCGCTGGATGATTGGGTGATACCGGGTCTTATGAATGATGTGGCGCTGGATGATTGGGCGATACTGGGCCTCACGAATGACGTGGCGCTGTATGTAGCGCACGGCGCGCCACCGCTTGGCTGCCACGGCGAACGCGAACCGCTTGTTGTAGTGATCGCGCAGCTTCATGTCCCGCATGCTAGGGCCTGGTGAACAATTTGCTCGCCATGTCATTGGATGCCATTTTACTCTATAATGTAAAGTTTCTCAGGACCTACTAAGACGCGTGGACTTCCACCTCCCTAGATAGCTTAGAAAGTGGAAAATGAGCCATTTCACCTCGTCATTACACTCAAGAACAGATTAACTTGGGTTCAAAAAGCACGTCGAGGACGTGGCGAGTAATATGTGCCAGGCCCAACCGCATGCGGGCGTGCTTGTCCTGGATCCACTGGATGTCGCTACGCACCTGCTCGGTGGTGACCATGGCGTAGCGGCGCAAGTTGAAATTGAAAGCAAAGTTTGAAAGCGGTTCATCATGTTGTAGCTTCAAGCGGTTGGTTCCCGGCGCTTTCAACGTGGGTTTGATAGGGTCAACCGGCACCACCCTACCATGGTGATGGCACGGGTGGCGGTGTTTCCTGGCCGCGAGCTCTGCTTGTTCACCGTCAAAGGCTGCCGCTTCGCGTTGCGAGGGTCCCAAAGGGAAGTCGTCACCCGGGGGGAAGTGTTACCCGGCTTGCTGCTCCCAGGCCGCGGTTTCCCTGCCCCCGCCCCCGCCTCCGCCTCCTCCCCCTCCGCAGCTGCTGCCGCGGTCGTCACCGCCGCCTCTGTCCGTGCTGCGGTCCCTGCCGCCTTTGCCGCCGCCCCTGGTGGTTTTCCCACACGGGGAGGTAACATCTTTTCCGGCGCCGTTCCCGTTCCCGCCGTGACCTGTCTCGCTGCCGCCGCCGCCGTTCCCTCCACCGTGGCTCTGGCGGCAGCGTACGCGGCAACGGCGTCATCTCCGGTATCATCCCTGGCATTCTCCCCGGCGTCATCCTCGGTGTCATCCATTTCGTTGGATGTCGCCTCTTCGCTCTGTCTCCGCCGCTGGTCCGCCCCTGCACCCGCCGCCGCCGCCGCCGCTGCCGCGTCTGGCGTGTGGAGCATGGCCTCTCGCGCCGCCGCCGTCGCTGCCGCTGCCGCCGCAGCCGCCGCCCTTACCTCCACCTTGGTGAAGCGGCGCAAGGTGAATTTGAAAGCAAAACTTGAAAGCAGTGCATCACGTTGCAGTTTAAAGTGCTTAGTTTCAGGCGATTTCAACATGGGTTTGATAGGGTTGACCTGCAACACCCTACCTTGGCCTTAGCGGCGGCGTAGGCGGCATAGCCGTCATCCTCATCGTATGCGGCGAGGGCGGCGGCGCCCTTGTGATTGGAAGTGGCCATGCCGATGCCGTTCTGTCTCTGAAACTGGTCCGCCGCCGGCGCCGCGGCGTCTGCACGTTGGCTCGGAGTTTCCTCCTCCTCATCGGGCACGCCGGTGCCGGCGCCAGTGACAGTTGTCGTGGTGGTGGTGGTGGTGGAAGTGACCGTGGCAGCGGTGGCGGCCGCGGCAATGGCGACCGCGGCGGCGTCGGCGTCGGCGGCGGCGGCGGTGGTGGTGGCGGTGGTGGCGGCGGTGGTGGTGGCGGCGGTGGGGGTGGCACCGAGAGTGGCGCTGTAGACGCCAATGACGCCGCCTCGGCGGGCCGATGACAGCCTGCACCCAGGGTCTTGCTATCGTTCCATCCAGCTTAGCGGCCAGCACCTGAGAGGGATAACTTGAGTGGTCTCAGGGGCAAATCAGCCCGAGTGCCATCTGCAAAGAGGCACAGTTGTAAGCCCAGGGGGGATGAGGCGGCGAGTGTGTACGGGTACACCAGTACACTATGCGCAGACATTCATGTGAAGAAGTGTGAGGCCAGGAAGGAGGATGCGGCGAGCGAGTGCGGATACAATGGTACTAGAGCAAAGTGAAAAGGGGGACGATTGTAAGGCCCTGCCTGAAACTCGACGAGTTCCGTGCCAACTTTCTGGTGGCCCCGGGGTCGGAGGTTGTCACCAATACAGCGGAGTTGGGACGCTGCGTGGAGGTTTTTGTGTCTGTGCTGTGGTGGTGGGAGGCAGCGGAGGAGGGGGAGGTAATGCCCATGTCCTCGAGCGACGCCTCGGACGGCACCGGCATGGGCGAGTGCCTGCCCCCCGCGTCCGCGCCGCTGATGTCCGGAAAGTTGTTGTCGCCGCCTCCGCCGCCGAGGTCGAGGTCAGTGTCGCCGCCGCCGCTGGCGCCGGCGCGGGAGAAGCGCGGCAGCGCCGGCTGGGTGCGGCGCTGTCGCTCCGCGGACGGCGGCGCGTATGGCGAGGGCTGTGATTGCGTCCAGCCCGGCGAGTCCTGTGAGTCTTGCGAGGGCTGGTGGCGCTTGTGCTGCGATGGGCGCGCGCTGCCGCCGCGGGTCCCCCCCGCCTGGTTTCCACTATTGGACTTGCGGCCCTTGGGGTAGAACCGAACCGGCATATATTGCTCGCCGTGTCATAGGACGCTTCAACGCAAGAAACTGGGGTCCATAATGCGTGTCGATGACGTGGCGTGCGCCATCTGCGAGGCCCTACCGTGGGGGGACCGAACATTGGCTCGGCGGATGATGACCTCGAATGGATGGCGGGCAGCCGCGTGCCACCCCCGCCCCCGCCGCCGCCGGTGGGGCTCGTCGCGGAGGAGGAGGACGTGGACGACCGCGGGGGACGGTTGGCGCGACTGGTGCTGGTGGGCCGCAGATTCTCGCCGCGCATCTCGGCGATAGCATCTTCACGCCGCACAGCCACCGAATGATGCGCCGGGATAGTCGTCATCCGCTGGGCAACCCCATTGAGCTCTTCACGGCCGAGTTTTTGGGCGAGCACGGGAACGCCGTGACCGTCTTTGAATAGCACGTTGTGCGCCGCCGGGTTGAGATTCTCGGTGTCGAGCGTGGACGCAGGGGACGACGATCTCGCCACCGAGAAGTCACGAGTGCTTGCCATCGTCGCGGCGCCGTCTTCCGTAAAGGATGCCTGAGTCAACCAAAAGTTCGTAACGCCAAAACGTCTCAGTCCCCCCGACCGTGTGACTTTCAACACGCAGATGCCACGCCGATGGTACCGCCACGAGAGGTTCGGAGGCGGGGCGTTCCGAGCGCGAGAGATACGGCGCCGTTTGTGTCGTTCAGCGCCGTCGTGCGCGTCCGATAGTCGCGGGCGCGCTGAGATGAGTCCGGTCAACGAGTGTCGAAGATTAGCGGTCACGGAACTTGTCAACTCGACGAGCTGCGGGCGGCCGGTCAAAGTCCGACCGGCCTGTTTCCCCCCTTCGGCCGCGCCACGCGCCATTCCTCTTCGTCGTGGCGTCGGCGGCAGTGCAGCGGGGTGTTTGGGGTTCGGGCGCGGTGTGTTAGCGTGCCGGGGCGGGGCTAGGCGGGTTGGCGATGGCGTTAGACCGTTGTAGGGTCGTGACCCCGTTGCGTTGTAGGCTGCTGCAATGATGTACACTTGTTATATTATTGTCAAAAACATCCTACACGCCGTTGCCGTCCGTCACTCATTTCATTTCACATTACGGACCTGGAGCTCCTCCTCCAGCTCTGCGATCCGCAACTCCTTCCGGGTCACCTCGCAACAGGGCCGTACACAGTAGGGACGCCACGTCATGTCATCGTCTAAGTGTGTACGGTTGAAGGTACATTAAGAGAAAATGGGGAGGAGAAGATGGTGTGTCCGGCAGGGGCTCACACTCGTCCACTTTTCAGCTCAATCTGAGCTGTGTCTGACACGAAATACACCCTGTACACCCCCCAACACCCCCCGACACCTCCTCAACACCCGCAAAAACAACCCCTAAACAATCCCTCAGTGCACCCCCTATCCCACAGAAAGCGCTTACGTTGATCCGAAAAGTGGACGAGTGTAAGCCCCTGGTGTCCGGCCTCGCCTCCGTTGTGCTCTGTTGCAGCTTAACGGCGACGGCGACTAGCGGGGCGAAGAGGAACAAGCTTCCCAGGATGGATGGGAGCGCGATGGGGATGTAGTGGGTGCCCGCCACGCAGGGGCTTACACTCGTCCACCTCTCAGCTCAACCTGAGCCATCCTATCTCAACTCGTAAAACCATCTAACGTGGCCACAGAAATGGACGGAAAGTGCGAGAGTTCATCTGAAAGTGGACGAGTGTAAGCCCTTGCCGCCACGACGCACACGTTGCCCCACGGAGCGCACGCCTGTGGGGATGGAACCAAACGGAACAAGAGGGACCAGATTAACGGGCAGTTCTTTTAACGACATACACTCATTCGACACATGCGCGGTGTCACTTACCTCGAGCAGGTCGTCGGCGAACACCTGCACCCAGGGGCTTACACTCGTTCACTTCTTAGCTCAACTTGAGCGTTTTTTTTGGAATAGTGGGTGCGCGTAGGGGTTGTGTAGCCCGTGTTAAGGGGGTGTCAGGGGGTGTTCACGGTGTGTAGGGTGTTTTTGTTTGTCAGACGCGGCTCAAGTTGAGCTGAGTGGACGAGTGTAAGCCCCTGCCGGCACCCCCATCATCTCCGCCGCGCCCAAGCTCACGTCCCCGCCGCGCCGCCGGGAAACCGAAATCGCGAGTTGGTTTTTCATCTGGGACGACTGCGGGGGCATGCGGGGCGCGGTCCCTTGCGCGTTACATCGTCCCCCACGGTTGGAGGTAGACGCTCGGCATCCCGTGGCGCCACTGGGCACAAGGCAAGCGGAACACGACGCCATCATCGCCGCTTGAGAACAATAACGATGGCTTGCACTTTGCGTTGCCCTTCTCCGGCACGATGCAGCTGCACTGGCGCGGACAGAAAATGAGGGTGGGGCGGCTGGTGTTCGTGTAGTGGAGCGGCGTGGAACGCATTCTATATTCGGCAGAATGTTCGGCAGAATGTTCTTCGGCAGTTCTTCGGCAGAATGCCGACAAATACCGCAAAGCTGAACTTCATTTATGTCGTGTCGTGTCGTGTCGTCCCTCGCTTTTGCCAGTTAATAGACCACCAACTTAAAAAAACTGTCACGCTACATGTGCGCCCTAATATTTCTCTTCAGTTACCGACCGTCGATTCAACCCAAGGATAGACCACCAAAATGCCCGCGAGCGCCTCGCGCAGCTGCGCTACGTGTCAAAATCACCAGGCGAGTCAAATTCGCTTCTTCTCGCAGCTCGCACATTTTTTTGCTTGCAGCTCGCACAAAAAGGCCTCGCCCGAAACACGCCCCCGGGGCGCTCACGATGCCGGGTTGGCGGCGCGCCTCGCGGACGGCGGCGATATTCCGAGCGTGCCAGAGGCCTTCTTTCGCTTCGGGGGTAGACGTGCGGGGCGGCGCTGCGGAAGATTCCGCGCGAACCCGACTCACGACCGCGCACCGTCGAAAAACGCCCCCATCGATCAGCGCACTACGGTAACCACACCCCCCATCGGATCTGCGCCGAGGCGCCCACCCCAACCGGATCTGCGCCGAGGTGCCCAACAAGCCACAGCCACATCCACACCCCCCACCGGATCTGCGCAGAGGCGCGCCACACCACCATGTGCGCCGGATGGCCGTATAACCTGTACCGCTCTGCCGAAACCCCCAGCGGGGCCCTCTGAGGGCCTGGCATAAGTATAATTATGGAGTTCTGGGAGGTGTTGAAATCGGTATCGGAGCTTTAGACTGGGGATCTTGAGTTAAACCGATCTAGACTGTCAAATCATCTGTGGACGCGAATTCTCGGTCGCGGCGTCAGGCCGATCTGATATTTTCCCGACGCGCGAGAGGAAAGATCGCTCGCGGTGCCCAGACGAACGCGTAGGGCGTCGGTCACGGCACTCAAGGGTGGCTTTTCGCGCGCCACCTTCGCGGCGCGCGCCTCGCCCCCGGGCGCCGACCCCGGCGACGGCTCGACCTCGGGCGTGTGGTCGGCCCGCGCGACCACCGCCGCCGCTCTGGGGAAAAATAGACTGTTCTTGCCGAGTGACGCGGGACAAGCTGACGTGGCGTGGCACCGTCACTTTTCGGATGGGTTGGCTTTCTCGTGAAACTGCCGAGAAGTTTCATTAGCGCTCATCGCGATATGATGGATTTGAAAGGGGGTCTTTTTTGTTTTTGAAATCAAAATGACACTTGATCGCAGTCGATCCAAGAGAGGTTGATCCAAGGATTCGCGATGTGAAAGCGCATGTTGAATGCGAAATGCCCGCGCCGTCGCGCGCATACACGACGTGGCGAGCGCGCAGGGGGGGGGGTTGAAGGGCGTACCTCACGGTGAACGGCCGTCCGTTGCGTGTTACGACAATCTTGAGGACGTCGGCTGAAATTGCCGCGAGATGTGGCGGACGCGCGGAACGGACATGCCGGTGGTTTGGTCGGTTCGGCGCCCTCGTGGCGGCGAGCTGGAGGTTCGATTCCTCCCACCAGCGCCGTGGTGCGTTCGGGCACCACGGCCGACCCCGTGCATTATCATCGCGCGGGGCATACGATGTTTCTCCCTGGATTTGACAGTGACAACGTCAGTGCAACGAGTAAACGCATCTTGCCTCGTGGATCGCACGGGGCTCTTGTCGTGATGCCTCTGGGCACCACGGCTGCTGCAGTGAGTGCTGCAATAATCGAGCTCGGTGTTCTGTGGGGGGGCGGTGTTCCATCACTCAACCGCTCTCCTTTACATCGGGTTCGCAACCATCCAGTCTCGCCTGAGCAGGACGTGTACTTAAGGGCATGCTACGGCACCATCCATGGCAGTTCATATGCAGAACAACAAACGATCTATTGTTTCTGAGTTACAACCTCTGGGCTCATCAAACACTAACCTTACAGGGGAGAGTGCTATCGATTCAATGCGGGCGTCTGGCACTAGTGACGGGGTGACTATGACCCCTGACCGTTGCCGGTACGCGCCTGACACGACAATACGGGTGCTCGGCCAACAGCGTGGAGCTTACTATCATCTACGCAGCAACATGCAAGAAAATAAAAAAAACGTGGAGTGCTCAAATGTGGAGCAGAGCGAGATCGCAGAGGGGGCACATGGCTCTCAGGTGGCACATGTGGCACATGTGGCACAGGTGATACAGGTACAGATGCCACATGTGGCGCAGGTACAGGTGGCACCAGTGATACAAGTGACACAGGTGGCACACGTGGCAGAGGTGCTGCTGGCGCAGCTGGCGTTTCTAAAGCATCTGCCGTTTCTACCGCTTCTGCGATTTCTGGCGTTCCCGGCACTGCTGGCGCTGCTGGTGATGCTGCTGCGGCTGGCGCCGGTGCTACTCGCGCCACTCGCGGTGCTGCTCGCGTTGATGACGTCGCTGACGCTGCTACAGCTGCCAGCTCTTCTGTCACATCTGGCGTTGCTGGTGCTGTTGGCGCTCATTCCGCTGCTGGCGTGTCTACGGTATCTGCCGTTTCTACCGCTTCAGCAACTTCTGGCGTTCCCGGCACTGCTGGCGCGGCTGCTGCTGCGGCTGGTGCCGCTGCTGCTCGTGTTGATGGCGTCGCTGACGCTGCTACAGCTGCCAGCTCTGCTGCCACATCGGGCGTTGCTGGTGCTGCTGGCGCTGATTCCGCTACTGGCGCGTATGGCGGTGTTGGCACCTGCGTTGCTAACATTGGTGCCGCTGCTGGTAGTTCACGCGCCGCTCGCGCTGCTGCTGCTAGCGCCGCCGGCGTCGCTGATATTGCTGGCTCAGCTCGGCCCTATGACGCGGCTGCAGCAGCAACGGAGATGAACGTGGTCATGTCCTCCATCCCGGAGATGAACGTGGTCATGTCCTCCATCCCCGCCACCCCCGACAAGACACCTCCGGCATCCAGGCCGCGCGAAACCTCGTCACCGGAAGGCTGGCGAAATTCGCCCGGCATGGCCAGGCGGAGGTGGAGTTGGAGGAGGAGGCTGGGGACACGGCTGCCGCGCGAATCAAAGCGGAGGCTGCTGCACGAACCAAGGCGGAGGCTGAACGAATCGCGGCGGAGGCGGCAACTGTGCTGGCCTCGACTGGGTGCCAGAGAAGAAGGTTTCAGTGAGCTGGAACACGATCCTTCGTGTGGGCACGTGGAATGTGCGTTCGCTCAGCAACAGCGACCGCAGCAGCGGCGGTGAACAAGCCCAACGCGACGTGATGTCCGATTTGGGAGCTCAACAGCTTGCGCTCGTTGCGGTACAAGAGTGCCGGTGGGAGGGAACCGAAGCTGCCCAACGCATGGGCGCATATATGTGGTATGGGGGCGGCGGTTGGAAGAACTCAAACGGTCAACCCAACGGTGGAGTGCTTGCAGATGTGCACCGCCGCTGGAGCCGTGCGGTTATTGGCACCGCGCACCGCGGGGGGCGAGTCCAATTCGTGGTGTCGGACAGCTGTGCCGACGAATCATATTCGGCTCAGTTTATGCACCGACAGAAGTTGCATCTGACGCTGAGAAGGATGCTTTCCGAAGTAACGTCGCGGACGCACTCGAGGAGCTGAAACCCACTGGCCGTGATCTGCTGCTTATGCTTGGGGACTACAGCGGCGAAACTGGCAGAACAACGCTTGGTACGTCAGACCGTTCTGGTGATATGTTGATGAGCAGATCACCGACGGGCCCGTGGGGCTGTGGGTCTGCGAACACCAACGGCCAACGACTACAGGAGGAATGCAACAGGAGGCGGTGGTTACTGCCTACTGGCGGAGACACTCATCGCCCGCCCACCACGCCAAATGTGGAGCTTTCGCGGTTCGTTCCCGGTTGGGGAAGGAGTGCGGAGCCACAGAGAATACGACGACCATTTAGTGTGCAGCGAGAACCTTAAGGGGAAGTTCCAGGATGTACGCAACGTATGGCGCACGCGCCACGAGTCTGATCACTGTCTACGAGTGATGGAGCTGCGTCTGGGTGGCAAAGAATTTGCACCAGCGAAGC
>Ga0307489_10000421_pt1 | contig 25487 bp, 30 predicted proteins | sample SB12metaG_FD_202247 | JGI IMG/M metagenome (GOLD analysis project Ga0307489, IMG submission 202247) | Sea-ice brine microbial communities from Beaufort Sea near Barrow, Alaska, United States - SB 1.2 | ecosystem: Environmental > Aquatic > Marine > Coastal | place: USA: Alaska | collected... | reverse complement strand
ATTGCACGTTGCTCGCTCACCTAACTTTTTAAGGACATTATATGAAAAATTCAAAAATCACATTACTCGTTACCGCTTCATTACTGGGTGCCCCAGCGGTTTTCGCAGCCAGCCCCAACTTTAATTATGTCGAAGGGGGTTACACAAAGCTTGATTTTGATAGCCGCAACGTTGAACCAGATGGTTTTAAAGTGTCAGGCTGGGCATCGGTGAGCAAAAACCTGTTCCTTAATGGTTCATAAAGCGGTGCCTCTGACGGTGTTGATTTTAACCAGCTTAGCCTTGGGTTAGGTTACCGCGTAGCAGCAGCCAGCAATACCGATGTATACGGTATTGTCAGTTACGAAGAAGTGGAGATAGGCAATTTCGATGATAATGGCTATGGCTTAACCGTGGGTGCACGCACTTTTGTTACCCCTAATATCGAACTGGATGGCGGGTTGTCGTACGTAGATATAGGTAAAAACGACGAAACATTCCTAAATCTTGGCGCCAGCTACTACATCACGCAAGAAGCCGCCATCAATGTCGCCTACCGCACATCTAACGACTCAGACACGATCACCTTCTCAGGTCGCTACTCTTTCTAGCGCTTTGGGCAATCAGGTGTCTTTCGCACCTTATTGCCCTTACTTGTGAGACGGGTGGTACATACTGCCTGGCTGTTGCACAACACGATTTTTGATTACTGGCCCCTGCTATCTGAGACAGCCGCTTCACATCACTTTTACTCCCTATTCCTGTGCAATGACTCCGGTACTTAAGTGCGACTGATAATGTATCGATTCGCCAGTGGCCAAATGAATCCATCAACCGGTTACCCTAACATTGGAGTCATCTCACCGGCTCTGATAAAAATATAAGTCAGAGCACAAGTGCAGCCAAACTTGTCAGCTCATCCCTATAAAATACCTTAAAATAAGCTAACTGCGGATGAACCTTATTATTACGCTAGCAAACGTAGCGGTCGTACTCTAAAGTAACCGTTTTTTCCTCGGGTGCAGGAAACAGGAAGTGATATGCATGATAAAAATCAGTCGGGTAAGCCCTTAAACCAATCTGTTTTGGCCACTGACTCACAGCACAACCTAAGCTTATTCAGGCGATCAATGCGCTTTAGCTATACCTTGCTTGCCTATGCCATAAGTCTGGTAGCGTTGGTATATTTCATTTTATTTGTCAGTGATTTAATTATTCCTGTAACGGTCAACTCAGGCCCATACACCTTGCCTGTGACCCAAGCTGTACTGATTAATCTGGGTTTGCTGGCCCTGTTTGGTTTGCAACATAGCCTGATGGCCAGAGGCACATTTAAAAACTGGCTAAAGCGCTACTTTCATCCTGCAGTTGAACGGGCTACCTACTGTTTAATGACCGGCCTGGTGTTGGCCTTTATGTGTTACAGCTGGACCCCAATGGCAGGGCAAATATGGCAACTCGACTCGAGTATCAACATTGCTCTGGTGCGATTTGTAGGCGCACTAGGCTGGCTGGTAGCGGTGCTGGCGACCTTCCAGCTGGATCATTTTGAACTCTTTGGTTTACGCCAGGTATATTGTCACTTCACTGGCAAACCTCTGCCCAGCTCGGAATTTAAACAACCGGGTTTTTACAAATGGGTGCGTCATCCCATGCAAACTGGCATGTTAATCGGTATGTGGTGCGTGCCAAGCGCCACCCTCAGTCACATGATGTTAGCGGCTGGGCTGACAGCCTATGTATTTGTAGGACTGTATTTTGAAGAACAAGATTTGCTCAGAGAATTTGGGCAAACCTACCATGAATACAAACAACGGGTAGGCAAAATATTACCCTTTTTGTAAATCAATACTTGGGTCAAGCTCTACACTTTTTTGCACATAGGAGCAGACAAAAAAGATAGCTACAACGTTAAAAAAGCGTCATCGTCCAGAGTACGCAGCGCCATGCAATCACTGTTTTTACTGATGATCATTGACGGGTCGACCCTGACAATACTACCGGCATAATGCCCCGCAGCAGTGAACGTGCAGATTTGTACGTAGTAATCGTTAATTTTTGGCAACGCAAACAACTGCTGATATATCACTTCGCGCTCACCAAACGCACCGTCCTTGTTGGCTAATATTTTATTATCAGCATCAATCAGTTGAATATTTTCTCCGCAACGCCCTACTATGGGTTTGGTCACATAGCCGGTGGCGATAAGCTCATCGCTGAGATCGAAACGGGTATCGAGCAGCAACGGATGGTTGGGAAATAGCGACCACAGCACGGGGAGTATGGCTTTATTGCTGGGGATAAGCGTCCATAGTGGCTCGTACACCATAATAAGATCGTTGAGCAGTACATCCGACAAGTTAGGTTTTACCCCAGCGGGGCGTAACACATGAATTTGTCGATCTTGGGCGAGATCACCACTGGCTTGTTCTTCATCACGCAACTGGTTTAACGCGGTCTCCCATGCCCAGGTTTTCCATACCCAACGTATGGCATTGCCGTACTCATCGAGTATCTGCCCTTTAGGGCCAAATGTTAATGACCCCAGGCCAATGACGCGAACACATGTAAAACCGGCGGCTTCAATGGCTTTTTTCATAAATAGTGCGTGGTAATCTTCTTCTGCATCAACATCTTGTAATACATGCACTATGGAGTTTACATCGCATTGCTGCCATGCTTTTACCAACTCTTTAAATAATTGAGCACCGTTGTCGCTGCCGGTTTTTAAGCCAACGTGGCGGGCCCACTTACCTTGCACTTTACCCGCTTCCATATAGCAAGATGCAGAGTCACAATTGTATTCATACACTTTTAAGCCCTGGGCGGTCATGGCGAAGTCGAAGCGACTGGTGATCAATTGATTGTTACGGTTATCCCAGGAGCGCAGCAACTTTGGTAAAATCGATTCGGGTAATTCAAAGGTATGCAGCAGTTCCGGATGCTGTAGCACGTAATCCGTGGCATGCATAAACAAGCCATGCAATTCATCTGTAGCAGACTCCAGGGTTTCCAGGGCACTTTGTGACACGGTAAAGTATTTAAAATAGTCATCGTTGACCGAGCTTAGCCAATGGCCGTTCATCATAGTGACATAAGCGGCTTCATCTTCATTGGCAATATTTAACCAGGCATTGTCGATGCAATTAGAACGGGGCAGCTGGTGAGCTTTTAACTGATACAATTCAGCCACGGGTTCTGGCAGGTTAACGCTGTGGCGTTCATCATCTGTTTGCATGACCCAGCCTAAAATCGTAGAGCCACTAAAGGCGCATTTAAGCCAGTAGTCACCTTTTTCACCTATTTTGGCTGCAATTTCCCGGGAGTAGTGTTTGCCCTGGGGCCAGGATGCAAAATTCATATTTTGCTCTGCCACACGGATTTTGTCCGGAAATACTTCGGTGATGATGGCGATGTGGCCGGTATGTTCGAATTCACCACCCTCGTCCCAGATCAGTAAACAACCAGGCTGTGGATGACGCAATGATCCGTTTGCAAAAGCATGCAGTGGCAGTTCGGTGTGGTTAATCACATCGCGAATAGAGCGTAACTTGAATATTTCATAGGCCATGGATACGTCATTAAAAATCAGCCCTAAATTGATATACAGCCATCTGCGGGCAAACTCCACACATTGCCACTTATACCCCATATAAATACCGTCGTAATAGCTACGAAAGGCTTTACGATCAGGATATTGAGCCTCATTTACCGAGTCATAATCCGATGAATAAGCGATCACACCTTCAATCGTTACCCCTTGCACTGCACCAAAGGACAGAGAGTGGGGTTTTATTAATAAAGACACCTATATATTTCCTCAAAACAGGGGGCGTATGAAGAGCCATTGCGTGCAAAAAACTATAATATAGTGGTTAATAGACTTTCCTGCACATGAAAATTCACCCACAGTTTATTTTGTGTTGTCTGCTTGCTTGTCCATAAAAGTAATAATAGCGGTTTGTTAAGGACGCGATACACTTTAGCAACGGCTCGAAGAACAACGTGACGACACTACCACTGACGAGCAACGACTTTGCATGCTCAATTCAGTTATATTTTTAGCTTATATGCCTTTGGAAACCCAACATGTTTGAACAATTTCAAGCCGCTATCGCCCCACTTTTAAATGCCTTTGGACATCATCCTTACACCCAAGCGGCAATCGTTATGGTTTTTTCATTTGTAATAGCGTCACTGTTTAAATACGTATTTATCGCGGGCTTAAAAAAGCTGATATCTCGTACTCAGGTTAATATGGATAAACACTTTTTAGATTTATTGCATTCGCCCGTTTATTTCAGTTTTTTACTCCTGGGCTTTGCCAGCGCTACGCTAATTTTAGCGCCCGGAGAATTATATTCATTTTTCATTTTCGCCACGTTGCAATCCGTGGCCATTATTCTGTGGTCAGTCTTTTTATTACGGGCTAATCGGGCATTTTTGATAAGTATTGCCAGAAACCCTAATCGAATCAACGCTATTAATAATAAAACCCTGCCGCTGTTTTTGAATCTTGTCAATATCATCATTCTTGTACTGGCCGTGTACTTTGTATTCTCGGTGTGGGGAGTGGATATGACCGCCTGGTTGGCTTCGGCTGGAATAGTAGGGATTGCAGTGGGTTTCGCTGCAAAAGACACCCTGGCCAACTTGTTTTCCGGGGTGTTTATTATGGCTGATGCACCCTATAAAATTGGTGACTACATAGTGCTTGATTCAGGGGAGCGCGGTGAAGTGACCCATATCGGTATGCGCAGCACCCGTATGTTAACCCGGGAAGATATAGAAGTGACGATCCCTAATTCGGTCATGGGTAACTCGAAAATTATTAACGAATCTGGCGGTCCCCATGAAAAATCACGTTGCCGGGTTCCTATCGGAATAGCCTACGATGCCGATATCGATTTGGTGCGCCAGGTTCTAATGAAAATAGCCTTGGCAGAAAAAGAATACGTCTGTATCGACCCTGAACCCCGGGTGCGATTTCGCCGTTATGGACCCTCTGCACTTGAGTTTGAATTACTCGTTTGGATAGACAAACCCGCCTTACGCGGCCGGGTAGTGGATATAGTAAATTGTGAAATTTTTAAACAGTTTAAACAGCATAAAATTGAAATTCCCTATTCAAAACACGATTTGTATATTAAAGAGTTTCCGTCACGGGAGTAAGTTAGTCAGGCGCCCTGTCAATAGGTATACCCAGCTATTTTCGTGGTAATTAGATGGCAAAATCAACTTCTCACCACAGAAAGTACACAAACCACATGACACGTTAATTTATATTAGTGTGACTGTGATCCCGTTACAGCTCGGGAACTTGCTAGACCTTCTCGAAGGGCGATGTTAAATTTGCTTACGTCATACCCGTAGACCGAGAGGATTAACACTCAGGTTAAGCAAACATTATCGCTCGCTAAGTGAGTCGATATTAAGGTGGATTGGTATAAATAAAGCCTTCGTTACACAACCTTTCATGCAAAGCCTTAATGTGGGCAGGGCCAATTTCACAGCATCCACCAATAATTGATGCACCATTTCGTGCCCATACCATGGCGTGCTCCGCGTACTGTTGAGGATTCAAGTCTTTGCGTGCTTCAAGCTGCTCAACAGTGCCTCCGGGATGCAGAGATGCTACTGATATAAAGCCATTGGCATAGGCTCCAATCTTCTGTTTGGTATGCCTTAACTGGGGCCAAGAAGCGCTAATTGCTTCAGGTAAGCTACAGTTAAGTAATATTGCATCAGGACCTAGCGACTCCAGTGCCTTGAGCGCATCGGTTAACAATTCGCCGCTGCGTAATTGTCCTGGTTTGATATCGCTAACCGATAATGCAACCCACACCGGTTTTCCGCTTTCAAGGCCAGCCGTACAAGCAGCCGTTGCTTCGGTAATAGAAGACATTGTTTCGCACAAAAAAACATTACTAGCAGGTGATTGCAACTCGACAAGGCGGCGGTAACTAGCAAGTGACGCCTTGAACGACAGCGATACATCTGGCCGGTAACTTGCCACTAAAGGTGGTAAACACCCTGCGATTGCCACATCATTACATTGTGCCAGCTCAATAGCGTCTAAGGCTGCACTCATAGCTGACCGGTGAAGCCCTTCTAATGAAGCAAGCTCATTTTCCCGTGCCAGGCGTTCTGGGGTGGCGGTATAAGTATTGAGCGTAATAACCCGCGCGCCACTTTCAATAAAGTCGCGATGTAAATCTCGCACCAGCATGGGTTCATTCAACATAATATCGGCAGACCACAGACGCGTAATTGCTCGCGAACTTCTGCGCAGCAGTTCTTGCCCCATTCCGCCATCAAGTAGTGTAACAACATTCATTACGTAGGTTCGTATCCATCTGAAAATATGTGGGGGAGAATAAGCGCTAATCCGGAGCTATGCAACAGGCAATGGTTTTTTGATTTTAGTAGAGTAAAACTGTCTATTAGTAATAGCCAGGTTCTTATAATCTTAGCAAAATGCTGTTTTTTTGAACCTATTGATTACCGCAAAATATATTGATAGAAGTAGCGTAAATCAGCTGCATGAGGGAATGTAATTTACGTCATAAATATCAACGCCCCAGAAACTCAAAAAAAACTGGCTCTATATCTGCTGATCCCTCTTTTTCATCCTTCATTTAAACTGATTTTTTGTCTGTTATTAAGATAATTTTTGCCTGTCGAACTAACTTATACCAACCCGTATTAATAAGTACCCACTGAGAATACGTCCAGCGGTTTGAGCAAGGCGCCGCTATGCAGGAATAACCATTTCCTTTAAAGAGCGATATCGCAGATAAAATACGCTGGTGTATTCCCTTTGAGCGAGTTTTAAATGGGCTTACTCTGCGTTGCCCGAATTCGAAAGAGCACCACGATTACTTCATTCAAGCGCCTTGATTAAGCCCATTTACATTCTCGCCCAGCGTCATTTACTAACACGGATTGGTATTACAAAATTGAGCAATGCAGCGCTAATAATTTCTCTTTCATCAACATACAATCGCTATTTCTCGCAAAGAGCGCTTCGCAACCCTAAAGTTAATCAAAGATTTTGATTGACTGTAACTGAATAACATTTAAACTTTCAGTAATTTCTGAATGTTCATTAAACTTAATAACTGGAGTGATTACCACGTGAAAATGACCCCTATGATCGAATCTTTTGTCATGCACTTCGGCGAAATGGGCAGCAAGTGGGGTTTTAACCGCACAGTGGGCCAGATGTATGCCTTATTAGTTATTTCAGAAACGCCCTTAAGTGCCAATCAGATTGCTGAAGCTCTGAGCATTTCCAGAGGCAATGTCAGTATGGGTCTTAAAGAGCTGCATTCATGGCAATTAACCAAGCAGCATCACGTACCAGGTGATCGTAAGGAGTATTACCAGGCCGCTGGTAGCATTTGGGAAATGGCCAACAAAGTTTTTGAAGAACGCCGTAAGCGAGAAATGGATCCGACCTTGAGTTTATTGCGGGATATTCTGCTGGATCATCCAGCCAATACCGCCGAGCAACACGCTCAAGTCAAGTTACAAGAAATTCACGACTTATTGGAAGCCATCAGTAAATGGACCAGCGAATTGCAAAGTATGAACCCGGATACGCTCGATACTCTGATGAAACTCGGCTCCGGTGTCGGTAAAGTCATTGATTTCAAACATAAACTTGTTAACCGTTCCCCGGACCAGCAGAAGAAGTAAAGTTGATGACAGCTGCCAAAACTGGCGGCATAGAGCGCAATACCACTAATTTTCCTTTTTTATCCTTCGCCTTTTCATTTAACGAGGTGCCTTATGGCCGATGTATTTATGCTCTCCAGGCTGCAATTTGCAGCCAATATGAGTTTTCATATCCTGTTTCCCACTATTACTATCGCCTTGGTCTGGTTGTTATTTTACTTCCGTGTGCGGTTTAATTTGTCCGGCCATCCGGTGTGGATGCGTGCTTACCGGTTCTGGGTAAAGGTATTTGCCCTGTCTTTCGCTCTAGGGGTGGTAAGTGGGATCACTATGTCATTTCAATTTGGCACTAACTGGCCGGGTTACATGGCCACAGTAGGCAATGTGGCTGGCCCATTGTTAGGTTATGAAGTCCTGACCGCATTTTTCCTTGAAGCGACCTTTTTAGGGGTTATGTTATTTGGCATTACCCGGGTGCCGGGCTGGGTTCATACTTTGGCGACCTTTATGGTGGCGGTTGGCACATCGCTGTCGGCTTTTTGGATCCTGGCTTTAAATTCCTGGATGCAAACCCCGACCGGCCATGAAGTTATTGATGGCGTGGTATACGCTAAAGACTGGATGGAAATTATTTTTAATCCCTCATTTCCCTACCGTCTCAGCCATATGCTGATCGCTTCTGGTTTGACCGCAGCATTTTTAATGGCAGGACTATCGGCATATCGACTGCTTCGGGGAGACAACAAAAAAGCCCCGCATTTAACCCTCAAAACCGCGATGTTTCTGGCAGCCATATTGATGCCACTGCAAATATTTGTCGGTGATTTGCATGGTTTGAATACCCTGGAACACCAACCGCAAAAGGTAGCAGCCATGGAAGGAATTTGGCAAACAGAAAAAGGTGCACCCTTATTATTGTTTGCCATTCCCGATGAAAAAACTCGCAGCAACCACTATGAAATTGCTATTCCTAATATGGCCAGTATCATCCTGACCCATGATCCTGACGGTGAAATACTTGGTCTTGATGAGTTCAAAGGCGAGCATCCCCCTGTGGCTCCGGTGTTTTTCGGTTTTCGCATCATGATCGCTATAGGCATGCTGATGCTGCTTGTTTCCTGGTTTGTCAGTTTTAAACTGCTGCGTGGCAAAACACTTGCCAAACCGGTTCTAAGGGTACTGGTAGGTATGACTTTTTCTGGCTGGATAGCCACCCTCGCTGGCTGGTACGTCACAGAGATTGGCCGTCAGCCTTATTTAGTCAGCGGGTTGCTCAAAACCACAGATGCGGTAACCGATATTGCTCCTACTAACGTTGTTGTAACCTTCATCCTGTTTATCAGCGTATTCACCGTGCTGCTGATTACTTATCTGCATACCCTGTTTTCTATGGCACGCCATGCTGTTGAAATTGAAGAAATACAAATAGAAGAACACACCCAACGTAATTTTCAACTTGAGGATCGTGATATCGCCACGACAGATGAATTCAAAGGAGTAAAATCATGATAACCGATGCTTCTCTGCCTATTATTTTTGCCGGTTTAATGGGTTTAGCCATACTGGTATACGCCATTTTGGATGGTTATGACTTGGGCGTAGGTATTTTGTTACCTCTTGATAATGAACAACACAGCGATCAGATGATAGCCTCAATCGGTCCATTTTGGGATGCAAATGAAACCTGGTTAGTACTCGCCGTTGGCTTGATGCTCGTCGCTTTTCCCACCGCCAATAACGTCATCTTCAAAGCCCTATATTTGCCTGCCACCATTATGTTGATAGGATTAATTTTACGGGGCGTGGCATTTGATTTTAGGGCCAAAGTAAATATCAGCCGAAAACCCCTGTGGGATAAGGTATTTAAAACCGGCTCTATCATCGCCTCTTTGAGTCAGGGATTTATGCTTGGCATGTATGTGATGGGATTTGATTATTCACTACCGGGTGTTTTGTTTGCCTGCCTTAGTGCCTGTGGGGTTACTATGGCCTACACCTTTATCGGTGCCGCCTGGTTGGTGATGAAAACACAAGATGAACTGCAACTGTCTGCCATTCGCTGGGCGCGCACGGCCGGTCGCATATGTTTTGGCGGCATACTGGCCGTATGTATAGTTAACCCTTTGGTTAACCCGCTGGCGTTGGAGCGTTGGACCAACTTCCCACTCGCCTATGCTATCTATGCCATCCCTGCGCTGTGTTTCGCATTTTTTGCCATAGGCGATAGAGTACTAAAACGCATGCCCCTGGCTGATGATAATGGTTGCTGGCTCCCCTTTGTCGTGGCAGCCTTGGTGTTTTGTTGCTGCTTTTCTGGTTTGGCGTTAAGTTTCTACCCTTATGTGGTGCCCGGACAATTAACTGTCTTTGAAGCAGCCAGCGCACCAGGTTCGTTACGATTTATGTTGTATGGTGCCATATTTGTTATTCCCTGTATTTTAGGTTACACCCTGTTTTCCTATCGCGTTTTTTGGGGCAAGGTACGGGACTTACGGTATTATTAAGCGTCTCTAACGTGACAACCAGTATTGGCTTAAGTTTCCCTCAACCATGAAACTACAGCGGTGAACCGTCTTTCCCCAGAGGGACCTTCACCGCCTGATAATTTTCACACTTCACCTTGACCTAATATTTCCTTAAGCTTCCAAGCCTAGACTGGCTGCATTAAATCTTCTATCCCGGTGCCCTATGCGTTTTTTAACCCTGTTTTTATTACTAATATCACTGTCCAGTTTAGCCAGTCCGGCACCTGAGTTTACGCTGACCCTGGATAGTCAGGCCGTGCGACTAAGTGAACTGAAAGGCCACGTAGTATACGTAGACTTCTGGGCCTCTTGGTGCAAACCCTGCCGTAAGTCATTTCCATGGATGAATAAAATCAGTCAGCAATATGCGGAACAAGGTTTAGTCGTAGTCGCAGTTAACCTTGATGCAGATGCCGAATTGGCCGCCAGTTTTTTGCAAAAGGTTCCCGCAGATTTTCCCATCACTTACGATCCCCAGGGTGAACTGGCTGAACAATATCAAATAATCGGCATGCCCAGCAGCTACTTTATCGACAAAAAAGGGGAAATTCGTTTCACCCACAAAGGCTTTTTCAGCGCCCAACAAGCCCATTACGAACAGCAGTTAATCACACTATTAAATGAAACAGAGTAGCACCTATGCTGACTAACTTTACTCTTGCAAAAATTGCAAAAATCGCCTTTATAATGGCTCTTTTGCCCCTTGGTGGTTGTGCCAACCTTGGCGTCAAGCCTTGGGAACGCAACCTGTTAGCGACACAAGCAATGGCGCTAAATTCAGAAGGGGTCGACTTAGGACTGGATGATCATATCTACTTCAGTAAAGAAGCCGCCAGTGGTGGCCGATCTTTTGCCGGTGGAGGTTGTGGATGCAACTAAAAACCGTAAAAAAATATTAGCCTTAGCCTTGCAACGGCAACATGTGCTTTGCTGGGTACACCAGTCCAGGCTGAAGAAACCAATGGCGAAGATTGGCAATTTGATACAGCTATCTTGTACTACGGTGAAGCTGACCGGGTGCAACTTGCAAAAGGAGTCATTAACACCAATAAGACCGTTACTGGCGAACGGGTATTTAACGGCAAAATTGCCATCGATACCCTAACCGGTGCCTCAGCCACAGGAGCTGTTGCCCAACCTGGTGCGCAAACCTTCACCCGTCCATCTGGTAACGGACAATATGTTGTCAACCCCAGTGAAACGCCCCTCGATGACACCTTTAAAGATATACGGGTGCAGCACAGGTGTGCACATGTCCAAAGAATACGATTACCTGTCGCTGGGTATCAATGGTTCATTGGAGCGGGATTTTAACCAGAAAAATACCACGGCCTCTTTTGGTCTGTCATACCAGTATGATGGTATAGATCCGGTTGGCGAAGCCCCTATTGGTTTGTCGAGCATGGTGATCAATAACGGACAATTTACCGATGAAACCGCCTTCGAACAGGCGTTTAATGCCATTCGAAGTACTGACAGTAAAGATAAAAACACCCTGGATGCCCTGTTTGGCGTCACCCAGATCATTAACCGTCGTATGCTTATGCAGTTCAATTACAGTTTTTCCGTGGCCGATGGTTACCTCAATGACCCATATAAACAATTGAGTGTGGTTGATAATGGTGGGATCACTCAGGATCTGGTCCACGAAAACCGTCCCGATAAGCGCACTAAACAAAGTTTCTACTGGCAGACAAAATATGCATCGGATTACGGTGTTGCTGATGTTTCTTACCGTTTTGCAACGGACGATTGGGATATAAACTCTCACACCATAGATTCGCGATTCAGGATCCCTTTGACAGATAACAGTTATCTTCAACCCCACTTTCGCTACTATCAACAAAGTGCGGCAGATTTTTATCAGCCCTTTTTACTCGCTGACTCGCTGTTACCAACTGTCGCCAGTGAAGATTACCGCCTGGGTGAAATGACGGCCTATACCATTGGTCTGAAATACGGTATGCAACTGGAAAACGGTCGTGAGTGGGCCGTACGTTTGGAATACTATCAACAGGATCTTAAAAACACTGGTTTTGATGAACCAGGCGCGTTGCAAAGACTTGAGTTGTATCCCGCCGTAAAGGCCGTCATTGCCCAAGTCAGTTACCGTTTTTAAGCAGGATAGATTAGTGCTAGGTAAAAGGCTGAAACCTTGCTTTTAGCCTTTTACCAACGCCATTGGCGTTGAAGTAAAGTGGCAACAACAATTTCTCACCTCCGAGTCTACAGAGAAAAAAGGATTAACCGCAAACTGAATCTACACCCAAGTGACAGGCTCAAGGGAAACAGCTAGTAAGACACTGGCAGTCGTTTTTCGGGGGGTGAAAAGGCTATTTTATACTAGGTAGTTTACGGCTAACTCTTCACTCTAGAGCTACTCGTTTTCGTTAAATTTACCCATTATTAATTGTTCAACTGCGGCCAGAGCCAGCTCGGCATCGATCCCTTCGCTTACTACCCGCACCTCTTTACCCTGGTAACTCTCTAACATCATCAGGCCTAACACGCTGCTGGCTGAAGCATTTTTGTCACCTTGAAATAAAGTCACCTGGGCATCAAACTGATTAGCCAGCTTCACCAGTTGGGTCGCCGCCCGGGCATGTAGCCCCAGTTTGTTAATGATCAACAAGGTTTTTTCAAGACGTATCACTTCGCTCAACGGTTTAGTCCCCTATGACGGATCTGCACGTCGGGGTGGGAATTGCTAAAGTTTTTGGCCAGCATTTCGACCACATACACAGAGCGATGCTGACCCCCGGTACACCCTATGGCGACCGTCACATAACTGCGATTATTACGTTCAAGATGGGGTAACCAGGTTGAAATAAGGTTCTGGATTTGCCAGATAAATTTGGTCACTATGGGTTGTGAGCCGAGAAATATTTCCACCGGAGGATCCAGGCCAGTGAGGTGTTTTAGGTCTGGCTCCCAATGAGGATTTGGCAGGAAACGGCCGTCAAACACGTAATCTGCATCCTTAGGAATACCATGTTTGAAACCAAAAGATTCAAACACCAGCACCAGGCGCGAGCTTTTTTTGCCCAGAATACGCTCCCGTACTAGCTCAGCCAGTTGATGGACCGATAACTGATCAGTATCCAAATACAAATCTGCCCGCTCAGCAATGGGAGCCAATAATTGTTTTTCGGCCTGAATAGCGCCTGACAATGATTTATTTTGTTTGGATAAAGGATGCAAACGGCGAGTTTCGCTAAAACGCCTAATCAGCACGTCATCACTGGCATCCAGATAAAGTATGGTCATTTCCCAGCTGGATGGCAGATAATCTAGAATTTCCACCAGCTCATGGGGATTTTTCGGTAAATTACGTACATCAATACTGACGGCTACCTGATCGTACTCGTCTGCGACTGTATGGGTGAGTGTAGGCAGCAGATTGACTGGAATATTATCCACACAGTAGTAACCAAGATCTTCGAGGGAGCGCAAGACCACAGATTTTCCTGAGCCTGAACGCCCACTAATAATGATGAGTTTCATATCAACTGATTACCTGAAATAATTTTGGTGCAGTGTCGGCACTGCGCAACTGTTTGAGTAAGTCTTTGTCACTAAGTTTGGCGGCAATAGTGGAGAGCGTTTGTAGATGAGCCTGGGCTTTATCTTCCGGTACCAAGATAGCGAAAAAAATATCTACCGGCATATTGTCTATCGCATCATATTCAATAGCAGGCTGACACGTGACAAGCACCGCCAACGAGCTTTCCAGCCCTTTAAGCCGACCGTGAGGCAGGGCAATACCGCCGCCAATACCCGTGCTGCCCATTTTCTCCCGGCACACTAAACTTGCCAAAATAGTTGCCTGATCTATATCGATCAAATGCTGATTAGCAATCTGGCTGATAAGTTCAAGAATGCGTTTCTTACTGGTGCCCTGAACTGCGCATAATACGCAGTCAGGATGAAGTATGTCTGATATTTCCATTATCTACCTAATGGGTTAATGGCGTTTAACCTTGCCTTTATGTTTGAGCACCTGACGATCGAGTTTGTCGATCAAACAGTCAATGGCTGCATACATATCTGTATGTTCTGCGGTCGCAAATACCTCGCCACCATTAAGATGTAAGGTGGCTTCGGCCTTCTGATTGAGTTTTTCAATATTCAATATGACATGCACATTGTTAATTTGATCCGAATGTCGCTCAAGCTTAATAAATTTACTATCGACATAATCTTTAAGTGAATCGGTAATGTTCACGTGATGACCTGTAATATTTATTTGCATATCGCCTCTTCCTATACAATCAGTCTAAAAAAGACTTTTACGTTGGTTGGACGGGGGTATCAATAAAGATTCCCGGTATTTTGCTATCGTTCGCCTTGCAACCATAATACCTTGTTCGGCCAACAATTGAGCAATCTTGCTATCACTGAGCGGCTTGCTGGGTTTCTCTGCTGCCACCAGTTTCTTGATCAAGGCGCGAATAGCTGTCGATGAGCACTCACCGCCAGTTTCAGTCGCCACATGACTGGAAAAAAAATACTTGAGCTCGAATATGCCTCTGGGTGTATGCATATATTTCTTGGTGGTCACCCGGGAAATAGTAGATTCATGCATTTCGACCATCTCAGCAACATCATTGAGCACCATAGGTCTCATCATTTCCGGGCCGTGTTCGAAAAAGCCCATTTGTTGTTGAACGATACAATTAGAAACCTTTAATAAGGTTTCATTACGACTTTCAACACTCTTGATAAACCATTTTGCCTCTTGCATATGTGAACGGATAAACTGGCTGTCGCTGGTGTTTTTTGCATTACGACTCATGGCCGCATATTGCTGATTCACATTGAGCTTAGGTAAACTGTCGGGGTTAAGTTCTACTGTCCAACGACCATTTTTTTTTGCCACTGACACATCCGGAATAACATACTCAGCTTCGCCTTTAATCAAGGCGCTGCCAGGCCGGGGATTTAAGGTTTTGAGCAAGCGTATGGCTTCGCGCACCTCCTCCTCCTTAAGCCGGGATTTACGCATCAAAGTGCGGTAATCCTTACTGCCCAGCAAGTCTGCGTATTCGCTGATCAACATTTTGGCTTCTTCCAGCCAAGGTGTATCAGGGGCATATTGGCGCAATTGCACCAATAAACATTCTTGTGGGGAACGAGAGCCAGAGCCAATTGGATCAAACATTTGAATACGTTTAAGTACACATTCCACTTCATCCAATTCAATTTCTTCGTCATCCATGCTCAGTAATACGTCTTGTGCACTGATGGTTAAATAACCCGAATCATCAATAGAGTCGATAATGGCCGTAGCAATAGCCACATCTGTCTCACTAAAATGGGTCAAACGCATCTGCCACAACAGATGATCCTGAATATTTTCTGTGGTTTCACCCTGAAAAATCTGTTCATCATCCCCACCACCACCACCAGACATAGGGGCCGGAGCTGAAGAGGCACTGATATATTCATCCCAGGTACTATCTAGGGGTAAATCTTCGGGAATATCGTTTTTTTCCAGCGCCTGTGATGCATCGATATTGTCATTATTGGTCTCGGCGACTTGTGAACTATCCGGTTTATTGGCCGGATCCAATGACGCATCACTGAGGGCGGTATCACCGGAAGCATTGTCAGTGGGCTCTTCGATTTCCAATAAGGGATTTGAATCCAGGGCTTCTTGAATTTCTTGTTGGAGATCCAGAGTCGAAAGTTGCAACAGACGAATGGCTTGCTGCAATTGCGGCGTCATGGTCAATGATTGGCTAAATTTTAGTTGTAAAGAGGGTTTCATTTACTTCTGTTTTATGTCCGTTGCTAGCCGATTAAGAAGCTAATTTGGATGCTAGTTAATAACTTAACTATAGCCTGAATTGTTCTCCCAGGTATACATCTCTTACACGTTGATCACTTAATACTTCTTGGGCTGTGCCAGAAGCAATTAATTCTCCATGGCTAACAATATAAGCTTTTTCACAAACATCCAATGTTTCTCTTACATTGTGGTCGGTGATCAAGACGCCAATCCCTCTGTCCCGCAAATGCTGAATGATTTTTTTAATATCATTGACCGAAATCGGATCGACTCCGGCGAAAGGTTCATCGAGCAAAATAAATTCCGGGTTGGCAGCCAGCGCTCGGGCGATTTCTACTCTGCGCCTTTCGCCACCGGATAAGCTCATCCCGGTACTATTGCGGATATGATTAATATTAAACTCGTCCAGCAAGGAATCCGCTTGCTGCTCTTGTTGTTCACAGGTCAATTCTTTGCGGGTTTGCAAGATCGCCATCAAATTCTGGTAAACTGTTAGTTTACGAAAGATTGAGGCTTCCTGAGGTAAATAGCCGATCCCAAGCCGGGCACGCATATGCATGGGCTGCAACGTTAAGTCCTGCTGGTCAATGAAAATTTCACCTTTATCTAAAGGTACCAGACCCACGATCATATAGAAAGTCGTCGTTTTACCTGCGCCATTTGGCCCCAATAAGCCGACAATTTGTCCGGTGGACACTTCTAAACTGACATCTCTGACCACTTGTCGAGATTTATAAGACTTAGCCAGATGTGAGGCTCTTAAGGTTGCCATTAAGGTTGTTTGTCCTTACCAGGTTTAACGGGTTTATCAGACTTGATTTCTCCCGATTTTTTTTGCGGTTGAAAAATGGTGATCACTCGGCCACTCTCTTCATTTTCCCCCTGGGCGACTATCTGTTCCAAGGCCATGTTAAACACGATAGATTCACCTTTTATACTGCTATTGTTTTGTTTTAGTTCGGCCCCGCCATCAAGAGAAAGTGTACGTTCATCCCGGCGATAGACGATGCGATTAGCTGAGGCGACGATCGCTCCACCTTCTTCTTGTTGCTGACTGTATTTGGCTGGTGAACCGGTAGCAATGAAAATTTCCTTGCCTTCTCCCTCACTGGCGTCAACTTCAACTTCATCAGCGTATACATGCAGACTCCCCTGACTAATATGTACGTCTTTGCGAAACACCGATTTTTTGGTGATCCCATCACCAAACTGGTATTTAGAATCCACTTTGATGGCTTGGGTAAAGTCATCTTTACCGGCCATACTGACGGTGGAAAAAGTCAGTACACCCAGTACCAGGGTATTAAGGACTAGGTTGATAAACAGTTTGCACATGGTTTAATAACTCGTATTGTTGCGTGGTTAGATTAGCCGTGAAGCCGTTACTGTTAATCACATAATGTTGGCCATAAATTTGCACCGACTGGTCCGATTGCATGGTTTTATCCAACAAGTCTACTTCCATAAATTCAGTGCGAATTGTCCTGGCAAAACCCTGTTCATTTTGATTGCGGATCTCCACACCATTTTCCAATTGTATACGATCAGTACCATACAGTGTGCCTTCATCGGCTGAGACCTGCCAGGGTGTTTGCTGAGTGGCTACAAATATGGTGTATTGGGGCTGTTTAAACAGAGTAAAGCCCAGCAGCTCGAAATGCTCCATTTGACTGGCAAAGACCTGATGACTAATGTTGCCTTTGGCATCAAAAAGGGTGCTTAACATTTCACTGGCCTGGTAGTTAGGTTGCCAGGCCTGTTCAGTTTCACTTAGCGGTACAATTTCATCCTTAGACAACCATTGAGGCAAGTTGGTTGCTACCACCAATACAAATAGTAAACCGATACTCAAGGTTACCCGGTTCATAAACTGATTCCGTCAATTTTATTGATTTGACCTTTAGCATGTAAGATCAGATCGCACACTTCGCGCACCGCCCCTCTACCGCCACCAAACTGGGTAATGTACACAGCACTCTTTTGTACAAACGGATGGGCATCTGCCACAGCGATTGACAAACCGGCACAGTTAAACATGCCAATGTCTGGCATATCATCGCCTATTGCCGCCGTTGTGTCTTTTGAAATACCCAGTTTTTTTTGCAATATATTAAGTGCCTGCTCCTTTTTTTCACAGCCCTGAATAATGTGTTGTACACCCAGGGCACTCATGCGCTGTTCCACGAGAGTGGAACGACGGCCGGTGATCACCGCTACCTGTATACCTATATTTACCAGGGCTTTAACGCCATATCCATCTCTGGTATGAAAGGCTTTGAGCTCTTCCCCCTGATTACCCAAATAAATTCGGCCATCAGAAAATACGCCATCAACATCGCATACCAGCAACTTGAGACGGGTCAATCTATCCATAATGCTTTTAGGTTTGAGCCCATAAATGGTGTTAATTTCGCTCATTAGATCACTCCTGCGGTCAATAAAGCCTGCATATTTACAGCCCCAACAGGACGCTTGTTATCATCCACTACAAATAACGAATTTATTTTACGATGCTGCATAATATTCAATACCTCTGCCGCCAGGATCTCTTGTGTTGCGGTGATACTATTAACGGTCATCACCGCCTGAATTTGTACACTGTGCACGTCAATTCTGGCGTCCAGCACACGGCGCAAATCCCCATCGGTAAAAATACCCAGTAATTGACCATCTCGGGCAACAATACCAGCCATACCTAAGCCCTTGCGAGAGATTTCCAGCAAGACCTCGCTTAAGGTCTGCTCAGGCGCGACTAAAGGTAGTCGCTCGCCCCGATACATAATATCTTCTAGTTTAAGCAGTAATTTACGTCCCAGGGCCCCCCCAGGATGAGATAAAGCAAAATCATCTGGGGTAAAACCTCTGGCGTCCAGCAAAGCAATGGCCAAGGCGTCCCCCATTACTAATGTAGCAGTTGTGCTGGCAGTGGGAGCCAAACCTAATGAACAGGCTTCCTGCTCAACCCTGATACACAAGTTGACATCGGCATATCTGGCCAGTGAACTTTGACTATTATTAGACATGGCAATAATAGGTACCCCGCGACGTTTAACCACAGGCAACAAAGCCAGTAACTCGGCGGTTTCACCGGAATTGGAGATAGCCAGCAGCACATCTTGCTCGGTTAACATGCCCAGATCCCCGTGATTAGCTTCTGCCGGATGCATAAAAAACGCGGGAGTGCCAGTACTGGCAAAAGTAGCCGATATTTTATGGCCAATATGTCCGGACTTGCCCATGCCGCAGACCACCACCTTACCCTTGCAGCTCATAAGCAGTTCGCAGGCAGCAACAAAGTTGTGGTCTATATATTGCGCCAGTTGTTCGATAGCCTGTTGCTCTATGGCCAACACCCGTAATCCTGATTGCTTATAATCTCCATGAGTCATAGTTACTTACACCGCGCTAAATACAATATATTGATAGGCACCAAAACACACAAGCAAAACACCCCCTTGCGGGCGGTTAATGCGGCGAATACCCCGAAAATTAAAACAAAAGACGATTAATAATATTGTCAGGCCTAACATTACATATATATCTCGCCCGGCGGCGCTTGGGTCCACCGGTCCTGCAGCGATAAGGCCTGGCATCGCCATTACAGCCAAAACATTAAAGATGTTGGAGCCGATTATATTCCCCAAAGCCAAGTCATCTTCGCCTTTTAATACCCCGGCTACACTGGCCGCCAACTCAGGTAAACTGGTGCCTATGGCGATAATAGTTAGCCCTATCACCAAATCACTCAAACCAAAATGCTGGGCGATAATAACAGCAGAATCAACCATGAAATGGGCACTTAAGGGTAAAAGGACCATCCCCACCAGCAACCATATAATCGCTTTTTTAGTAGGTACATTGGATGGGATTTCACTGAGGGTCTCAGATTCCAGAGGATCGCCTTTTTCCATGTGGTAGGACATCCAAGCCAGCCCCCCAATGGTAATAAAAAACATCACAAACAGCACCAGGCCTTCATTTAAAGACAGATACAAATCGGATAAAATGTATGTCGCCAATAAAGAGACCAGCAATAACACAGGCATTTCACGTTTTAAGGTCGTTGAGGCAATGGATAACGGCTTGAGCAGTGCGGTTAAGCCCAGAACAAGGGCGATGTTAGTAATATTTGAACCTATAGCATTACCCACGGCGGTATCTATTTTGCCGTTAAAGGATGCGGTGGCTGATACCATAATTTCAGGAGCCGATGAGCCCATAGCGACTATGGTTAGGCCAATGATCATCGGTGAGATCCCGATATTTTTAGCCAAAGCCGATGCACCAAAAACAAATCTGTCGGCCCCCCAACTGAGAACAATCAGCCATAACAGAAAAAATAATGCTTCAACTATCACAAATACTCGCTTGTTTTTTCACTCGATTGCTAATTGTCGCAAAAAGCACTGCCTTTGCCTATGACCTTTTACACAATAAAAATGAACTTTCCCCCCCCCATACCGGGTCTTTAGCAGGCAACAGGCGTGAAATCAGGATCAATCCTATTTTTTCGAATATACCTTGTTACTTTTTGTCTTTGAGCTTTGCTCTTGAAAAAACATATAATAGCTTTATCTAGACTGCCCTGGTATGACAACCAGTACTAAACATTTGTTAGGAAAGCATCGACTTTAATGGAAAATTTGGTAGAAATTGATAATTTGACCTTCTCTCGCGGAGGACGTGTGCTCTACGACGATATCTCTATGCGTATAGTAAAAGGTAAAACAACGGCTATTATGGGCCCAAGTGGGATCGGTAAAACAACTATGTTACGGCTGATGGGGGGCCAGTTGCGTCCGGACAGTGGTGACATAAGGTTTAAAGGTGAGTCAATTCAGGCTATGCGCCGTAATCGCCTGTTTACTGTACGTCGGCAAATGAGCATGCTGTTTCAAAGCGGCGCCCTGTTTACCGACATGACAGTATTTGACAATATTGCCTTTCCCTTGAGAGAGCACACTAAACTGTCAGAAGCCGTGATCAGCACCATAGTATTATTGAAACTACAAGCTGTGGGCTTGCGTGGTGCGGCCTATATGATGCCAGCCGAACTCTCCGGAGGGATGGCACGGCGGGCGGCCCTGGCTCGGGCCATTGCCCTGGATCCTGAATTAATCATGTATGACGAGCCTTTTGCCGGTCAGGATCCTATCTCCATGGGCGTGTTGGTTAAATTGATCAAGGCCTTAAATGATGCCCTGCAATTAACCAGTGTGGTGGTCACCCATGATGTCAAAGAAGTGCTGACGATTGCAGATTACATCTATATTCTGGCGGAAAAAAAGGTCATCGGCAGTGGCACACCAGAAGAAATTAAAAACAGCGACTCGCCTTTGGTGCAACAATTTTTGCAAGGCCAGGCCGATGGTCCCGTTCCCTTTCATTACCCGGCAGACAGTTTGCGAAAAACATTTTTGGGGACAAGTTGATGCAGTGGTTGGCACAGATAGGCCACAGTACGCTAGATAAAAGCGCAGCCTGTGGCAGGGCATTACTGATGTTGCTTGGGGCTATTATTGCCAAGCCCCAGTTACTTAAAAACACACCCTTAACAATTCGGCAAATATACGTAGTCGGGGTACAATCCCTGCTGATAATTGTGGTGGCAGGCTTGTTCATTGGCATGGTTATGGCGCTGCAGGGTTACACGATACTGGTTAGCTATGGCGCTGAAGGTAGCTTAGGACCGATGGTGGCATTGTCCTTGTTGCGTGAACTTGGTCCGGTGGTCACAGCATTGTTATTCGCCGGACGAGCAGGTTCTGCGTTAACCGCAGAAATTGGCTTAATGAAGGCCACAGAACAACTAAGCAGCCTGGAAATGATGGCTATCGATCCGCTACGGCGAATAGTTGCACCAAGGTTATGGGCTGGGATCATTTCCATGCCTATGCTGGCGCTAATTTTCAGTGCCGTGGGCATACTCGGTGGGCATGTTGTGGGTGTAGAATGGCTAGGTGTGGATTCCGGCAGTTACTGGTCCATCATGCAATCGTCTGTGGATTGGGACAAAGACGTCGTCAACGGCATCATAAAGACTGTTGTTTTTGCCTTTGTTATCACCTGGATCGCGATTTTTAAAGGCTATGACGCAATACCGACCTCGGAAGGGATTAGCAAGGCGACCACAGAAACCGTGGTCTTTTCATCTTTGGCGGTATTAGGTTTGGATTTCATATTAACCGCATTAATGTTTGGTATTGAGTAGGAGTAGAAGAAAATGACGTCACGGAAAGTTGAAATTTTAGTTGGTTTATTTGTGGTACTAACCGTTGCCGCAGGCATGATGCTGGCATTAAACGTAGTTAACCAGGGCATGTCCGGACAGGCTGAAACCTATACTTTATACGCCAAGTTTGACAATGTCGGTGGTTTGAAAGACCGCTCTGCGATAAAAGTTGGCGGAGTAACAGTAGGCCGGGTAACCAGCATTAAGCTGGACAGCGACGCTTTTACACCTGTGGTGGCCTTAAGTATATCCAAAGATTACCACCAGTTTCCCGAGACCAGTTCAGTGTCCATATTGACCTCAGGTTTACTTGGCGAACAATACATCGGCTTTCAGCCCGGTTTTAAGATTGAAGGTATTGAAGACTTGCGTGAAGGGGATTTTATTTCTGATACAAAATCTGCTCTGATACTGGAAGATTTGATTGGCCAGTTCCTATTTAGCAAAGGCAATTAATTTATATTTCACATAGGTAACGAGTTAACAAAATGAAAAATTTTACAAAGATTCTATTAGTAGCAGTGTTGCTTTTTGTTGGCAGCGCCCGCGCGTCAAGTGAAGAGAATCCTTACCAACTGCTGCAAGATGTCGCCAGCAAAACATTTGCGCGAATTAAAGTAGAGCATGAACAAATTCAAAAAGATCCGGAGATGCTCAGAGATGTAATGGAGCAAGAATTGCTGCCTTATATTGACTACAATTTTTCTGCGTTAAAAGTGTTAGGTAAACATTTTAGAACGGTGCCGAAAGAAAAAATCCCTGAGTTTATACAGGTTTTCCGTCAGTACCTTATCACCACTTATGCTTTGGCTATGACCTACTACACAGGTCAGGAAGTCGTATTTCAGCCCGTACGGGAAGTGGGCAATGACACTACTGTTACCGTGCGTGCAGTAGTGAAGGAGCCTGGACGGCCGGATATCAACATTTCATTTAAATTGCGTAAAAACAGCAATACCAACGAATGGAAAGCATACGATATGGTCGCTGAGGGCATCAGTTTGCTTTCCAGTAAGCAAAGTGAATTTGAATCCATATTACGCCAGGAAGGTATTCAAAAAGTCATTGATATTATGAAAGAGAAAATTTCCCAGCCCATTTCCCTGGAAAAGACGGCCGAGGAAATTTAAGTGCCTAATATTACAGTAGAACAGGCAGATAATGAGCCGGGGCACTTTGTGCTCCGGGGGGCATTAAATCGCGAAACTATTCCGCAATTTTGGCCAGATTGCCTGGCTCAGCTGGCGCAGGCACAACAAAACTGTGATTCGCTTAACCTTGATTTAGCAGAAGTTGAGCACATAGACACTGCCGGTTTAGCCTGGTTACTTAACCTACTGCGCGATAGCAAACAGCAGCAAACCACTTTTACCTTGAGTCATGTGCCCCCTACCTTACTTAATCTGGCTAAAATAAGCGACGTCGAGGCGTTTTTACCGTTACAATAGCGGCCAATTCATCAAGTCGAGTATCCTATGGAAAATTCCGAAATAGAACAATTGTTATGCTCAACCCTCGGGTTGACTGAAGCCCATGTAACGGGTGACGGATCCCATTTTCAAGTTATCGCTATCAGTGATCAATTTGCTGAGATGAGCCGGGTCAAAAGGCAACAGTTTGTATACGCTCCTTTGGCAGAGAAAATTGCAGATGGCCTGATGCATGCTATTTCTATTAAGACCTTTACTGAGCAACAATGGAAACGTGAGCGTTTACTCAACATGCCCCAGTGATACCTGGCAAATGATATTAACCACAGAACTACAGTAAAGAGTACCCTTATGGATAAACTATCTATTAAAGCCAATGGTCCCCTCAGTGGTACAGTGCGTATATCAGGTGCTAAAAATGCGGCTTTACCCATATTGATGTCCAGCATTCTGGCTGACTCCGTATGTCATTTTGATAATGTGCCTGAGCTTAGGGATATCAACACCAGCCTGGCATTATTGGCGGAACTGGGAGCCAGAACAGCGCGTACATCAGGGCAGTCCGTAGAGATCGATCCTGCATCTATCAATAATTATAACGCCTCCTACGATTTAGTTAAAACCATGCGCGCCTCAATTTTGGTACTGGGACCGCTATTGGCTAAATATGGCCAAGCCAATGTTTCCTTGCCTGGGGGCTGTGCAATTGGCGCCCGTCCGGTAAATCTGCATCTCCAGGGTCTGGAAAAAATGGGCGCCATTATAGATGTAGATGCAGGCTATATAAGAGCTAAAGTAGAGGGGCGTTTACAGGGCTGCCACATCTTTATGGATACGGTTAGCGTGGGGGCCACAGAAAATCTGATGATGGCAGCCTGCCTAGCGAACGGCAAAACCGTATTGGAAAATGCCGCCCGTGAACCTGAAATTGTCGATTTGGCGAAATGTTTGAATGCCATGGGTGGCAAAGTTACAAACGCAGGCACGGATAAAATTACCATTGAGGGCGTGGCAAAACTCAAAGGATGTCACTATTGTGTGCTACCTGATCGCATAGAAACCGGTACCTTTTTAATCGCAGCTGCGGTGACGGGCGGCAAAATCCGTTGTGAACAGGCCGACCCGACAACCCTAGATGCCGTATTAAACAAGCTCACTATGGCCGGTGCAACCATTAGCACGGGTGAGGACTGGATTGAACTGGACATGCAAGGCAAAACCTTGAATAGTGTTCACATCAAAACTGCTCCTCATCCAGGTTTCCCCACTGATATGCAAGCGCAATTTGTTGCCCTGAACTGCCTGGCACAAGGCACAGGCGTAGTGACCGAGAATATATTCGAGAACCGCTTTATGCATGTGCCTGAACTGCAGCGTATGGGGGCAAAAATTGATTTGGAAGCTAACAGCGCTGTATGTACCGGTCAATCAACCCTCAAAGGGGCGCAAGTTATGGCTACAGATTTACGGGCATCAGCCAGTCTGGTCATTGCAGGATTAGTGGCCGAGGGTGAAACCATAGTCGACCGAATTTATCATCTGGATCGGGGATATGAACATATTGAGACTAAACTCAATGGTTTAGGTGCTAATATAACCCGGATAAAATAAATACATCCACAGAAGGGGGCCAGTACACGGACCCCCTTCACTCCCCTGTATTAATTCAAGGGCTATCCACTTAGCTCCACCGACCACTACATGTTGTGTTTGCTCGATTTAGCCTTGTCAGTCTCTTGTGGTAACTGGCTGACACATTGGCAATATATGGATAAATGTCTTCACCCGGTAGCGTCCTTTTCTAAGCGAAATCACTTTAATCGAATGGCTCCTTTGCCACCATTGCGGCC
>Ga0307489_10000420_pt1 | contig 25499 bp, 16 predicted proteins | sample SB12metaG_FD_202247 | JGI IMG/M metagenome (GOLD analysis project Ga0307489, IMG submission 202247) | Sea-ice brine microbial communities from Beaufort Sea near Barrow, Alaska, United States - SB 1.2 | ecosystem: Environmental > Aquatic > Marine > Coastal | place: USA: Alaska | collected... | reverse complement strand
TTTATACTCGTTTTTAATAATGGTATGGTAACAGTAAATGTGCTGCCAGCACCCAAGCTGCTTTTCACCAAAACAGTTCCCTTCATTAAATCTATTAATTGTTTCACTATATTTAGCCCTAACCCAGAGCCCCCAAATTTTCGTGTGGTATACTTGTTGCTTTGGCTATATAGGTTGAAGATTTCATCTATTTTATCTTTCGGGATACCAATACCTGAATCAGACACAATAATTTCAATGAATATTCTTTCTGTATCTTGTTTTAATAAATTTACCTTTACACCAATAGACCCTTTAGGTGGGGTAAACTTTATTGCATTTCCAATAAGGTTGAATAATATTTGATTGATGCGTACGGGATCACCAAGTAACCATTTTGGAATGCGCTGATCATAGTATGTTTTTAATGTTTGGTTTTTTTCCTCTAGTTGTAATTTAAATGTGCTAAGAATGGTATCGATTAAATTGAGAACTTTTAATTCGGTTTTCTCAAGTGTCATTTTACCTGCTTCTATTTTGGATAAATCCAAAATATCATTGATCACCACTAATAAAGTGTCTCCAGAAGTTTTAATGGCGGTCAACTGATCCTTTTGGTTCTCATCAACAGCGTTCCGTAGTAATATTTTAGTAAAGCCTATGATAATACCAAGAGGTGTACGTATCTCGTGACTCATATTTGCTAAGAATTGGTCTTTAAAATTAGCGAGTTTTTCTGCGCGCTTTTTGGCTTTTACTAGTTTTTTATTAATTTTTTCTATGGCTGTAATGTCCCTGCTTACATTACCCAAACCAATCGCTTTTCCAGTAGCATTATCTCTGATTACAAACGCAGACATGTGTACTTTGATCTTCTTTTGAGTTTTAATATTTACTATGTGCGTTTCACCTTCCCATCTTCCTTCTTTTTTTATACCCTCTGAAATATCCTCTTTGATAAATTTAATTTCTTCCGAATCAAAGAAGTCACGGACGTTTAAGTTGGAAGGCTTTTTGTTATTAGCAATGCCTAAATGTTTTCTTGCGGCTTTGTTCATGTATGTTGGGTTCCCATGGGTGTCTCCAACAGCGATAATATCTTGACTGGTTTCAACTAAAGCAAACAACTGTTGTTTTTCTTTCTCTGCGTTTACTCGTTCGGTAATATTTCGAAAACTCCATACACGACCTCTATGAACTCCATTCATAATATTTGGTTGCGAATACCTTTCAACTACACGGCCGTCCTTTAATTCAATAATATCAGAACTTATAGCTCCTGGACTCGCATATAATTCTTTTACTTTGGCAAGCATTTTTTGTGGGTTTTTCAATTGATCTAAAACAAAGTCAAGTACTTTGTTATCATCCATTGAAGTCATAATATGTTCTGGTATTTCCCATAGTTTTAGAAATTTTTTATTGAAGCGCATTATATTGCCAACTGTATCAACGACTAAAATACCATCTGCAGTTGATTCTAAGATTGCTTCAATATTCGAGAAAGACTCTTCTAATGATTTTTCAACGTTTTTACGTTCGGTAATATCAATCATTACACCTTCAATAATCTCTTCACCTAATAAGGGGTCTCTTTGCAGATAGCAGTTCTCTAGTAAATAAACGATGGAGCCGTTTTTATGCTTCACAATTTTTTCCCGGTTAATCAGTTTTTTGTTTTCCTTGATATCTTTCAAAAAGACTTTTCGTTCTTCCTTAGAAAAATAAAAGGTATTTGCATTTTCTTCCAGAAGTTTTTCTGAAGTTTCATACCCAACGATGTTGGCAAAAGTAGTATTCGCTCTCAAAATCTTACCATCAATTGTCGTTTGGTAGGTGCCAGCAAGATTTCGCTCAAATAAATTACGGTATTTTGTTTCACTATTAATTAATACGTTGTTTGACTTATTTTTTTCAATTGCAATTCTGATGTAATTAGACACTCTTTTTAACAATTCTATATCCCAAGGATCTGGTATCTTAATCGTAGGATAGTAGATTGCAATTGTCCCTAGTGCGCTGTCTTCTTTTTTTGAAATAATTGGCAGCGACCAACAGGCTTTTAATGTATGATTTAATGCCAGCTTTTTGTAATCTTTCCATAGTGGATTCGTAGCAATATCCGAAACAAAGACCGGCTCTTTAGTATGAGCTGCGGTTCCGCACGAACCTAAATTTTCTCCTATAGCAGATCCATCCATAGCAAGGTTGTAGTCTTTTGGTAAATTGGGTGCAGCACCATGTCGTAAATGTGTTCCGTCTGCATCGACTAGCAGGATAGAACAGAACGAATTATTTATCTGTTTTTCAACTGTGAGTGCAATGACTTTAAGTATACTTTTCAGAGAATTATTGGCAGCAATTTTCTCCATGATTAATTTTTCATCAATCATTAATAGTTCCCCTTTTTTACGTTTGGTAATATTACTTGCAGCGCCAATTATTCTGATAGCAATTCCTTTTTTATCACGTAAAATAAATCCCTTGTCCTTAATATATGTAAAATCACCATCAATACTTGGTGTGCGGTACTCTAATGAAAAGTTATTTACATCAAGAGATGCTCTTAACTTTTTTAATTCCTTTCCGATTCTATCTCTATCATCTGGATGAATAAATACATCTGGATGAACAAATCCATGTGGTTGATAATTTTCTTCTTTTTGTGTTGTTATACTAAATTCTTTTTTTGTGCTATCCGTCTCAAGTGCAAATAAACTTTTACGCCCTTCATTACTCCTATAAATTTTTCCGGTGATGAGATCCCAATCCCAAACTGCATCATTGGTCGCAAGGGCAACAAATTCAAATCGTTTATTTGATGCTTTTAATGCTTTTTGATTATTTTTTAATAGGGTAATATCGCGCACGATACCCTTACTACCAATAATTTCATTTTCACTATTGTAAATGGGCTCCCCTATAACTTGTATACATAGCCTTTGATTTTTTAGGTTGGTCATCTGAAACTCCAGATCATAAAGCACACCATTATCCGTAAGATTTAAGGTTGCTTCGAGAAGTCGTTTTCTTGATTCTTGATCATAGCAATTAAGAGTTAAAGCGTCATCTGGCACGGCTCTATATGGGTCAGTACCAAAAACTTTGTGCATTTCCTTAGACCAAGTTCGTATATTCGATTGCATATCATAGGACCAATACCCTATTTTAGCCATTCTACCAGTTTCTCTTAGAAGGAACTTATTTTTTTCTAAAGCTTTTTCTATACGATCTTTAGTAAATTGTTGTTTTTTTATAATCCTTTTAACAGCTTTTAGTAAGTCTTCTTTATTAAAAGGTTTTGGTAAATAATCTTCCGCTCCTGCATTCATTCCGTTTCTAACATCTTCTTTTTTGTCTTTTTTAGAAAGAAAAATGAATGGAATATTTGTTGTTGTTTCTTTTTTAAGTTTTTCAAGCATCTTAAAACCGTCTAGTTGGGGTAAAACAACTTCGGAAATAATAAGATCTGGTTTCTCTTTCAAAGCCATTATAAAACCAACACTTCCATTTTTAGCTTGAATAACTTGATACCCCTCTTGCAAGAGAGTATTACAAACAAGAATTCTGTTCGTCAGCGTGTTATCTACTATTAATATTTTATTCATACAGGGGTGTTATTTAAAAAAAATGTCTTGTAAATATTATCTTTTTATTTGATTTCATTAATTAGTGAATTCATTCTAAATAAAAGACTTCTTCTTTTTAAAAATTAAGCGATACATAACCACATTTGTAGCCTAAGTAAATATCTTTAATATGTAATAAAAATCTATTTATTTTCGATGAGATGAAAGTTACTTTTCGATGAGATGACGGTTACTAAAGATGAACTGAAGATTTTTTTGTTTTTTAAATTAAGAACACTTTATTGTACTATGTATAATTCACTTAGTACAATAATAATTATAAATTTTAATTTAAAATTACATTATTTTATGAATAAGTTACATGATTGTAGTGGTGCAAATCAAAACATGTGCTGGGTTATTTTAGGTTTCTATTTAAATGAATGAGGCCCTCTGTTGGGTTAAGCTACACAATTATTTTATGAGGTCTATTTATAGATAAAAAAGCTTTGTTAAAAAAAATGATGTATCTGTTTTCGAAACGGCCTTTTTTCATAGGAGTGGGCTTGCCCGTCTCACTGGTATTGTATTTGTTTTTCCTATATAAACCTCGATTCATTTAAGTATTTGTAATAATCAAATGGTCTTAAAGATATCGATGTCTTCAATGTGTTTCAATAGGTTATGACCTTGTTTAATACTAGAAAATGGGCTTTTAAAATTTATTTGAATCCTTGTAAGTCTTTCTGTATTCCAATGATTAGCACTTAAAGCTATTAAAACAGCAATAATTTAAAGTATTATCTCACTTATGGCATATGTTAAGCAGGTACCTATTTTGTTTTTAATGAGGTCTTACTGCTTTTTTCTAGAGAATTTTATCATTGGTTAGCGTTTTGTTATACGACATTTGTTTTTTTTGTGAAAGAATAGGCTTTTAAAAATTAGGAGTGTTTGTGTGTTGTGAATGCGCTCTGCCTTTAAAAATTTATGAATCTTTTTAACATTAATGTTGTTGAAAGAGTTTTTAATAAAAATTAATTTATTTACCTTAGATGTTCATAAGGACTATTATGGTGCACCTTTCTTTGAAAGGTTTTAATACGTAATAAGAGCGCTCAATTAAATCAATTTTGAAAGTATGATGCAATTACATCCATTAAAATTTACTCCAGTTTTTAAATATAGACTTTGGGGAGGAGACAAATTAAAATCAGTTTTAAAGAAAGAATATTCTGAAGCTAATATAGGAGAGTCTTGGGAGATTTCTGATGTAGAAGAGGGTGAAACTGTCGTTGATAGTGGATTTTTTCAAGGGAAAACTCTGAAAGATTTAACTGAAACGTACAAAGGAACGTTTTTAGGACAGGGGGTATATGAAAAATTTGGTAACAAATTTCCATTGTTAATTAAATTTATAGATGCTAAAACACCACTCTCTATCCAAGTACATCCTGGTAATGAAATAGCAAAAGAACGCCATAATTCATTTGGAAAAAATGAAATGTGGTATGTAATGGAAGCGGATAAAGACGCTGAGTTAATTGTTGGGTTTGATGAAAAGCTAGATAAAAAGGACTACGATAAATATGTGATAGATGGTTCTATTTTAGAAGTGATGCATCATGAAAATGTTGCTGAAGGAGATACTTTTTATATTCCTACCGGAAGAGTGCATGCCATTGGTTCTGGTGTTTTGTTGGCAGAAATTCAGCAAACCTCAGACATTACCTATCGTATTTATGATTATCATAGAGTAGATGCTAAAACAGGGGAGTTAAGAGATTTACATAACGATTTGGCTGTGGATGTAATCGATTTTGAATGTCATGAAGAATATAAAACCAATTATGAGACAAAAACGAATGCATCTAATAAACTAGTGCATTCCCCTTATTTTACCACTAACTTTTTAATTATTGAAGGCACTTTAAAGAAAAGCTATATACTGTTAGATTCTTTTGTAATTTATATATGTGTAGAGGGTTCTCTAGAATTGAATCATAACAAGGAAAGCTATGCACTTAAAAAAGGAGAAACTATGTTATTGCCAGCATCCATAGATACTATTGAATTAACGTCTTTATCAGAAAAAAGTAAACTTTTAGAAGTTTATTTATAAGGTTTATTTTTTAGAAAGAGAAATAACTTCGAAGTCATCTGATCTTTCTGCAAAATCAAACATTTTTTTAGTTTCAATTGGCGGTATTCTTAGTTTTCTTTTGGTTAAATCTATCCAGGCTCCGTACACTTTTATAATTGCAGCAAGTGTGCCAGCTTCGTTAAAAACTTCATGTACAATTTTCCAACGTTCGTTATTTTCGGAGACTCCTTGTAACTTCATGTTTACCGAAATGTTTTCTCCTAAACGAATTTCTTTTCTAAAGGAAGTTTCTTCAGTAAACAAAATCGGACCTAAATTATGCTTCGTGAATTCATCAATAGAAAAATTATGTTTGGAAAAATAACGCACTCTTATTTCTGCAGCATACTCATTATAAGCAGTGTGACGCATGTGTCTGTTTGGGTCAAAATCTGACCATTTTGTGGCAAATGTTACTTGAAAGCTCATGTTTTTTGGTGTAAAAATACCTGACAAATTATTAAATTTGCCAGGTATTAAAGAGTATGTATGAATTAATTTCTTACTAGTTTATCGTTATTTTTTAGCTTTAATTCCTTTAATACATTCAGCGCTTCCGCAACATAAATATCTTTTGCTAAATTTTTATGCCAAGCATTTCTTTTATTTCCTAGAACACTATCTTTCTCTATTAACGGAAATTCATATTTAGGAGATTGAAAATTAAGATTAGATGCATGTGTAAAAGCATCTTTATATTTTCTCGAATCATTTTCTAGTAATTTACTTTCTTTAGAAAAATCTTTTAAATTTAGAGAATAAGAGCTGTTTGCTTGGTTTGTTTTCAACCATTTAGCATATTCATTAATCATCTTAAATTTTGTATCTGAGGCGATTCTGTTTTTACTTTGGTTTATCACATGAGTAAAGTTTTCATAAGAATTGGTCTTGGTGTAATTTGCTTGCGCAACTTTATCCCAAATTAAAGCACCTTCTAAATCTCTTTCTCCAAACTTCATGTAACTATATTTATTTGGCATTGCAATATCAGAATATACACCCTCAATTTGGGTAGAGCCACCATTTATTCTGTAGAATTTTTGAATGGTCATTTTTATTGCCCCTAAATCTTCTTCATATTTTGGATAAAAATTATTGATAGGAATTACGCTTTGTACAGTTCCTTTTCCATAGGTTTGATTTCCTCCAATAATGATAGCTCTTCCGTAATCTTGCATTGCTGCAGCAAAAATTTCTGAGGCAGATGCAGACAGCTCATTGACTAAAACCACAACAGCGCCATTCCACTGCATTTTTGCGTCTGTGTCGTTTTTTACAATAGGTTCTTGTCCTCTATACTTTACTTGAACAATAGGGCCTTTTGTAATAAACAATCCTGCAATTTCTATCGCAGTTTTCAGAGAACCACCGCCATTATTTCTTAAATCAATTAACAAACCAGAAACATTTTCGTTTTTTAAACGTTCAATTTCTTTTTCCATGTCTTTTGCAGAATCTCTGGAACTACTGTCAGAAAAGTCGATATAAAATCTTGGCAGATCTATTAAACCATACTTTTTACCTTCTTTTTCTACAACGGTAGATTTTACAAAGGTTTCTTCTAATTCAACAACATCTCTAATGATAGAAATTTCTCTTGTAGAACCGTCTAATTTTTTCTTAACAGTTAATCTTACTTCGGTTCCTTTCTTTCCTTTAATAAATTTAATAGCCTCATCTAAACGCATGCCAACAATGTCTAAAGGTTCTTTATTTCCCTGTGCAACCTCTAAAATAATATCTCCAGGTTCTAACTCTCCTTGTTGCCAAGCAGGACCTCCAGAAACTAATTCAAAAATTTCTGTATAAATTCCTTTTTTTAATAAACGTGCTCCAATTCCTTCTAATTTGCCAGACATATCTTGGTCAAAACGTTCTTTTATTCTCGGTGCCATATACGTTGTGTGTGGGTCAAACGCACCAACAACACTATTTAAAAATGTAGAAAACCAATCTTCATGCTCTAGCTCTTCAATTCTTAAATACAATTCATCCATATTTTTTAAAACATCTGTTCTTGCATCTTCTTCTAAACTTTTAAAAGATTTTTTTTGAAAGTTTTTATTTTTTTTAATTTTGACTTTTTGCTTTTCTAACTCATCTTGAATTCTACTTAATACGTTTAATTTTAATTGTTTGCGCCAATAACTGATCAATTCATTTTCGTTTTCAGCAAACCGAACTTTGTCATAATCGATATCAATAGTCTCTTTCCTTTTGAAATCAAAAGGTTGTGCTAATATTTCGCCATAATAAGATTTAGCATTCTTGATTTTTTTAGTAAAACTTTGATATACTAAATTATAAAAAGAAACATCATCTTCCAAGAGTTGGTTGTCTATTTCATATTTAAATTTGGAAAACTCTTTGAGGTCTTTTTGAGTGAAATACCTTTTACTTGGATCTAAACCTTCAATAAAACTTATAAAAACTTGCTCAGAAAAATCGTCATTCATTTCTTTTACAAGAAAATGTCCTCTTGTTAAAATGTTTTTCAGAACGTATACTAATATTTTGTCTTTTTCGGGGTCAGATTTTTTTATATCATTATTCGCATTAACTGAGGTAAACAACAATAAAAATGTGATTAAAGTGATACTGATCTTTTTTGTGATTTTCATAAACCTTTTGTCGTTATTTGTATTCTGTAATTACGTTCTCTATGCTACTAGATACCCAAAACAATGCAAAATTTTTAAAGCAACGTTTGCTTTAATTTTTCATAAAGGAACATTAACTATGGTTGCACATCAGGTACTACAATATTACAGAAAAAAGGACTCTTATTTTCTTTACAAATTGTTAAAACGAAAATAGTTTAAATAAAGTACATTTGTATTAAAAATAAATAATTATGCAAGAAAAGCCGTTAATCTTAGTTACAAACGATGATGGAATTACTGCTCCCGGAATTAGGGCGTTGATAAAAATCATGAACAAAATTGGGGATGTTGTTGTTGTTGCGCCAGACAGTCCGCAAAGTGGAATGGGGCATGCAATTACGGTTGACAACGTTTTAACTTGCAATCCTATAACTATTGATGAAGGTCCGCAATTAGAGTACACCTGTTCCGGAACACCTGCAGACTGTGTAAAAATGGGAATTAGTGAAATTTTAAATAGAAAGCCAGATTTGTGTGTGTCTGGTATAAATCACGGTGCAAATTCTTCTATAAATGTAATTTATTCTGGTACAATGAGTGCTGCAATTGAAGCAGGCATTGAAGGTATCCCGGCGATTGGTTTTTCTTTATTAGATTTTAAATGGCATGCAGATTTTAAGCCATCAGAAGAATTTATAAAAAAAATTACGTTGAATGCTTTGTCAAATGGAATTCCAGAGGGTGTTGTCTTAAACGTAAATATTCCTGATTTAAAAAAGGATGAAATCAATGGTGTTAAAATTTGTAGACAAGCAAATGGCTATTGGAAAGAAGATTTTGATAAACGGAAAAGTCCGTTTGGTAAAGAATATTACTGGCTTTCTGGTGAATTTATAAATAAAGATAAAGGACAAGACACCGATGTATATGCGTTAGAAAACGGCTATATTTCAATAGTTCCTGTTCAATTTGATATGACTGCGCATCACATGATTCAAAAATTAAACACTTGGGAACTTTAAGAAAAGAGATACTAATTGGTTTTTTAGTCGCCTTATTTGCCACTTTTGTATCTGCTCTAGGCTATTTAGAGTATTTTTCTAAGTTTAATTTTGTGGATACCCTACAAATGATAAAAGAAAGAAATCTATATGGTAAAGTACTTTCTTTAGCGGCAATTCCTAATTTATTTGTATTTTTTGTTTTCATAAAAAAGAAACAAGATAACAGTGCAAAAGGAGTTTTAATAGCTACTTTCTTAATCGCATTTACAACGCTTATTTTAAAATTTTTTTAAGATGAAATATTATATAATTGCTGGTGAAGCTTCCGGAGATTTGCATGGTTCTAATTTAATGAAAGAATTATATAAGCAAGACGAAACTGCAGATATTCGTTTTTGGGGAGGAGACTTAATGCAAGCTGTTGGTGGTGCTTTAGTAAGTCATTATAAAGAAAGAGCTTTTATGGGTTTTTTTGAGGTTTTAAAAAATATATATAAAGTAGTACGTTTTATAAAATTTTGTAAAAAAGATATTGCAGACTTTAAGCCTGATGTGCTAATCTTCATAGATAATTCTGGTTTTAATTTGCGCATTGCAAGATGGGCGAAAGAAAAAGGTTTTAAAACAAATTACTATATTTCTCCTCAAGTTTGGGCAAGCAGAGCAGGCCGGGTGCAGGACATAAAAAGAGATATAGACAAACTATTCGTCATCCTTCCTTTTGAGAAAGATTTCTATAAAAAGTATAAGTACGAGGTAGCTTTTGTTGGGCATCCTTTGATAGATGCAATTTCAGATAGGGAACAAGTGTCGGAGGCAAGTTTTAGAAAAGAATACGCATTAAGTAACAAAAAAATTATCGCTTTATTACCAGGAAGTAGAAAGCAAGAAATTACAAAGATGCTATCGGTAATGTTGTCTTTGGTTTCAGACTTTTCTGAATATCAATTTGTAATTGCAGGCGCACCAAGTCAATATTTTTCTTTTTACAAACAAATTATTGGCAATAGAGAAGTGGCGTTTATCAATAATAAAACATACGACCTATTAAGTGTTTCTTATGCTGCTTTGGTGGCTTCGGGTACTGCAACTCTTGAAACTGCTTTGTTTAAGGTGCCACAAGTTGTTTGTTATAAAGGGGGATATGTTTCCTATCAAATAGCAAAAAGAATTATTACATTAAAATTTATTTCTTTGGTGAATTTAATTCAAGACAAAGAAGTGGTAAAAGAATTAATTCAAGATGATTTTAATAAGCACAATTTAAAAACTGAGTTATCAAATATTTTAGACACTGCTTCTAGAGAAAAAATGTTTTCAAATTATTTTGATTTAGAGAAAAAATTAGGAGGTAAAGGTGCTTCTAAAAATGTGGCAACTCAAATTGTTGCTGCTTTAAAACAGAATTTTTAAGAGGAACAAATAGTTTTGTTTTAGCGTCTTTAATATGTTGATAATTAAATTTCTGTGCATAAAAATAATGCTTAAAAAAAAACAAAAAAATAAGGGTAATTAAAAGTATTTGTAAAAAGTTAAAATATAGAAGTGCGCGATAAAAGAAGGAAGGTCCTAAAAAAATGAAATAAATTGTTTTGGAACTATTTATGTTTTCACAGGTAATTTTTTTTCAGTTTCTTAAGGCTTCTAGTAATTTTTAAAACAAGAACTAAAGTGCCTCTAAAAGAGCCTAAAAAGCGAGATTTACTACTTTTTTAAAACGTTTGTAAATAAGTAGGGATGCAATTATTTGGAGTGGTTTAATTCCGAAAAAAAACTATTTTTTTGTCCATTAGACCACCTCTTGATCTGTTATAAGGTATTTATTGTCATATAAATACTATGAAAATGCTATTGTGAAGGTATCTGTTATTTTATGGCTTTTTTTTAGTAACTTCATCCTGCTATGAAAAGGTTGTTTAAATATTTGCCTTTACACTTTCTGGTGTTTTTAATTTTAGGAATCGGAATTCAATTTTACACGCAAATTTGGTCTTTCGGTTTCACGAAATTAGGACTGCTTATACTGTTTTTAATAATTTCTCTTGTGCTACTTAAAAGGAATAAAGAGGTCACGTTTGTTGCCCTTATATTATTCTTTTTTATTGGCATTTCTGCAGTACATATTCAAGATACTAGAAATTACAAAAACCATTATACTCATTTTTTAAAACAAGAAGCTAAGGTAGTTTTAAGAATTTCTAAAGTTATTAAATCAGGTTTTTATCATGATAAGTATGTAGCGGAAGTTCTTCAAATAAATAAGAATAAAACGAGCGGGAAGGTTTTACTAAATATTGAAAAAGATAGTTTACAAAATCGACTTAAAATTGATGCTAAAATTTTTGTAAAACATCCTTTTAAAAGAATCCGTCCACCCTTAAACCCTCAACAGTTTGATTATCAGTTTTATTTGGCAAAACAAGGGATTCATCAGCAACTATTTATAGAAACTGCTCAGTTTTTACAACTGTCAAATGAAGCGGTTTCTTTCGCTGGCCTTTCTGAGAAGTTGAGAGATAAAATTCAACAATCATTGTTAAAATTAAACTTTAAAAAGGACGAGCTCACAGTAATTAACGCACTCTTATTAGGTCAAAGACAAGATATATCTAAAGAACTATTAAAAGAATACGCGGGCGCGGGTGCAATTCATATTTTGGCAGTTTCTGGCTTGCATGTTGGTATTATTTTATTGATTTTGTCCTTTTTATTCAAGCCTTTAGAAAGGATTAAAAATGGCAGTTACTTAAAAGCTTTTTGTATTGTTTTATTACTTTGGATGTTTGCGTTTATTGCAGGTCTTTCGGCATCTGTAGTTAGAGCAGTAACCATGTTTACTTTTTTAGCTGTAGGACAATCCTTTCAACGGAAAAAAGTAGTAACATTTTCGCTCATCTCTTCGATGTTATTCTTGTTAATAGTGAAACCAATGTTCTTGTTCGATGTTGGTTTTCAACTCAGTTATTTAGCTGTTTTTGGTATTGTTTGGTTACAACCAAAAATAGTTGCTGTTTACAAACCGAAATTTCTAATAGATAAAAAAATAGGGCAATTGTTGAGCGTTTCTATAGCGGCACAAGTTGGAATTCTGCCTTTAAGTATTTATTATTTTCAACAATTTCCTGGGTTGTTTGTACTGTCTAACTTGGTGATTATTCCTTTTTTGGGAGCTATTTTAATGGGAGGTATCATCGTTATATTGATGGCACTATTAGGTATTTTACCACCTTTTTTAGCTGCTATTTATGGCTTTGTGATTTCTGTAATGAATAGTTTTGTGGGTTGGGTTTCGCAGCAAGAACAGTTTCTATTCAAAGAGATCTCCATTTCTTTTTTAATGATGTTGTGTTGTTATTGCTTTATTTTTTCTGCAATTGTGTTTTTAATCAATAAAAGACCAAAAAACTTGATATATGTTCTCATTTCAATACTATTTGTTCAGGGGTTCTATTTTTTGGAACATAAAACGGCTAGCGAAAGAGAAGCTTTTATGGTATTTCATAAAAGTAGATTTTCTGTAATAGGTCTAAGGGAGGGCATGAAGATGGCACTTCAGCATGATTTAGATCTGCTGGAATCTAAAGAAATAAAAGCGGTACAAGCATATAAAGTTGCAGCGTATATTAAGAATATAAACATCGTTGATTTTAAGAATTATATCCATTTTAAAGAACAAGATATTTTATTGATTGATCGTTTGGGTGTGTATCAATTGGATAAATTAAAGCATCCGATTGTTGTTTTACAATATTCGCCAAAAATAAATGTAGAAAGATTGATTCAAACGTTAAACCCAAGTTTAATCATTGCAGATGGTTCAAATTATAAAAGTGTTGTAAATAATTGGGAAATTACGTGCTTGGAAAAAGGCGTTCCATTTCATTACACGGGCAATAAAGGCGCATTTATTTTAAGAAAATAATTTTATAATTTACTTTTGAAATCTTTCTCAAAGTCTTTCCAATTATTGGTTTTGTAATTCTCTGCAGAGAAAAAGCCCAATATTTTTTCAAATGTCTTCTTATCTAAATAACCAGGAATGCTCTGAAGCTTTTCTTCTGTTTTAGAGAGTAAAATGGTTGTTGGATATGATAATTTTCCATCCATTAAAGAGGCAGATAATTGATGATAGCCATTTCTACCACTCTTTTGAAACTTAAAAGTATGGTCTTTATAAACGATGTCTTTTTTTCCTTCGCCATCTAATTTAACAGCGTAAAAGTTGTCATTTATAGCCTTTATAATTGTGTTGTTAGCATATGTGGTTACATCCATTTTTTTACAGTAGCCACACCAATCGGTATAAACATCTATTAAAATAGGTTTAGGTGTTTTTTGATTCATTGCGATTGCATCCTCAAAAGACAACCAGTTTATTTTTTCCTGTGCTTTTGTTGGGTAAACGGCAATTATTAAAAGGAATATTATTTTTTTCATTCGATGTATGCGCGTAAATTTAATACTTAGCTCAAAAATAAACTTTTTTTAGTGGTTTATTTAGTTTTACTACTACAATGCAAAAAAAAACCTCATAAATCCTTAGTTTACGAGGTCTTTTAAATTTTTATAGATGACTGTTAATGCACGTTACCCATTAATTTTTTCATCAAAGGAGATAGCACAATAACAATAACTCCAGCTCCTAAAGCATACAATGCTATTAGTTCGAAACCATCTGTATATACAGCTAAAGTATCTAGACCACCAACATTAGCGTCTGTACTTTCTATTGCCAATTCTTCAGAAATAAAACCAACAATTTGAAAAGCAAAAGCAGAAGATAAAAACCAAACACCCATCATAAAAGCAACGATGTTTTTTGGAGATAAATCTGTAATTTTAGATAAACCTACTGGCGACATAAATAATTCTCCAATAGAAATTATGAAATACATTGCAAATAAATAATAGAAAGGAACCATTCCGTTTTCGTTAGCACTCGCGCCACTTATAGACAAAATATAAAAACTTAATCCTGCAAATAATAATCCTAAGCCAAATTTATAAGGCGTTCTTGGGTTTAATTTCTTTTTAGACAAATAGCCCCATAAAAGAGAAATAGGAATTGCTAAAATTATGATAAACATTGAATTTAACCCATTTGTTTGACTGGCAGTCATAATGCCCTCTAAAGCAACATTTCTAGAAGCAAATAAGGTAATTACACTTCCAGATAATTCATGGAAACCCCAGAAAAGAGTCATAAAAAAGGTAATTAAAACTGCCATAATTAACTTTTTTCGTGCTTCATTGGTCTTTAGATTATAAATGATATAACCAAGATATACTAAAACAGCAACGCCAATAAATTTAAAAATTCCACTAACATAATTAAGTCTCCATGACGCTAATAGCCACGCTATTCCTGGAGCGCATAAAACAGCAATAATTGGAATTAGCGTTTTTTGAGGAATACCTATTACTTTCTTTTCATAAATTTCTTTACTTGGAGGCATTCCTTTATCACCAAAAATATTGTTTTTTATTCCTTGCCAAAAAACAATTAATCCAGTTAACATTCCAATTCCTGCCAGTCCAAATCCATAATGATAACCATATTTAATAGCTAATAATCCACACAAAAAAGGTGCAACCATACCACCAATATTAATTCCCATATAGAAAATAGTAAAACCGGAGTCTTTTCGTACATCTCCATCTTTGTATAGCGCTCCAACAAAAGTGGAAATATTAGGTTTGAAGAAACCATTACCAACAACAATTAAGGCCAGGGCCAAGAAGAATGCAGTATCATTTTCTATGGCCAAAACAAAATGACCTAATGCCATTAATATTCCACCTAAAAAAATAGAGCTTCGCATGCCTAAAATCTTATCAGAAATTTGACCTCCAATAACCGTGGAGGCGTACACTAAAGACCCATAAGAAGCATAAACAACTGCAGTTGCAGTATCACGCTCGGAAATAGCTACAAATATTTTTTCAACCATGTAAAGCGTTAATAACGCCCTCATTCCATAGAAACTAAAACGTTCCCACATTTCTGCGAAAAATAAGTAAAACAAGCCTTTCGGATGTCCAAATAACTGAGGGTCTTCTTGAGCTGTACTAACTTCTTTGTCTAACATAATTATCCTTTAATTTTGATTGATATTTTTGATTGCTTATTTAATTAAATGCGTTTCTACAAAATTTGTCATTTTTGTATATAAGTTTAGACGCATATTTTTTCCTTTGTAAATTGCGTGTGTTCTATCTGGTACCATAAACATATCAAACTGTTTGTTGGCTTCAATTAGGGCATTTATCATTCTGTAACTATTTTGTACATGCACATTATCATCTCCTGTACCGTGCACTAACAAGTAATTTCCTTTTAATTTATCTGCATAATTTATAGGTGAATTGTCATCATAACCTGCGGGGTTTTCTTGCGGAGTTCTTAAGAAGCGCTCTGTATACACTGTATCATAAAAACGCCAAGAAGTTACAGGTGCAACTGCAATTGCAGTGCTAAAGATGTCACTTCCTTTTAACAATGCGTTTGTACTCACGTGTCCGCCAAAAGACCAACCCCAAATGCCAATATTTTTTTCATCGATATAAGAACGTTTTGCTAATTTTTTTGCGACTGCTATTTGGTCTTCAGTTTCGTACTTCACCAGATTTAAATACGTAGACTTCTTAAAATCACTTCCTTTAAAACCCGTTCCACGACCGTCAACACAAACTATAATCATTCCTTTTTGAGCCAACATATTGTGCCAGTAATCATTACTTGCATTCCATGTATTTGCCACCTTTTGATATCCTGGTCCAGAATATTGAAATAGTAGTAATGGATATTTTTTGTTTGCATCAAAATCTACTGGTTTTAGCATCCACATGTTTAATGCATTTCCATTAATGGGAATGGTAGAAAATTCTTTTTTACTCATTTTATATTCTGACAAAACTGTTTTTAAGGTTGCATTGTCTTTTATTATTTGCAGCATTTTCCCCTTAGCGGTATATAAAGAATAAATTGGCGGCGTTTCTGAAGAGGAGTGGGTATTGATAAAGTACTGTAAGTTTTTGCTAAAAGAAGCAGTGTTTGTTCCTTTTGGATTGCTTAATAGTTTCTTGTTATTTCCATCTAAACCAATAGCGTAAACGCCTCTATTTGTAGAGCCATTTTCTGTCGATTGATAATAAATAGTTTTTTCAGCCTTGTTGTAGCCGAAATAATTGGTTACTTCCCAATTTCCTTTGGTAATCTGATTGATTAATTTTCCAGAAAAATCATACTGATACATGTGATTAAATCCGTCTTTCTCGCTTGTCCAAATAAAGCTGTTGTCATTTAAAAAGGTAAGATTATCTGTAAGGTCTATATATGCCTTGTCAGTTTCATTTAACAATACAGTTGAAGTATTTTTTGAAGCATTTACTTTGTGTAATTTTAAATTATTTTGATGTCGATTTAGAGTTGTTGCTACTAAAATATTAGAATCATTAGACCATTTTATTCTTGGAATGTATTCATAATCTCCTAGCGTAGCTTTTTTAGTTTTTTGAGATGCAATTGTGTACATGAGCAAGGTTACATCCGCATTTTTTTCTCCTGCCTTTGGATATTTAAAAACTTCTTGCTCAGGATAATTGCCTTCTCCAACCAAATCCATAGAAAAAGTAGGAACTTTACTTTCATCAAAACGTAAAAAAGCCAAGTATTCACTGTTTTTGCTCCATTCAAAAGCATTTACAAAGCCAAATTCTTCTTCATACACCCAATCTGTAATTCCGTTTATAATATGATTTAATTTACCGTCTTTTGTAACCTGCGTTGTGCTGTTTCTGTTGGCTAAATTTAAAATATAAAGGTTGTTATTTTTAGCATATGCTATTTTTTCACCATCTGGAGAAAAAGTAGGTTCTTGAATGTCTTTACCAATTAACCTTTCTTTTTTAGTGGCAATATTATAGTAATAGAAAGTACCTGTAAAAGAGCGTCTGTATATTCTTTTGAAGTCAGTTCCTAAAATCAAAGAAGATTCTTCTTCATTAAAACTGTAAGAAGAAAAACGCTCTAAATTTTTTAAATTGTTGCTATTTACAATCGTTTCAATTTTTTCTAAAGTCTTATAGCTGTATTTGTCTAACGTTGTATTTCCTGCATCGTCAGAATTAAGCAAAGAATAAAAATCACCATTCATAGAATTTAAAGCATTCATTCTTTCTGGAGAAAAAGTACCGTTCCAAATTTTATCTAAGGTAATTTCTTTAGTTCCTGTGGTATAATTAGAGGATGTTGTGGTGTTTTTTTTGCAGCTAAAAAGTAAGGTTATAATTGCTGTAATGCAGATTTTTTTCAAGGGAAACATCTTTTTAAATAATGGTTTGTCAAGTTTACGCAAAAATTCGCAAAAAAACATTCAAAAATAAGTGTCAATTTAAAAAATCTGCAATTTATGATTTTTTTTTAGTGAAAGCGCATGTGTCAAACACAAAAAAATCTTGATACATACTAGGAATCAAGACTTTTAGGAATGTAATAGTAGCTAGTTATTTCTTTTTACGCTCTTCATCTCCAATAATCAATGGGGTCTTGCCATCAGTTATTATCGTTTTCGCATTCTCAGATTTAGCTAAGTCTTTAAACGCTTCAATTGCCTTTAATTTTAAAACCTCGGGAGTTAGGCCTTCTGCAATAATTAATTGTGCATCTCTTTCTCCTTTTGCATTAATAATTTTTCTTTCTGCTGCTAGTGTTTCTTGTTGTAAAACAAACTTTAAACGCATTGCATCTTGCTCCGCTTGTAACTTTCTCTCTATAGAACTCGCCAAGCCTCGGGGTAATTGAATGCTTTTCATTAGCACTGCAATTAGGTTTATACCATTTGCCTGCTTTTCTAAATTAACTTTCATCTTTGTTAATATTTCACTTTCAATATCTGCTCTCATACCAGAATGCATGTCTTTTGCAAAAAATTTTGCACAAACATCTGAAGCTGCAGATCTAAAGACACTGGTAATTACAGATTCGTAATCCTGTCCTAAGTTTTCAAGAACGGATCCTACTTTGTTTGCTTGTAGTCGATATAAAATTGATATTTTAGAATTTACGCTTAAACCTTCTTTACTAGGCAATCTTAAAATAAGTTTTATATTACTGGTTTTTGTTGACTCTTTTATGACTCTGCTTATAAACGGATTGTAGATTACAGTTCCTTGCGTTTTTACTTCTTTTGAAAACTTTCCTAAAGTTTGTTTAATTCCTACTTCTCCGGGTCTAACTAACGCGCAACTAGAACTAAGCAGGCCTAAAATAATAATTGCAATGCTTGTATTTTTTATAATTTTATCGATTTAAATATTGTATTTCATTTGTATAAATTTACGACCAAAATCATTTTTTTTACTGAATTTAGAATTAGATTTTTTTATGTATACTATCAATAAATAGTATGATTAATTGATTATTTGTTAAAATAATAAGAGATATTTATATGTATTCGGAGTAAAGTGTTAATTATTTTGAAGATTCTTAAAGTGTAGGGCAATTCTGGGTTTGAAGAAATAATAAAAAAGACTTTTTTAAGAATCTTTTAACTAATTTGTAAGATTCCTCTATCTTTGTTTAAAGCTTACTTATACAATAGAATGATAAAGACGATATCGGGTTTTTCCAAATTTACAAAAGAGGAAAAAATAAATTGGTTGGCAGAAAATTATTTTAATAATAATTCAAATACAATCACTATTATAAAACAATATTGGAATGATGACGAAAAATTACAACAATTACATGACGATTTTATAGAAAACACTATTTCTAACTTCTATTTTCCAATGGCAGTTGCGCCAAATTTTTTAATAAATGGTGATTCCTATGCAATACCAATGGTTACTGAAGAAAGTTCTGTAGTTGCTGCGGCTTCTTTAGTTGCTAAATTTTGGAGTACAAAGGGTGGTTTTAAAACGACCGTTTTAGGAACTACAAAAATCGGACAAGTGCACTTTATGTTTGCTGGAGATAAAGTAGCTTTAGAAAACTATTTTAATAAAAATAAATCCGCATTATTTGCAGCTACAGCTTCCATTACTAAGAATATGGAAAAACGTGGGGGCGGAATTTTAGCTATAAACTTATTTGATAAAACAGATAAACTAGAAAACTATTATCAATTACACATCACTTTTGAAACCAAAGATTCAATGGGTGCCAATTTTATTAATTCTTGTTTAGAAGTAATTGCTGATGCTTTTAGAAATGATGAAATTGAAATAGTGATGAGCATTTTGTCTAATTACATTCCAGAATGTTTAGTAAGAGCTGAAGTGAGTTGTGCTATTAAAGATTTAGGCGGTGAAAATCCGCAGAAATTTGCAGAGAAATTTCAGCAAGCAGTAAAAATTGCGGAAATAGAACCTTATAGGGCTGTGACGCATAATAAAGGAATTATGAACGGAGTGGACGCTGTAGTTTTAGCAACAGGAAACGATTTTAGAGCCGTAGAGGCTGGTGTGCATGCCTATGCAGCGCGTTCAGGAAGTTATACAAGTCTCTCTCATTGCACCATAGATAACGGCGTTTTTAAATTTTGGATAGAGTTGCCTTTAGCTTTAGGAACTGTAGGCGGTATTACGGCTTTGCATCCTTTAGCAAAGTTGTCTTTAGAAATGTTGCAAAAACCATCTGCAAAAGAGTTGATGCAAATTATAGCAACCGCTGGGCTGGCTCAGAATTTTGCAGCGCTAAAGGCTTTAACAACTAAAGGAATTCAGCACGGTCACATGAAAATGCACTTGCATAATATTATGAATCAGTTAGGTGCAACGCAGGTAGAGAAAGAAAAAATCACTACTTTTTTCGAAGGAAAAACAGTTTCTCACGCAGCTGTGGTCTCTAAATTTAAACAAATCACTAGCATTTAATTTAAAGAATAAATTGTACTTACACAAATAAATTAATGAACCATTATTCCAACGGAAAACTCTTATTAACTAGCGAATACTTAGTTTTAGATGGCGCAAAATCTTTGGCCTTACCTACAAGATTTGGACAAGACCTGGTTGTCGAAAAAATCACTGAACCACAACTAATCTGGGGTAGCTTTACACATACCGGAGAATGCTGGTTTGAAGCCGTTTTTGAGCTGCCAAAATTGCGTTTGGTAAGTTGTACTTTTAATTCAAGTAAAGAGGGCAATGCAGAAGTGATCGCAGAAACATTATTAGAGATTTTAGCGGAAGCGCGTCAAATGAATCCAACGTTTTTAAATTCAGAAAATGGATTTGTAGTAAAGACCAATCTTACTTTTCCAAGAAATTGGGGATTAGGAAGTTCATCAACATTAATCAACTCAATAGCAAGTTGGGCAAAAGTAGATGCGTTTCAATTATTATGGAATTCTTTTAAAGGAAGTGGATATGATATTGCTTGCGCACAGAACAATGCGCCAATATTTTATCAAATTGAAGACAGGAAACCTTTAGTAACCGAAGTGGATTTTTATCCTGAATTTAAAGAAAACGTATTTTTTTTGTATTTAAATGAGAAACAAGATTCAAAGGAAGGCATTGCAAAATTCAGAGAAAGTGGTCGTAGTTTTCAGAAAGAAATTACAGCAGTTTCAGAGATTACTGAAGAGTTTTTAAAAGCCAATTCAATTACAGATTTTAATAAATTAATTTTTGAACACGAGCAAATAATTAGTTCAATTATAAAATTACAACCTGTAAAAGAAAAATTATTTTCTGATTATTTTGGAGAAATAAAAAGTTTAGGAGCTTGGGGTGGTGATTTTGTGATGGTCACAGGTAACGAGGAAACACCAGCGTATTTCAAAAATAAAGGTTTTGAAACAATACTAATGTATTCTGAAATGATTTTATAAAAGTAGAAAATGAAGAAAATAGTAATTATTGGAGGTGGGGCAGCAGGTTATTTTACGGCAATTAACGCCAAAGAAAATAATCCTGATTTAGATATTACGATTCTTGAAAAAGGAAAAGATGTGCTACAGAAAGTAAAAATTTCTGGTGGCGGAAGATGTAATGTTACGCATGCATGTTTCGAACCAAAAGAATTGGTAAAATTTTATCCAAGAGGAGAAAAGGAAATGTTAGGACCTTTTCATCAATTTATGACTGGAGATACTTTTGAATGGTTTGATGATCGTGGAGTTCCTTTAAAAATTGAAGGCGATAATCGGGTTTTTCCTGAAGCAAATACAAGCCAGGCAATTATAGATTGTTTTCAAACAGCAATTGATAATTTAGGAATAAAGGTATTGATAAACCACGGCGTAAATTCAGTAGCTCAGAAAGATAACAAATGGGTTATCAACACAAAAGAACAAGTTTTTGAAGCTGATAAATTAGTAATTGCAGCAGGGAGTTCTAAAAAAGTTTGGCAATTGTGTGAAACACTAGACCACGCTATTATCGATCCTGTTCCCTCTTTATTTACTTTTAATATCAATGATAAAAGATTGGTAGATTTATTAGGAATTTCTGTTCCAAACGCAACAGTAGTAATTTCTGGAACAAAATTAGAAGCATCAGGCCCTTTGTTAATTACACATTGGGGAATGAGTGGACCCGCAGTTTTAAAACTATCTGCTTTTGGTGCAAGAATTTTAGCAGACAAAAACTACCAATACAATGTTGAGGTAAATTGGTTGTCAAGACCAACCGATAAAGTATTGAATGTTTTGCTCAACTTAAAAAAGAAAGAACCTCGTAAAACGGTTATTTTGAAATCTCCTTTTAAGGAGATTTCTAGAAGATTATGGGATCGTTTTGTGTTGTTTTCAGATATTTCTAAAACCCAAAACTGGGCAGATTTAAATAATGGGCAATTAGAAAAATTAGCAAATCAGCTTACAAAAGGTGTTTACAACGCAAATGGTAGAACTACTTTTAAAGAAGAATTTGTAACCGCGGGTGGCGTTGACTTAAAGGAAATTAACTTTAAACGGTTTGAAAGCAAGAAACACAACAACCTCTATTTTGTTGGAGAAGTTTTAAATATTGACGCAGTAACTGGTGGTTTTAATTTTCAGAATGCTTGGACAGGTGGTTTTGTCTGTGCAAAGGCTTTGGCTGAAGAAGTGTAAGTCTTAATGTCATTGTGAGAAACGAAGCAATCTACTTGTAAATAAAAAAGAGGAGGTAGGAAGAAGAATCTTACGGATGCAAAGAGACTCCTCAATCGCTTAAAGCTCATTTTAGAATCATGTTGCGAACAAACGACTAACAACTAAATACTAACAATTAAACATTAACAAATGGCATTTACTGAATCAAACAAATTTACAATTGGAAAAAAAGCACCAGATTTTACTTTATTAAACACCATAAACAATCAGGTACTCTCTCTAAACGATGCAAAAGGAGAAAAAGGAACGGTACTTATGTTTATTTGTAACCATTGTCCGTTTGTAATTCATGTAAATTCTGAATTGATTCTAATGGCAAATGAATATCAAGTAAAAGGCATTCGTTTTATAGCCATTAGTTCTAATGAGATTGAAAATTATCCACAAGATGGCCCTAAACTGATGACGCAAGTTGCAGAAAAGTTGAAGTATCCTTTTCCGTACTTATTTGATGAAACACAAGAGGTAGCAAAAGCATATGATGCTGCTTGTACGCCAGATTTTTATGTGTTTGACGCCAATTTAAAAGCAGTGTATCACGGACAATTAGACGATGCTAGACCTGGAAATGGAAAACCTGTAACAGGACAAGACATTAGAAATGCGATGGATAATTTGTTGGAAAATAAAACGATTTTAGAACCTCAGAAACCCAGTGTTGGTTGTGGGATTAAGTGGAGGTAATTTTTGTTTTGCTAGCGGTTACATCTGTAGAAAGTAGTTTTGTGTTCAGTAACAAATTCTTGAGCGGGCGGCTACAAATAAATTTTATATTTGGCAGTATATCATCTAATTTAGAATTTCACTGAACTATCTGTAACTCCATATTTGTTTTTTATAGCGCTGCTTTTGTATGTATTTTTTACAATTGAAGACCTAGTTTTCCTTTTTTTTTATTTAGACGAGCGTTCATCAGCTTTAAAAGCACCCCGCATATGCAATATCCATTGCGCTTCATCTAAAGGAGAAACTCCTTTGTAGCTCCTAATTTTATCATCAGTGAGCGTGGTTTTTTCATAACCATCTAGCGTAAGTTTAAGACGTCCTTTTCCAGAGGTTGTCGCATTAAATGCGATCGCATAATTCATTGCAGTAGCTACGGAGACGCTGCCCTTTAAAATGAAAAAATCACGATCGAAAGCAGGCGCGTCTATCTTAGCATTCATTTGGTTTAAATCACTAGATATAGGCCCTAAAAAATCTTGATTGGCTTTGATTTCAAAAGCATACATAGGTTCTAAAAGATCAGTTCCAGAATTTTCTAATCCTTTGAGTACGCCCATTGGGGTGGCTAATAAAAAATCTCCTGAGTTGGAATGAGCGGTGTGTTCAGAACCAGCTATCAGTGTAATAGATACGTCAGTAACTTCATACCCATGAATGCCTTGTTTTAGAGACCAAGGAATGGCTCGTTTGACTTCATTCAAATACTTATTGCTAATGTCACTTGTTCTTACGTTTGAAGTAAAAGAGACACCACTACCCAGAGGCGCCGGTTCTATTAAGAATGTCATAATAGCCCAGCATGGTTTTGGCATCCAATACCGCACATAGCCTTCAGCTGATGTAGATGGGGTCTCTTTATAAATCACTTTGGGTTTTTGGAATTCGGTTTCAATGGCCCATCTTTGGGTTAAACTTTCTTTCAGAACTTCCGTTTGAATAGGACCTAAAATTTTTAAGTGAAGTTCTTTTTCTTCTTTAAACCATTTAAAGTCCAATATTGGATCTTCAATATTGAGGATTTCTAAAGCTTCTCCCAATTTTTGATACTCTTTTAAGTTCTTTGGAATCACTTGCACGCCAAATACGGCTTCACTAATTCTTGAATATTGATCCGAAAGGTTTTCAGTACCTAAAATATCTCCAGAAAGAATAGTATCAGAAGTCGCAAGAACTCCAATCTCTCCGGAATACAATTCAGCTATTTGGACTAAATCTCCAAGGTGGGGTTTAAATATTTGATTAATTTTAATGTCTTTATCTAGCTTTTGAGATCGAATGAGATCTTTGCTTTTTAGTTTACCGCCGTATGACTTTATGTAGGCTAATCTTCCTTTTTTTTTATCGAATGTTACTTTAAAAACTTTTGCAGCGGCAGTTGCGTAGTATTTTTTTGGTGGCGCTATTAAGGTTGAAATACTGTGTAATAACTCTTCTATGCCTAACCCTAATTTTGCACTTCCAAACAGTGCTCCATGCAATATACCTGTTTTTATATGTTGTGTTCCTTGCTCTAAAACTTGTTCTAAATTAGAAGTTTCTCCTTCTAAATATTGGGAGAGAAAAGTTTCGTCACATTCTGCGAGATTCTCCAGGGATGTGTCAATGATTGTTGCGTTTATATGATGATTAAAATTTGAAAAAGATACCGTTTTAGGGTTGTCTGGATCGGAGATGTCTGGATAATTTAAGGCGAAAAGTTGAACATCTAAGTCTTTTTGAAAATCTAAAAAAACCTGTTCTATAGCTACACCAGTTCTATCTATTTTATTAAAGAAAATAATGACAGGTAGTTTTCGTTCTGTTAAGCTTTCCCAAAGGTTAAGCGTATGCGCTTGAACGCCTTCTTTTGCAGAAACTACTAATATTACACCATCTAATATCGAAAGAGATCTGTCTACTTCAGCAGAAAAATCAATATGGCCTGGGGTGTCTACCAACTGGACGATAGTGTTTTTCCAAGAGAAATTAACAGCAGATGCTTTGATAGAGATTCCTCTGCTTTTTTCCATCATTAAGCCATCTGTAATTGCAGAACCTTTATCCACATTTCCAAGAGATTTAGTGGTTTTTGAATGATGCAGTAGACGCTCTGTAATTGAGGTTTTACCTGCGTCTACGTGTGCTAAAATTCCAATAGTTAAAACTTTTTTATTCGACATAAACTTGGCTATAAAGGCTTCAGTGTTTTGCTTTTTTTGTGATTCCCGCTCTCTTTCTAATGGATTTATTTTTAGAGATTACAATGTTGTTGTTGTTGTTGTTGTTGTTGTTGTTGTTGTTGTTGTTGTTGTTGTTGTTGTTGTTGTTGTTGTTGTTGTTGTTGTTGTTGTTGTTGTTGTTGTTGTTGTTGTTGTTGTTGTTGTTGTTGT